>Ga0075480_10000434_pt1 | contig 24573 bp, 24 predicted proteins | sample DEB08_DNA_7_FD_81590 | JGI IMG/M metagenome (GOLD analysis project Ga0075480, IMG submission 81590) | Aqueous microbial communities from the Delaware River and Bay under freshwater to marine salinity gradient to study organic matter... | ecosystem: Environmental > Aquatic > Marine > Coastal ... | reverse complement strand
CTTCGGTTTTGCTGGACCATTTGTAATCCTGCCCACCAAGATCGGAGCATATCTCTGCAAAAAATGTCGCTCCCTGAGCCACGGCGTCTTGGGAGCCATGTAATTCGAACAACAGATGGGCATCTGAGGCATTGTCGCATCAGCGTAATCATTAAACGCCTTGGCAGTAGCAGCATCAACAAATTCTATCCGCGCCATGGGCAATCCCATCTGTATGGTTTGCGTCACGGCTTTCACCGCGTTGCCCATATCTGCGAATGCGACAATACCTGCGCTGATCGCCTCCGGCTGAGGGTGAAGGCGCAGTGTCAAATGGGTAAACAGACCAAGCGTGCCTTCAGAGCCCACAAATAAGGAGGTCAGATCATATCCTGCAGATGTTTTGGGCGCATAATTTCCTGTTTCGATGAAACGTCCATCGGCAAGCACAACACCAAGGCTCAACACATTGGAGCGCATATTGCCATATTTTACGGTTGTCGTCCCACTCGCTCCTGTAGCCGCCATGCCCCCGAGAGATGCATTGGCCCCTGGATCAACCGAAAAAAACAACCCCGTCGCGCGCAATTCGTCGTTCAAGGCTTGGCGTGTGACACCGGGTTCTACAGTGACTGTCATATCGTCTTCATTTATCTGAAGCACAGCGTTCATCTGAGAGAAATCAACGCAGACACCCCCGCGCAGCGCTGCCGTATGCCCTTCAAGCGACGTGCCCGTTCCCCAACCGATGACCGGACAGTCATAAGCCGCGCATATTTTGACCAAGGCGATGACTTCCTCACGCGTATGCACATAGGCAACCGCATCTGGGGCCGCGACAGGAAAATACGTTTCAGACCGGCCATGCAAGTCCAAATCAGAAGGCGACCGGCTCAGCCGATTTCCTAAGAGTTCTTCAAGTTCTTTGATGGCGGCGGCGTGGGGCATGGAACACTCTGGACAGGTTTTTTCAAATCCTAACAAAGCACTGGATGAAACAGAAGCCTTCTTTGCCCAAAGCAGCAACAAGCTGCAGGATTGGTCAGATTAGACACTATTGATTGAATGCCATTTATCTGCACAATTATTGTCTGTGATCCTTGGGGATTTCACGTCGTTGGCAGCACAGACAAAGGGAATGAATGACACGTCCAAGCCGAACACCCGCCCAAGACGACCTGTGCAGCCTGCGCGCCATACAGGTTGTGGACCTTTTGAAACGGAAAGATATCTCGCCGCTTGATCTTGTTGAAGCCTCGATAAAACGCATTGAAGCCGTGGATACCGGCATAAATGCTCTGCCTATGCGCCGCTTTGAACAGGCGCGAGAAGAAGCAAAGCGTATTTCCTACGATCTAGAAATCCAAAACCCCCGTTCGCTCCACGGTCTGCCCATTGCGGTTAAGGATTATAATGATGTTGCTGGCACCCCGACGACCTATGGATCGCCGATCTTTCGTGACCATATTCCTAAGCGTTCCGATGCAACCGTGCAAAAGCTGCAGAACAATGGGGCGATCGTGATGGCAAAATCCAATGTCCCGGAATGGGCAGGCGGAAACACGTTCAATCCCGTCTATGGCGCAACGCGTAATCCGTGGAATTTAAACCTGAGCGTGGGGGGATCATCTGGGGGGTCTTCCGCCGCATTGGCCAGTGGACAGGTTTGGTTGGCGACAGGAAATGACCTTGGCGGCAGCCTGCGCACGCCGGCTTCTTTCAATGGGATTGTAGGGCTTCGCCCCACACCTGGGCTTGTTCCACGCGCAAAGCGCTTACATGCTTCAGATCTTCTTTGGGTGGAAGGGCCCATGGGACGCTGTGTTGAAGATGTGGCTCTGATGCTTTGTGCAGGAGCAGGCCATATGCCAGATGACCCCCTTTCGTTTGAAGGGGACGGGGTCCTTTTGTCTGAATTGCTTTTGAAAACAACGCTGCCGCAACGCGTTGCTTTTTCCAAAGACCTCGGGGAAGTCGCGATTGAGCCGGAAATCGCCCGCATTTGTGAAAGCTCTTTGCAGAAGCTGAGCGCTATGGGAACCGAGATCACCGGTGATATTCCCGATTTTCGCGGCGTGATGGAAGGGTTTCAGACGCTGCGCGCCCTACTTCTTGCGGTGATGATGCAGCCCATACTTGAGGAACATAGCGACCTGATTGCCCCTGAAATTATCGACAATATTGAGCGTGGCTTCAAATTAGATGTTCATGACATCATTAAAGCTGAGCAAATCCGCGCAGGCATTTTTCATGCGATGATGGCTTTTTTTGAGACCCATGAATTTTTGATTTGTCCTGCCGCCTCAGTTGAACCTTTTCCCGTGGAAGACCGCTATGTGAAAGAAATCAACGGACAGACTTGCAAAACCTATATTGATTGGTTTTCGATTACCTTCTTGATTACGATGACCGCATGCCCGACGGTGTGCATTCCATGCGGATTTACCCAAAGCGGATTGCCGGTCGGCATACAGATCGTGGGAAAACCGCGCAGTGAAGCCCAGCTTTTGTCCTTTGCGCGACAGTTTGAGGAAAGTTTGGGGATTTACACGCGCTTGCCTATCCAGCCCAATAAACTTGAAACCTAGAAATATTATTGACCCAGAAAACTTGCGTTTATCGACAGACGGCCGGTATCCTCCACGGTAATTACACCGCCAACTTCGCTTCCGTTTGGACCATAAAAGGCGCCATGAGCATCAATATGGGCGTTGCATGAGGGAGTTGTATTGGTTGCGTCATTCCCGCTCAGCCCGATCGTGCCCCCGCAAAATTGGTTTTGCCCGCAAGACCCGCCAAGGTTTGCACCGATCCATTGTACACTGAGGTCGAGGTCACCTTTGTTCAAGTTCGTTAAAACCCCGTTACTGGTCTGACGGGTTCCGGAAAAAGCTGAAAGCGTAGTTGAAACTGTGCATGGATAAAGTGACACAACCACAGTTCCATTTTGCAAATCATAAAGCGTGCGTCCATCCTGAATTCCTGCGATCGCATTGCTTAATGTCAGGGTCTTGGCAGAACAAATGAATTTATCTGAAAGAGGTATTGTTGACGTCACTAATGATCTCGAAAGAGATATCGGGTTTTCATTGTTCACACAAAACGACAAAGGTCTTGACCAACGTCAGAAGCACATCGGTTTTACAAGACTTTGAAAAATAAATTTTTAACGATCGACCGCCTTAGAAATTTGAGTTCCAAAGCTGCAGCTTCAAAAATTTAAATCACACTGGTTTCGCTCTGGACACATAATTTAACTAAGGAATGGACCACATCACTCAAACCTGAAAGGCAATGAATGTTCTCTATACATTTTCTTTCGCCAATATTTCTGAACAAAACAAAGCCTGTCTAAGTTAATGTGGTCATCTCCAAAAAGCGGAGATGCTTTCCAAACCGAATTTACACTCAACAACGCTATTCAGAAAATGAAACAAGGTTTTCTTTTGTAACTTCCGAAATATTTGTAACGCCAATCTGCGCCATGGCGGCTGAAAGATCAAAGGTTAGCGCTTCGCGCAGACTTTCCAAACCGCTTTCCCCCTCTGCACCGATCGCGTAGAGCCACGGCCGACCAAGCATTACAAAATTCGCGCCACAAACAAGCGCTTTTAAAATGTCTTCTCCCCCCCGGACGCCGCTGTCCAAAATCAGAGGATATTCCGGACCAAGGGCGTGGCGCATATGGGGTAAAATATCGATCGATGCGGGCGCACTATCCAACTGCCGCCCTCCGTGATTTGACACCCAAATCGCATCGACCCCTATATCCTTTATGCGAAGAGCATCTGGAATTGACGTCACCCCTTTAAGTATCAGCTGCCCTTTCCAGCGGTCCCGCAAATTTTGCAAAAACTCCCAGTCTGCCAGAGCACGACTTGCAGAACGATCAAATTTTGATCCTGTCTTTGGAAAATGCGCAGGCTCAGGGCGCCCCGCCCAAAGCATACGAAGACTGTAAACAGGATGCGTTGCCAGATCAAAAAACTGACGCGGCCCCATTTTGAAATCCACTTCAAACCCGTTTCTAAGGTCTCTGATACGACGGCTGATTTGGGGGACATCCACAGTCAGAACAAGCGTTTTGCACCCCGCCGCCTCAGCGCGGTCCACCAATGACATTGCGTGATCTATTGGAGGCACAAGATAGAGTTGAAACCACACCCGATCCGGAGCAATCGCTTGCATTTTCTCTACAGCGGTAGAGGCAGCAGTGGACAAACCAAGAGGAATGTTATGATTTTTAGCCATCCCTGCAAGGAATTGATCTGCACGCGGGTGGACAACATTACACATACCCATTGGGGCCACTCCAAAGGGAACAGAATATTCCTGCCCCAGAAATCGCTGTACCGTGCTGCGCGGATCCACTTTTCGCAAAACGCGCGCTTGTAATTTTATACGATCAAATGCTGCTGTATTGTTTAAAACACCCACCTCTCGGCCGGTTCCGCCTTCGACAAATCCAGAAATGAGCTTGGGTAGTCGCCGAAGTGCTATTTGCTGCGCGTCTTCGCTACAATGTATTCTTGATGTCACTGCTAAGCCTCTTGAAACGCAGATAATATTGTCCGCTTTGTCCTTAACATAACTGTGGGCGCAATGACCAACCCCATATTTTCAAAAACACAGCAGATGGATCATCAAAATAGTCGCATCGTGTCTTTGCGCGCGCCTTAATCTGTTCTCTTCCGGCTTTATCTGCGATCCTGCGCCGCTGTTTGTTCTTTGATGATAACTTGAGCCAAATGAGACTCAGACAGGTCAATGGATTTCAAACATCCATCAAACACCGCGTAGTTTTTTTTGCCGCGCCACAATCTCATCGACATCCTGCACAGTTAGATTTGGATATTGCAGGGATATTTCATAGATCTTTTCAGCATGTGCCTTTTGCGCCCATGGTCCCTTGGGCCCACCGGTTAAAAGATCGGTCATCACATCCAGAGGATTTAACCAATCAAAGGGTCCGTTGAGATACATGTCATAAATATCTTTTTCCATTCCGTGCCCCTTTTTAAGAACCTTGTAAAGTGAAATTAGAACAATGAGCGCCTCGCGGCAACATGCTGCCATTATCTCCAAGCCAAAGTTCACACATTTCGGCAAGCAGATAAAAAAGTGGTTCGTGACCAAGAATTCAAGTACAGAAAGGCAACTAACTTAAAGGTACATCGGCTCATGTCTGACTATCAAAAGGGGCTATTGATCACTGTCTGTGGCGTGTTCTTGGTTACGCCAGACTCTCTCTTCGTGCGGCTCATAGAAGCGCCTCCCATGGCAATTGCATTCTGGCGCAGCGCAGTGTCGGGAATATTGATTGTCTGTTTCTTGTTGCTCTTTGAGGGACGTTCGAGTTTTCGGGTTCTCTTTCAGATGGGAATAATGGGGTGGGTTTATTGTTTTCTGATTGGCTCCACCTCACCTGCCTTTGTGCTTGCGGTCGAAAACACAAGTGTTGCAAACGTTGTCTTCATATTTGCAGCCATCCCTGTATTTGCGGCAATTTACAGTCGTTTGTTCCTTGGGGAGCATTTGTCAACGCGGCTGGCCATCACGATGATTGCGGTTGCGTTTGGACTTTCCGTGATCGCCTATGGATCAAGTGAAAATGAAATCGCACATTGGAGCGGAGATCTTTTTGCGCTTTATATTGCCTTGGCCTATGCTGGAGCGCTTACAATATTACGCGGACTTAAAGATATTTCCATGGTGCCAGCCATTCCGATTGGATATCTGGGTTCTGCTGTGCTTCTTGGGATGACCGTTGATCCCATGAAAGGGTTTGCGGAAAATTTTGGTCTTTATCTTGCCCATGGTGCCTGCATCGCTGCTGCTACAGCGTGCCTCACAATTGGTCCCCGCTATATCAGTTCTCCGGAAGTATCGCTTTTGATCTTGCTTGAATCCGTTCTCGCCCCCATCCTCGTTTGGGCCGTGCTCTCAGAACACCCGGGACAATGGGCTATTCTAGGCGGTATAATTGTTATAGGGGCCCTTCTTGTGTCGAATGTTTACGTCTATCTTAAATCGGCGAGGCTCAAACGGTAATTGATCTTCGGTGCGAAATCATTGCTTTCGATTAAGGCCCCATAAACCAACAGCTTTGAAATCAATCTTTAATCGGAATGCATTAAGACTAAAGTCTTGAATAAGAGGCCTACCCAGAAAACAAAACTATACCTGCCTATTTTCGTTTTGACAGGCTTGGGGTTGAAAACGACTCCATCGCGGATTTCTACATCACACAGCTTTTGGGGAGTCAAGCCGCGGGAAATATCGTACGATATCGCACAACACAGGAGGCAATGGCGGGTTTGGCGGTTGGACAAGTACTGGCCGTCATGGGGCCCAAAGCTCAGCTCGAATATGGTCTAACAGAGGCATTGGATATCCACAGCCCGCCGCTTCCCGCATTTTCTGTTGGCACATGGACAATCGGTGCTGCCATCCATTTCAGCCATAAACCTCTTTCTTATACAGTCGATGATATCATTTATGGCGCACTTAACGACGGGCGGATAAATGATATCTTTAAACGCTATAACGTGACCCTATCGCCTCCTGAATTGCGCTAGGATCTATGCGGTCAAAGAACGGGCGGCTTTAACGCACCATTCATGTTCAACAACTCCACAAATTTGCGCAGCTTTTCACGTTTAAAAGCCTCTTGATCGCGCGTCCTCCAATCATACATTCCCACGCCTGCGCCCATACCAAGCGCCCCCTTGCCCATCTTATCCACGATAATATCCGGCGTGGCAAAGCGGGCATTTTGCATTTCTTTTTCCAGATAGCCGCTGGCATAGTAAAGAATATCCAGCCCGCCCCAATCGATAAACTCCAACAGCCCAAGCGCAGCGAACCGCAACCCGAACCCATAGCGCACAGCCTTATCCACATCTTCTGCGCTCGCGACCCCTTCTTCCACCAAACGCGCCGCTTCGTTCATTGCAAGCGCCTGAATGCGCGGAACGATATAGCCCGGACTCGCCTTGCACAGGACAGGCACTTTCCCGATGTCTTCAAGCGCCTGCTTTACAGTCTCAATCACCTCTGGTCGCGTCCCCTGATGGGGAGAAACCTCAATCAAGGGCACAAGAAAGGCAGGGTTTAGAAAATGGGCGTTGAGAATGTATTCCGGACGGGTGCTCCAGCTTGCTACAAGATCCGCAAGAAATGTGGAGGTGGTAGACGCGACGATTGCGGCCTCAGAAAGAACGTGATCGAGCTTTCGCAATGCCTCTTTTTTTGAAGCTTCGGTTTCCGGCACGGCCTCAAAAATAAGTTCACACTTGGAAAGTGAGGCCAAACCATCATTATGGGGCAGCAATGATATGCGGTCTTTTATTACTGCTTCGCTTCCGGCTGGCAAAAGATCAAGATCAACAAGAAGCGCCAAAGTTTGCGCAATTTCTTTCTCAACTCCAACTTTATAGGTGGCCCAGTCTTCGCGCAATCGAGAGTCAATTAAGCTGATCTGCCATCCGGCGAGAGCAAAACAAATCCCAATCCCGCGTCCCATGCGCCCTGCACCAAAAGCGGCAATGTGTAACTCTTGCTTTCGCACCTTTATGCCCTTTCTCCTTCTTTCAAAAACGCCCGCAACGCGCCTTGATCAAGCGCCGCCAGCCCACAGCTTTTCCACGTCCTTCCAGAGCTGCGAAAATCATTACCCGCTGCGACAGATCCCAATGCCAAAAGACCTGCAGCCACGGGCATATCAATCCCCATCGCTTCACCAAGTGTCGTCAAAAAACACAAACCCATGCCGATATCCTCGGACATGTAGCGATGCGTATTGAGGTTCAGTTTCTCATGCCAGTCGCCGGAGTCGATAAGCTTATCATGTGCCAAATTTCCGTACATCCAATTGGAAGTTTGATAATGGTCACACAATGGGAAATGCGGAGCCTTATATCCCAGTGTTTCGCGCAGCTTGATGCGTTCCGCATCCAAAGCATCATGGACCGCGCGGATTTCGGGCTGTGTGCCCTCATTGTGGATGTCCCATTTGTCAAAATGACCAATCGGTCCTGCGTTCATAATTATGAGAGGGGAATGGATAATCGGACCCGCGTTCATCAACGCCGCCGAAAGCGCGTCTTCGACGGGTTCAATGGCCTTTGGAAAGGCTGCGCTTATCACCTTGAGCGCCCAATCGCTATGGCGTGCCGGATAAACGCCGGTCGGCAGGCGTGAGGCGCGGGTTGTAATGGCTATGGTTTCTTTTCCCTCTTCTATGGGCCGCTTGCGTGTCAACCACGGCAGAGTTCCGGTTTCAGCAAATGCGACATCGGTCGCGCCCCCTGCCGCGTAAGAGGCGCGCGCCATCAACACACTGCCAAAGGTGCCTGGTGGAAGAAACACAACCTGCCCATCTTGCAAATGCGGCGCCAAAAGGGTGGCAATATCCATTTGCGCGAAAGCCGGTGTTGGACAAACAATCAACTCTGCGCCGTTTACGGCATCACCGATTTGCGCACAAACGTGAGCAATGCGCAAATCGTGTCGCCCTCTATGATCGAGAAGCCGTAAGCTCGCATCCTGTGCAATAGAACCAAAGTCTGCATAACTGCGCCGCCACCAGCGGACCTCATGGCCCGCTTTGGTGAAATCTGCCGCCGCCGCATAGGATCCGTTTCCGCCACCTAAAACTGCAATCTTCATCCTATTCTCCCGCTTCAAGCATTCGTCCCGCCTGCCGCCCCGCGATCCGGCCCAAGGCCACTGCAGTCAGAAGTCCGTTTCCTGAAAGATAGCCTGAGACATCAGGACCCGACACACCCCGTGCGGCCCCCCCCGCAGCAAGCAAATTTGGCAAAGGAATACCATTTTGATCAAGCACGCGCGCCCTTTCATCCACATCGAGCCCGCCTTGGGTATGAAACAAAGCCCCTGTGACGCGGATGGCCTTGTAGGGCGCGTTGAGCACCGGGTGGGTGGTGAAATCGCGTCCAAAAGGATCGACACTGCTGGCTGTGTGGCAGTCTTGGATGTGGCGCAAGGTGTCTTCCAGTCCGCTCAGCGGAATTTTAAGCTTTTGTGCCAACTCTTCCGGCGTCTCTGCCGAAATCACGGCCCCCGCCTCTTCTGCATCGACAAAATCTGGAAAACCCCTCCCCAGACCCAGCAATCGTTCATCAAAAAGGACGTAGCCAATGCCCCCTCTTTGGGCGATGACGCGTGCGGCCTGTTCTGAATAACCCTCGTGTTCATTGGAAAAGCGCTCTGCGTCTTTGTTAATCAATACGGCACCTTCCATCATCAAGGCCCATGAAATGAGCGCACCATGGGGCCAGGCCACAGACCCGTGTCCCTGATATCCGCTCATATCCGCGAGGCGCGCGCCTATCTTTTGCCCCCAAATAACCGCTTCGCCTTGGTTGCTGCGGTGACCGAAATAATGCGCTTCCGCCATTTCCGGAATATGCTCTCTCACCAGATCGGGATTGCCACCATACCCGTTGCAGGCAAGGATAAGCACGTCACATCCGATCATTTGCAATTCGTCCGTGTCAGTGCGCACCCCGACGCCCGTGATGCGTCCTTGTCCATCGCGGTAAAGAATCTCTGCCCGATGCCCCCCTGCAATGGGAAGATCACACTGCTCAGCCGCATCCAGCAACGCAGCCTGCAATGCAGCACCGGTTTTCTGCGGCATCGCGTGCATGCGGTAGGTTGCATGCCCCGGATAAAGAAAGCCGTCGATCAGAATAAACGGCAATCCATGGACAGAGGACAGCCAGTCAATAGCTTCCCTTATTTCTGCCGTCACTGCGCGCACCAACGGAAAATGTGCAGAGCCCTTCGCCTTGGCCATAATATCGGCTTCTAGTCGTTCAGGACTGTCTTCTATGCCCTTTTCGTTTTGCAACTTTGTGCCGGCCGCAGGGATAAATCCTGAAGATAGGGCTGTGGATCCGGACGGGCTCTTGTCGCGCTCCAAAAGTAGGATTGTCGCCCCATCAAAGGCCGCTTCCCGTGCAGCCATACCGGCCACCAGTCCACAGGCCCCTGCGCCAATGATCACAATATTTGATGTGATCTCAAAACCACCCGGATCTGGCAGTACGGCGACCATGCTGTTCTATTTCACCAGACTGGGCAGATAAAGCGCCACCTGAGGGAAGACTATCATAAGCGCAACGACGCCCAGCGCGCAGAGAATGAACGGCATGGCGGCCCAGTATATGTCAGTCATTTTTGTGTCTGGGGGCGCAACCCCTTTCATCACAAACAACAAAAGTCCGAAAGGGGGTGTTGTAAAGCTGATTTCAAGCGCCAAAAGAATGATGACCGCAAACCAAATAGGATCAAATCCAAGCTGAGACGCCAAGGGAAAATAGATTGGCACAGTCAAAAGCATCATAGAGAGCTGATCCATAAACATGCCCAAAATCAGCAAAATACCAAACATGATTAAAAGCATCGTCAGCGGCGTAAAATCGAAAGATGTCGCCCATGACAAAAGCCCCGAGCTTGCCCCCGAAAATGCCAAAAGCGCGCTAAATGTGGCTGATCCAAAAATGATAAGAAATGCCATGACGGTCACGCGCAAAGCACCTGCCGTGGCCTTTACGATCGCGGTCCAGTTCAAGGTGCCATAAATCACGCAGAGCAAAAGTATACCAAGACAGCCAAAGGCGGCTGACTCAGAAGGTGTCGCAATACCATACATAATCAGTAAGATCACGCCGACAATAACTGATAACATGGGCAATACATCCCGCGCAAAAAGCATTAGTCTTTGGGACAAGGGTGGCAAATCCACATCATAGGCCGGAGCCGCATCTGGATCTAGGCGGCATTGAAACCAGATCAACACCACATACATCACTGCCAGAATAACCCCCGGCATAATGCCTCCCATCAAAAGCTTCCCGATATCGAGCTGCGCCAAAGTACCAAGCAGCACGGCAAGAGCAGAGGGCGGAATAAGCATCGCCAATCCCCCTGTCCCCAAAATGGGTCCGATCGACATATGTTTTTTATATCCCCGATTTGTCATTTCCGGTACCATCAGGGATCCAAGCAAAGCGGTTGAACCCATTGAGGATCCCGAAAGCGTCGCAAAAGCAGTTCCACCTGCCACCGTCACGTAGGAAAGCCTGCCCGGAAGCCGCCCCATCAACACCTCGACCGCGCTGAACATCCGGTTTGCGAGACCGCCAAAGAAAAACAATTCCCCCATCAAAAGAAACATGGGCACTGGGATCAAATTGAACGTGGTCAGCGATGGAAAGGCATTATTTAAAAGCTGACCGATCCCGCGGGACGCTTGGGACATGAAGTCCCCATATCCCCCCATGAAATATATCGCACCTGCGATGTTAGCCCCTATAAAAGCTATCGCGACAGGCATTCCCAGCAACATCAGTCCTAGCACGGAACCAAGAAGAAAAAGGGTCGCGTAGTACCATTCCATCATGAGACATATGTCCTGTTGATCATTCGTGCATGCCCGCTTCGCCGCTGTGAAGTGTTTCTGGCCCAATCACAAAGCGCAAAAATTGAAGGGACATGAGCCCAAAGCAAATCGGCATTGAGATCATCAGCATCCATCTGGGCATATCAAGCGAACGCATATCCATTTCATCACGCACAAACGCCCGTATTGTCACCTCAATCCCGTAATAGGTGATAATAACGCAAATCAAGATGACCAAACCGACGACCGCACGTGACAGGATCGGACGGACTTGCTCTGAAACCGCGGCGGTCAAAATTTCGATGTAAACATGGCCTTTTTCGCGCACAAGCCAAGGAGCACCCGCCATGGTGATATATAGCAACCCATATTCAATGAAGGTAAAAATATGGGAAGAGCCATAAAGGAAAACCGAGCGGGCAACGACTTGAAATACAATCGCCAGAAAAATCCAGACAAGATAAACTCCAGCCAATATGGCCAAAATATTTGTCAGACGGTCCAGCCATGCAAAAAACAGTTTCATTGCCCGCTCCTGATTAATGATCTCTTTCGAGATTATTCAGGCGCATAAAGAGAGCGCAGTTTCGCGACATCACCGCCAGAGCCTTTTTCGGTCATACGCTCTGTGGCGCGCGCCCAAACAGAATCATACGCCAATTTCAGGTAATTCGCTCCCCCGGCATCCGAATGGCTGACAAAGCTCATTCCGCCCCCTTTATAGGCGGCTTTGTACTGCTCCACTTCAGCCTGACGTTCGTCGTAGGATTTTTGCTCCCACTCGATTGCGACCTCTTCAAGCACGGCTTTGGCCTCAGCGCTGAGACTGTTCCAGCGATCAAGGTTCACGATAATGCCAAGGTCTGTTGAATAGAACGCCGGTTCGACCATATATTTGACGAATTTATCCCACTTCAGGTCTGTAATCCCGATGGTCGTCCAAGGGGCCGCGTCAATCACCCCTTTCTCAAGCGCGCCATAGGCCTCGGTTGAGGGCATTGGAGAGGTGGTCGCATCAAGCGATTTCAAGAACGCGGTGTAAATCGGGTTGTCGCGAATCTTTACGCCGCCAAGATCCAGAACCCCGTCAGAAGAGCGGAACTTTGGTTCATTGACGGTGAAAATGTTAAACCCGATGCCGGAATCAATCCATGCTAGGTATTTCACGTTAAAGCGCATCTGATGCGCGGCATCCATCATCGCTGTCCCACCGTTTGCGCGGGTTTCTACCGCAGTCTTGGTAGAGGCGACCATGGCGTCAATTTCAGGCACGGCGGCACCGTAAAACGAGCCGGGTGTATGCACCATATCGACAACCCCGTCGCGAACAGCGTTTGGCTGTTCAAACATTTTGATCGCTTCAGGGCCACCCATGACCTGAATACGCACAACGCCCTTACCACGGGCATTTACTTCGTCCACAAAAGACAAAAATGTTTTTGTGTACACTAGAAAACTTGGAAACGCATGCACAGCACGCAGAACTTCCTCGGCGAGGACAGCTTTAACACTCACAGTCGCGCCAAGAGCGGCGACGGTCAGCAAACTGAGGAATTTTTTCATTTTTCTCTCCCGTATCTTTTTATTTTTAACAAAGACGACCAATGCCTTGGCCACTCTTACATTCCCTTAACTAATTCACACATAGATGCGGAACAGGGTCAACGGCTAATTTTGTTCGTATCCCTCTCTATTCGGGGCATAAGTATGTCTTTCGAGCGCAGGAAGGGAAATCGGATCAGCCAAAAGAATGGGTGGATGATATGTTCACGCAATTAAGCGTTCACACGAAACTGACATTTGTGTTTTTTGCTCTGACCTTGGACGGCTTGGGAGGCGCATGCCGTTTCAACCGCAGAGCCCGATTTTCCAAAAATCTGTGTACAAATCGCCTCTAACATACCGCAAACCGGCGCGCATACAGGATGCTCAGAAGGTCCAAATCCAGCTACAAAAGGGGAATTATGAAGGCTTAGGTCAAGCCCGTTCTCATCATAGGTCAGGCTCCATTTTCCCCAGCCCAATTGTGGTGCAGTGTCCATGATAGTGCGAATTAATCTTTCCGCCTCGGCCAAACCCATCCCTGCATAAGAGGCTGCTGATTTCGCGCCATTTTCGCGCACAGAAGCAGCAATGGCATCAAATGCAGCGCCCCGTTCAGCCAATGGAAGGCGTGCAAAGAGCCCCATTAATGCATCTGGTCGGATCAGCATATATCTGTGAGGCCCGAGCAAAAGCCCCCCTTGCCCATCCATCATGTCTCGGGTTTGGCTGGTCGGCGCGCTCATGCATCATATCCAGGATTCACGCGCTCCAGAAGCTGCAAGAGCCCCGGCCATTCCCGTTCCCGCGGCGGCACCGGAAATCCATTCAACTGACGGGCTGTCTGCTCTAGAACTTCCTCGTCAGGGATCGTGTAGGGCTGAGCAGAGGCCAGAATTTTCATCTGAACACGGCAGGAGATTTCAAGTGCATAGGCAAGGCTAAATGCTTCTGAAACATCTTCGCCCACGCATAAAACCCCATGATGGCGCAGGATCATTGCCTTATGTGGTCCCAAATCTTGAAAAAGGCTTTCCCGTTCCTCTTCTGCCAAGGCCATACCTTCAAATGCGTGATAACCAATCCGGTTGTGAAATTGCATCGCCTTTTGATTGAGCATGAGCAATCCGCAATCGAGCGCCGAAACTGCCATTCCTGCCTCTGTATGGGTATGCAAAACACAGTGGGCATCCGTCGATTTAAGGTGGATGGCGCTATGAACAATAAATCCCGCAGGGTTCACACGTGCCCCAGCCGGATGCATCACCTCGCCGCTCAGGTTCACACAAACCAAATTGCTGGCTGTGATATCGCCGAACATCACACCAAAAGGATTGATCAGGAAACGATCGGGCGCATCAGGCACGCGCAGCGTGATATGGGTATAGACAAGGTCGTCCATTCCAAAATGCTCCACAAGCCGATAACAGGCGGCAAGATCAACACGGGCCTGCCATTCTGCAGCGCTGACTTCGCGTTTGGAAATTCTCGGTACGCTCATGACACGCAGGTTAACTCGTTCTTTTCCATTCTGACAAGTATAATGCGCGTTGCACAAAGCGCCATTATGACACCGCCAAACGCGCCAAGGCTTCATTCACGCTCAGCACCTGTGCGATGGATCCCATATCAGCAATCGCCGCAGTGTGGCGGGCGTCAGAAAAAGTTGCGCAGCCGTCTTCCAAGACGGCACAATCAAACCCGCGCACATGCGCATCCCGCAGCGTCGAAGCAACGCCCCCATTCGTAACAATCCCAGCAAAGAGCAAATGCGCGATCCCCGCCTTGGAAAGAACAAATTCAAGACGGCTCATGTAAAAGGCAGAATATGCCACCTTTTCAACAGTTATATCAGCAGGTGCCAGTTCATCCACCAGCGCCTGACCCCATCCCCCCGGTAGAAAATCCCCTTTCTTCAGGAAGGGGCGCAGATGTTTGAGATGATCGGCAATATAAGGTTCACCTGTCCGCATCGGAACAAGGGTAAAATGGGTGGAAACAATCCATCCCCCCGCAGCGCGAAAGGCCTTGGCAAGGGGGGCAAGTCGCGCTGGCAATGCAGCAATTGCATCCGCTTTTTGTCCCGCTCGCCCGTATGCTCCGTCAGGATGGAGAAAATCATTTTGCAGATCGACTAACATCAGTGCTGTCTTCTGGATATCAAAATCTTTGAAATCCGTCATTGTGCTTTCCTCTTAAAGTTACGCCCTAAGCTTCTGGTAAGATGATTAAATTCCCAAATTCGTCCACTTCACCAATAAGGCCAGGATCAACAAAGATCGTGGTATCAGCCTGTTCCAGAAGCGCGGGTCCCATGCATTTTTGCCCTACCCCAAGCGCGAGGCGATCATAAACAGGCGCCTCTTGCCAAATGCCATCGGCCCAGATGCTTCGCATCTCTAAAAACGCGTCCTGAAGCATTACGCCATCTTTGGGTGCCATGGCCCTCAAGTCCAGGTTAGGTCGTTTTGCCACCGCCGCAACGCGTAGGTTGATCAGACGGATCGGAATATTATCCAGCGGCTGACCGATCTGGGCACGGTAAGCCTCTTCAAAAGCCGCCTTCAAATCGTTGGAATTCAACGCGTGCCTCCCTGCTAATTTCACCTGAACGCTATGGGTTTGACCGGCATAGAGCATATCAGCTTCAATATCCTCTTCGATCGCATCAAAAACAGCAGTTTCTGAAGCGGTAATCCGCGCATGACAGGTTTGCCATAAAGTTTCTGCAGCATTCAAAAGCTCTGCATCATTTAAATCGCTTATCGTCCGGTTGATGGTTTTGACAGCATCGTGACGCATATCGGCGATGACACAACCTAGCGCACTTGTCACACCGGGGTAACGGGGGACCAGCCCAGATTTCAGACCCACTTCGCGGATCAAGGCACCAATGTGCAGCGCGCCCCCCCCGCCAAATGGCATTGCGGTAAATTTTGCAGGATCATGTCCCCGTTCGATAGACACAATGCGAATAGCGCCAGCCATACGGGCATTTGCCACCTGAATAATGGCCTCCGCAGCTTCCATGTCACTGATACCGAGGGGGAGAGCAATTTTATCTTTGATTGCTCGGCGCGCCTTGTCAACGTCAAGACGGTCAAGTTTTCCGCCGATCGGTCGATCTGCATTGATACGCCCGAGAACAAGGTTGGCATCCGTCACAGTCGGGTCTTCGTTTCCAAGACCGTAGCACACAGGCCCCGGATTAGATCCGGCTGATTGGGGGCCGATTTGCAATAACCCTGCCCCATCAATCCAAGCAATCGATCCCCCCCCAGCGCCAATTGTGTTGATCTCAATCATGGGTGTGCGCACGACCATGCCGAAATCGATGGAGCTTTGCGCTGCCAGAGCAGAGCGTCCTTCGGCAACGACAGAGACATCAAAGCTTGTGCCCCCCATGTCGCAGGTAATCAGATTGTCAAAGCCTGCGGATTGCCCTATGAAGCGCGCCGCAATCACGCCCGCTGCAGGGCCCGAGAGCGCCGTACGAACGGGCTGATCTGCTGCCGACCCAAGCGTCATCACTCCCCCGTTAGACTGCACAATCAAAATATCACCCTCAAAGGCATTCTGACGCATCTGGCTTCCAAGCTGATTGAGGTAACGGGCCATTTTGGGCTGCAGATAGGCGTTCAGAACAGCGGTTGACACCCGCTCAAATTCACGAATTTCCGGAAGGATGTCTGATGATACCGTTACATGATCATTAGGCCAAACAGACCGCGCGATCTCGCCCGCCCTTTGTTCATTCTCACTATTGGCATAAGAGTTTATAAAGGCAATGCAAAGCGCTTCGCAGCCTGCCTCTAGAAGTGCCTTGGCACGATCTAAAACTGCCTGTTCGTCAAGAGATCGCTCGATCTGCCCTGACGCTAACGTCCGTTCGGCCACTCCAAGCCTCAAATTCCTTTGGATTACCGGACGATAGTCACCACGAAGCCCCCAAGTTTCTGGGCGGTCGCGCCGGCGCATTTCCAAAACATCTTCGAACCCCTCTGTGGTTATCAATCCCGTTTGACTGCCTTTTCTTTCAAGAAGGGCGTTCGTTCCAACGGTCGTCCCATGCACAATGGTGTCGATCCCTGAAAAATCCGGAAGCGCGCGCAAAATTCCCTCGATCAGACCGATCGATTGGTTTTCCAAAGTACTTGGCAATTTACCGGTAAAGGCCTCCCCAGTTTGTTGATCCACAAAAAAGAGATCGGTAAATGTACCCCCGACATCCACCCCGATAATATAACGCGATTGGGACGCCTTTGTTGTTTGCTCCGTCATACCGCGTCTCCTTCGGCCCTAGACTGACGCAGAGCCGCACGACGTACGTCAGTTGCTTCCCCATCCAAGGCACCCTGTTCATTCAGCACAACACCATAGGCTTCTTGCATCTGCGCAACTGAGATATAGCCCATGTGAAAATCCTCAATCACTTTTTCAACGGGGCGCTCCAGAGGATCGCCAAACCCGCCGCCACCCGGTGTTTGCAACAGCACCGAACCGCCTTTTTGCAGGTGTATTCCTACCTTTTTAGAGGTCATCTCAGGGCTCTGCGCCTCTGAGCTCTTTGCCGTTTGCCACGAAAACCTATTCAGCGCACCGGAGGCACCGGCGCCCACGCCACAAGGGGCGTGCCGTCCGCGTTCACCAAAAAAGAAACCCATCGCCTGTTCGTTCAAAATTTCGATCTGATAGGTCGCACCAAGGCCTCCGCGAAATCTACCCGCTCCCCCTGAATCTTGCCTCATCGCCCATTGTCGAAAAGCGATCGGATAGGCTGCCTCAAAAATTTCAAGGGGTGGTATCGTGGCCATTGAAATAGGTGCATTGCCATGGCTCAGCCCATCTCCACTCCCATGGCCCCCATGCCCACCGCCAAAAAAGGAAAACATGACCCAGCGGCTGCCATCCTCTCTGTGTCCCGCCAAAGAGAGGGCGTTGATCGTACCATAGGCATTCCCCAACGCACGCTCAGGGGCAATTTTTCCAATCGCTGAAAAGATCACATCAATAATGCGCAAGATCGTTTCCGTATACCCGCCAACAGGCCGTGGGGCTGTGGCAGATAAAAGCGATCCTTCGGGGATCACAATATCGATGGGATCAAGCACGCCCGCATTTGCCGGCACATCGGGAAAAAGATGTTTCAACGCCACATAACAGGCTGCAATCGCCGTAGATCGGGAAATATTGACCGGACCCGCGACGGCCTCAGCGGAACGCGAAAAATCGAGCACCATCTTTTTACCCCTGACGTGGATGTCCACTGCCACGACCAAGGGCTGATCGACGATTCCGTCATTGTCCAACCAATCCGATGCGCTTACGGTCCCATCCGTCAGTTGACCAATATGGGCTTCCATTTGAAGATGTGCCCGCGCGCGCAATTCGGCAAACACTGATTTGACCGTGTCATCACCATATTCATCCAGAAGGTCAAAGAGACGTTTTTCCCCAAGTTCTAGCGCACTGATCTGGGCGTTTAAGTCACCATAAACCGACAACGGAAGGCGGGAATTGGTTTTAAGAATATCTACAATATCGCTTTGCAGAACGCCTTTGCGAAACAGTTTCACAGGGGGAATATGCACCCCTTCGGCAAAGCTTTCGGTGGCGACCGGATTATAATTCCCCGGAACATTGCCCCCCACATCATGCCAATGCCCGACCGAAGCCAACCAGCAAAAAATCTTGCCCTGGCGAAACACCGGTCTCACGAGTTTAAAGTCAGATAAATGTGTTCCCCCTTCGTAGGGGTCATTGAAGATATAAACATCGCCCTCATCCGGCGGCATGGTCGCAGTTTTTTCGATCACATATTTGACGGCAAAGGCCATAACCCCGACAAAGACCGGCAGGCCTTCTTTGCCTTGAACCAATGTGTCGCCGGTTTGCGCATCGTATAATCCATGTGACGCGTCATGTGCTTCGGCAATAATCGGGTTAAAAGCGCTGCGAAATAGCGTGGCATCCATTTCATCAGCAATTTGTTCCAACCGTCCGCGAAGGACAGCAAGCACCACGGGGTTTATCTTCTGAGACGCTTTTGCCTCTGTCATGATTGGGCCTCCGCATCATAGGATTTGCCTTTTTCAAGCAGGTCGTTGGTTCCAAGTAAGGTGTTCAACCCCTGCAGATCCAACATCCGGTCTTGCCATATTTCCGTACTGCCATTGTTGAGCAAATCGGCGTAAAATTGGTTTCCCATGAACGTCAAAGCACGCACAAAAGCGCCGGGATAAATCACAAGTCGAAACCCCAAATCGCCAAGAGTGCTGAGCGGCAATAAAGGTGTTTTACCCCCTTCGATCATATTCACCAGCAAGGGAATGCGATCAGCAAAGCGCCGTGCAATTTCGCGCATCGTTTCGGTGTCTTGCGGGGCCTCAATGAAAAGGATATCGGCCCCCGCCTCTGAATAGTGTTCGGCACGATCAAGGGCCGCGCTCACGCCTTCCAAGGCAATGGCGTCAGTACGCGCGATTACCAATGTGTTCCAAGGGGCGAGCGCGTCTTTGGCAGCCTTGATCTTTCCCACCATTTCCAAGGCACTGACCAAAGACTTGCCCGCCAAATGTCCGCAGCGTTTGGGCAATGTTTGATCTTCGAGCTGGATGGCACTCGCCCCAGATCTTGCAAAACCACGCGCGGTGCGCTGCACATTTAGCGCATTACCAAATCCAGTGTCTGCATCCACAATCAAAGGCACGTCCACCCGATCCGCAATCGCCGCAACATTTTCCGCCATTTCTGACATTGAAACCAACCCTATGTCAGGACGTCCAAAGCGTGTGTAGGCAAAGGAGGCTCCAGATAAATAAAGCGCCTCTGCCCCTGCCTTTTCCGCCATCATCGAAGACAGGCCGTCAAAAACACCAGGCGCCAAAAGCGGAGCTTTTGCCTTGTCTTGGAGCCGCGATATCAAAACACGCGATTGTGTCATTATTTATCCTCTTTTGCATTGGATTGTTTGTTCAAATGCGCGATCAGACCACCATCGTTAATCATATTACGCAAAAACTCGGGAAGCTTTTCACAATCCCATGAATGCTTCCCCGCATGAAGAACACCTGCTTTCATGTGCAACTCCACAAGATCAAATTCGCGCAGATTGGAAAGATCAAGCGTGGGACATGATAGGCACATCAGCCCCAGATTAAAGGCATTGCGTTGGAAAATACCTCCAAAGGATTTTGCGACGACCGCGGATATCCCGAGAATCTTGAGGGATTCTACCGCCTGTTCCCGAGACGATCCTATCCCGAAGTTCTCCCCTGCAAGAATTACATCCCCAGTCTCGACATTTGAAGCAAAGTCAGCCCGCACAGCTTCGAGACAATGATCGGCCAGCTCCCTTGGTGAAAGGCTCATGTAGCGTCCAGGTGCCAAGACATCGGTATCGATACCATCACCAAACACCCATGCCCGCCCTACAAGTTTCATCGTTGATCATTCTCCTGTTTACGACGTCCATCGAACTAACGTAGAAACGCCAATCATTTTATTCGCACCATGTGTTGCGCGCTCTGTCCACGTCAATATTGCAAGCAAATTATTAAATGGACCATCCGATTTTATCTCTGCAGCGGACCACACGCGAAGGAGTGACGGCGCAAACATTGCAGACATATCTTTGTTTTTTTTCGCGTACTTCAAATGTCAGAAACCAGATGACGCGGATCTGTCAGCTTTCCGGTGAGCGCAGCCGCTGCGACACTGGCGGGGGACGCAAGCCATACCTGAGACCCAGCATCCCCCATCCGCCCTTTAAAATTACGCGCGGTGGAAGAAATACAGATGTCCTCAGCCCCAAGCCTGTCCACCCCATATCCTGCGCACATGCCACAGGCCGTGGGTAAAAACCGCGCACCAGCCTCTTCAAAGATCTGCATAAGCCCTTCGTCTCTTGCTGCCTGCTGGTCTGCGAGCGAAGCCGGCGCAATCAATAATCGTATGGATGAGGCTATTTGTTTTCCCTTCAGAATTTTCGCCGCTGCGCGCAAATCAACCAATTTGGCCCCGGTACAGGCTCCGATGTAAGCAATGGTAAATTCTGGACTGTCATGATCGGTTAAGGGTGCTGCATTGGCTGGACTATGGGGCGCTGCCGCATATGGGGAAAGCGTATCAAGATCAACATTATAGGATGGGCCACAATGGCTTCCCATATCACTTTGCCAGTAAGTATCAGGCATACCATCTACCAAAGTCCGCTCAGGCGCATGTGCATCAAGCCATTCTGACGTTATCGCATCCGGGGCGATGATCCCCGCCTGAGCCCCGAGTTCCGCTGACATATTGGAAAGCGTCATGCGCTCTTGCATGGACAGGGTTGCAATACCCTCTCCTGCGAATTCAAGTGCCTGATATTCTGCCATATTCATGCCAAAACGCCCACAAAGATTGAGGATGATGTCTTTGGCAAAAACCTGATACCCCAACGCCCCTGTAAGAGTGACCAGACGGGTTTGCGGCACTTTGATCCAAATCTCACCTGTGGCAGCCACACCCGCCATATCAGTCGCCCCAATTCCGAATGCGTAACATCCAAAGGCTCCGGCGGTGGTAGAATGACTATCGCCCCCTACAAAAAACATCCCCGGACTCAATAGGCCCTTTTGGGGCAGCACAACATGACAAATTCCCTCTTCGGGGTAAAAATGACGGATATTTTCGCGATGAACAAACTCTTCTGTCACGCGTTTGATCTTTTGGCTAGCTTCATCATGTGCCGGCACGAAATGGTCCGTGATAATCGCCAAACGGTCCTTGTCAAAAAGTTTGCGCTTCATCTCAGCGAGTTTGGGGGCAAGCCGTCGCGGACCGGAGCTGTCGTGCACCATGGCTAAGTCCACTTTGCAGGACAGATACTCATCCACGGCAAAATTGGTCTGACCAGAGGCGCGGCTTAAGATCTTTTCGACGATGCTAAACATATCGCTTGCCTTGATTGCTCACCCCACTCATAAATTGTCTTCAAATCCGTCAAAGTCAAACGCAAAGCCAGAACTTCGCAAGGAAATTTAGACATGCCTGTTGTCAAAATGACACTTATCAAAGGATACTCTGCTGACGTTCGACGCAGAATGTCGCAAAATATTACCGATTTGATCGTTCAAATGATTGGCGCCGTTCCAGAGGGTACAACGGTAATGATCGACGAAGTTGATCAGGCAAGTTACATGCGCGGGCGCGAAAACAAAAATCCTATTCCCCCTGCACCGGCAGCCAGCGAGATTGTAAAGAGTTACCTCGACGCAATGGAGGCCCGCGACCTTACCAAAGCCGCTTCTTTTCTATCGGACGGTTTCTGGATGGAATTTCCGGGACCCGTACGCATGCGGACACTCCAAGAGCTTATTGATTGGTCCAAACCCCGCTATCAGAAAATCGCAAAAACCTATTTCGACTTTTCTGAAGCTTACCGAGAACAAGATACTTTGGTCACCTGCCATGGAGTGCTGCATGGCATCTGGCCAGACGGAGCGCCCTTCCAAGACATCCGGTTCATCGACCAATTCACCGTTGCGGCAGGAAAAATCACTAGCCAGATGGTGTGGAATGACCTTGCCGAAACCAAAAACCGCTAAACTCTCGCAAAGCCGACTGTCAGAAAACGTTCTCGGACAAGACGCTCCGGACGGATCGGTCCATTAATAACAAAGACGGATTTTCGGTTATGGCATGAAATCTTCAAAGTTTCGGATGAAGGAGAAATTCATCCAGCACATCATCTGGAGGACGGATAAAATCACGCGTCCGGCTCACCTCAAGTCCAAAGTCGCGCCTGAAGTCTATGGCCATTTCCGTCATGCGCAGCGCAACGGGCAGCCCATTAAGAACGGGCGCACCTTTGACGCGAAATCCGTCGATTTGCGAGAACAAAAGCATTGGAATGCCACCGGCAGGGATCAGAACATCAACCCCATCCTGAACTAAGGGGGCCGCTTGTTCTTCGAATTGTTTTGCAACCTCTTTCAGGCGATCGCCATCTTCGAAAGCCGCGAGAATTTCACCGGGTTCAAAGCTGAGCGCATGGATTCCGGAAACCCGGTGTTCCAGACCGTATTTGCGAATTTGATGGGCATGTCCCGGAATAAAGCGCGGATTAATGGTAATTATCCCAATCTTTTGCCCATATTGGCAGGCATAAAGCATTGAGGCCTCTCCCAAACCAATCACGGGGATGGACGCGGCTGCCCTCGCCTCATAAAGGCCGGAGTCTTGAAAATGCCCCATCAGATATCCGTCATATTCTTCCCGTCCCGCTTCTATGGCGGCAGCTATCGCTTCGCGACCACAACGATATTCGACCAGAGCATGGGCATAGGAATCATGGGGGCTCATCCCGTGAAAGTGAAGTTCAGTGTCAGGGCGCGCATATCCCCTTAAAAACGATGCAAGCCTTTGCCAATATCCACCTGCAGCGGGTTCGTTCAAAAAGGATTGATACCAGATTTTCATTGACTGCCGCTCCGTTGATGCCGACGTTTCACATTCACCGCATTTGGCCATTTGCCGATAATATGCATCAAACATCAGAAATTTGTGAAATACCAGTGACCTGAATGAAGAACGGGGAACTGTGCAGCGACTGAAAGATGTCTTATCTTTTGTTGCTTATGCGTTGTGCTGTTCCAATTTGGCCTTTGCTGAACGTCAACTTTGTGACAGTCTGACTTTTGTGCTCTCTTTTAATATTTTTGAAATAGACCCAAGTGTGGCATTCCAATGAGGTTTACATGTCAAAAAGTATCGAACGCGTAGAAGCAGTTATTCGGTCTTTTGATCTTGAAGTGAATGTAGAGCACATGCCAGCAAACACACGAACCGCTTTAGAGGCAGCACAAGCCGTAGGGTGTGAGATTGGGCAGATTGTAAAATCGTTGATTTTTGAAACCAAAACAGGGGACCTATTATTGTTGCTCGTCAGTGGAAAACACACAGTTAACGTGAAAAAGTTCAAATTGGATTGGGGTATCGCATTAAATCGTGCAGACCCTCAGAAAGTACGCAGCAGGACAGGCTTCGCGATCGGTGGCGTCGCCCCGATCGGCCATGTCACAGCAATCGACACTTGGATGGATGTTGCTCTTTTTTCATACAGCAAAGTCTGGGCTGCCGCCGGCGCGCCAAACGCAGTCTTTGCCGTGACGCCAGACGTACTCATGGAAATAACCCGCGCAAAAAAATTCCAGCCTTTATAGAAACCAAAAAAAGGCGACCACAGCCTCGGCAGTGGGACAGGAAGACATTTGATTATTTTATGCTATATCATTTTTAACGACATCTTCCGCTTCTGCAGCCTTGAAAATGAGAGAATCCAGAAATGAAACAGATCGGCTTTGTTCTACTGACATTCCTTTTGTCGACGACTTCGTTAACCGCCGAGGGGACACAACCCTCCTGCCCCAACAACGGTGCCGATCCTTCGACCTTTTGCCCATATGGGAGTGTGTGGAGCGAAAAAGACAAAAAATGTGTCGGCATGGTTTGATACTTTTTCATTATAATACTTTTAGGTCCCGAGACGCTTATCCAAAAAAGGACGCGAAATCATGTTTCATCGTCAAATTAAACCAAAGTTGGCACTTGGAGGACTGATATTGGCGGACTGTCTT
>Ga0075480_10000433_pt1 | contig 24613 bp, 24 predicted proteins | sample DEB08_DNA_7_FD_81590 | JGI IMG/M metagenome (GOLD analysis project Ga0075480, IMG submission 81590) | Aqueous microbial communities from the Delaware River and Bay under freshwater to marine salinity gradient to study organic matter... | ecosystem: Environmental > Aquatic > Marine > Coastal ... | reverse complement strand
CTGGCAGAAAACCAGAAATTCAGCACATGATGACTGACATGATAGCCAGTAAAGAAGCGCAAGAAAACCTTCATTCCAAATGGTTTTTAGTAAAGACATTACTATTTTGAGGTGGGTTATTGAATTCAGGTTTAGAAAATATCAAGGCTGTATTCCTTGACCTTGATGGAACGATATACTTGGGTTCATCATTAATTGAGGGGGCCCTTGAATTTCTAAAAAGGTGTGATGAAAAGGGTGTTAGGCGATATTTTCTATCTAATAATTCATCTCGATCTGTCTCGCAATATGTGGAAAAATTGCACAAGCTTGACATCCCTTGTACGGCAGATGATGTCCTACTATCTACGCATGACTTACTCTCATGGCTAAAGAAAAATAATGTGGATAGAACATATGCAATCGCAACAAAGGGCATGTGCGAAATGATGGAATCTGAAGGAATAACTACGCGTGACGATAACCCACAATATGTTGTTCTTGGATATGATACTGAAATAAATTATGACAAAATTTCAGTAGCATCAGTACATCTCCACAAAGGAGTTCCTTTGGTGGCAAGCCATCCAGACATGGTTTGCCCTTCCCCAGATGGGGGCTTACCAGACGTTGGTGCATATCTGGCGATGTTGAAAGTCACTACTGGGGTTGACCCCGTGCACATAACAGGGAAACCCAACCCTGGTATGATAATGCACAAAATAGAGGAGTTGGGCTACTTGCCAGAAGAGTGTGCAATGGTTGGAGATAGATTGTACACCGATATGGAAATGGCAAACAGAGCGGGATGTGTTTCAATTCTCGTACTATCTGGAGAAGCAACGCTGGAAGATTTACAAAAATCTGACGTAGATGTCGATGTAGTAATCGATTCGGTTGACTCGTTACTGAGGTGAATTCTTGGGGAGGCTGTCTGAATTTTTTTCCCGAAGAATGACGTTTGAGCCCTTCGGACATGTCGTTTCAGGAAGACTAGCAGAATTTAGACTGATGAAATTAACTAGAGCGGTGGCAAAAGATGCTTTGGTCCTCGAGGGAATTCGAATACCCGACCCTGATGAAGGTGGCCGGAGAGAGATCGATATGGTTATTGCAACAAAAGATAGATTGTTAATAATAGAGCAAAAGCATTGGTCTGGGTCATTCAATATTCAAGATGATGGTAGATTCTTACAAACAAGAAAAAACGGTTCCACGCTCCTACACAAAGACATCATAGAATGGACGGCGAGAAAAGGTAGGATATTAGTCGACCTGCATTTTTCACGATGCGGTCCGCATAATTTTTCTCCTGAAGTAGTTCTTGTGTTCTCAAATAAAAACCTTGAGTGGTCGCAGTTGCCCGAAAATGCGAATGCTGTGGCTTTTGATGAAATGGGATTCATAGACATGGTAGAGGGCATGGATCGATCAAAACCTGATGAGAGCTTAGCAGAAACTCTCCTCGGTTTTGGAACCTGGGATACCATTCATTTGAACGGCGGAAGAACCGTCCATGGAGATATACTCGAATACCCATACCCCCGTAGTGACTGTATTATCACTCACACAGGCTTGTTGGGATTGATAACAGGGCCGAAAAGTTTGATGTCAACAGGGCAAACTATCACTGACCAATCTGGTCCATTAATAGCAGTAGTTGGAGAGGATAATCCAAGAGTAATACCGTTTGCAAATATTTCAAAGATAGAATTTAGCAACCCTAGAAAAGAATGGGGTTAAGATGTCGAATTTTCTTGAAAATTAAAGATTTGTTTAATTTTTATGCATTTTGAATTTATCCTAATGCAACCCGCAATTCTGAGACGTCTATCCTATTGTCGCCATCGGTATCAAACGCAGAAATTATCGATGAGATTTGGTCTGGATTGAGTCTTTCTCCAACCTTTGCCTGTATTCCCTTGTATAATTCAGGCCCGTTTATTGTTCCGTCTCCGTCTAAATCTAGTTCGTTAAATAATTCTTTGACGGTTTGTCCACTATCTTTCATTGCATCCGATAGTTTCGCTAGAGCGTCTTTCACTGCTTGGTCTCCGCTTGCCATGAGTTCTGCTAAACCCGTAATCAAAAAACAGTTTCCCTAAACTTAATTTTTGCAAGTATTGAAACGGATGATTTGATTCCGAGGTGTATGGCTGAAATTTGGATTGAAGCAATTGGTCTGTTTGCAGGGCTACTTGGAATAGTGGCCTGGTTACCACAAATCAGAGAGGTGTGGGTCTTGAAAAAGCATGAAGGAATTTCGATCCCGACGTTTTCAATTGTTACAATTGCGTTGTTTTTATGGTTAGTCTATGGAATACTAATCGATTCTATTGCAATGATTATCGCTAACGTGGTAACGCTGGCAGCCATAGCATCCGTACTAATTGGCGTCATTCGGATTCGTAGAATTGAGGCTTCAACAAACTGATTTTGTAGTCTCAATAATTACTGCTCCAATCTTATATGGGTCTCCATTTGACGCTGGTCTGCGATCTTCTAATCTTCCAACCCAACCATCAGTAGGTACGGAGGCTGGAACTCTTATCGAAGCGCCTCTATCTGACACACCATATGAGAATTGGTCTATTGATTGGGTTTCGTGCAGTCCTGTCAATCTCTCTTCGTTGTGAGCTCCATAAACAGACATGTGCTTTTCGATATTTTGCCCGAAGGCTTCGCAGATACTGTCGAATAATTCCTTACCGCCTGTGTCACGCATTGCGGTATTGGAGAAGTTTGCGTGCATTCCAGACCCGTTCCAATCACCTTTGATTGGCTTAGGGTGGTACTCGATGTAATATCCATAGCTTTCGGTTAATCTGTCGAGCAAATATCTTGCAACCCATAATTCGTCACCTGCTTGTTTTGCACCCTTAGCGAAAATCTGGAATTCCCATTGTCCGCAGGCCACCTCTTGGTTGATTCCTTCGAAGTTTAGTCCGGCTTCTAAGCAAAGGTCTGCGTGTTCTTCAACGAGTGCTCTTCCGTGAGTATTCTTCCCGCCAACCGAACAATAGTAGAGGCCTTGTGGGCCAGGATAGCCCCCTACGGGGAATCCTAGAGGAAGTTGTGTTTCTACGTCCATGATGAAGTATTCTTGTTCAAATCCGAACCAAAAATCATCATCATCGTCATCGATTGTCGCTCTCCCATTACTTGGGTGAGGTGAGCCATCTGGATTCATTACTTCGCACATGACCAAGTAGCCGTTTATCCTTTGAGGGTCTGGGAATATATTAACTGGTTTCAATAGACAATCAGATGCGCTACCGTCGGCTTGTCTGGTTGAAGATCCGTCAAACATCCACATAGGGCATTCTTCTATTGTTCCGCCAAAATTATTGCGAACCATTGTTTTACTTCTCATGTTTTGCGTTGGCTCGTAACCATCGAGCCAAATATACTCAAGTTTTGCTTTATCCATCATGGGTATCAGACGGTGCGTAGCCAATACGGTATATTATACAATCGCCCAAATATTGTGCGAATATTATGCTTATTCATTCAGATATATTCTAAATTTATAATCAAATGATTAACTAATTCGAAATTAAATGTTTTTATTTTGTTCGTTTTTAAGGAAATATTAACGCGCTCTGAGCAAATGCCTAACTCATAAATTATTGGCGGCTTCTTCGGATTGTGGGGTCTCCAGAACTTTATTTGCATCACGAATAATCGTTGGGATCGAAAATTCTCCCCCACTCACTGTCACTGGACAGGCCGTCCCGCACGCAGGGGCGAGATAATCCTCACCAGATTCGGTAAGAACGAGTTTGATGCCATGTCCTGCAGGAAGAACTACGTCAAGCCCTTGGAATTCCATCAACATCACTAAATTTTGCCCTGGGATTACCGTTTGAGGTTCGTATCCACCAGCATGGTATCGAACGTCCATAGTTGCATGTCCAAGGCGTAAGCCGGTTTCTGCGTCCTGTAACTCTGCAAAAATTTGACCTCCGTTGTACGAGGGGGTTACATCCAAGTGTAATGTTGGAAGTCCTGCAATGTGCAATTCTTCAGAAAAGCCTTGACAATTAAACTCGACTGTAGAAATCCCTCCCCCAATTACGGAAGCTCCCCCGACTCTTGTTCCCGATTTATCACAGACGGAAAGATCGATTTTTTGCCATGAAGCGTCTTCCGGTGGCCAAACTTCCTCTATCCTCCACTGCCCGTCATTTCGCTGGATTTGAGCATGATTGTCTGGTTTAGGACCTACTCCTTTGAGATAATATTCGAACCACTCAAACAAGTCTTGCCCCCAATCCCATCGGGTCATGTTTTCAATCGCCTCTCCACCATAACCGCTTGCTTGATTGTTGTGTTTTGTCCATTGGTCTGGATAATTGTGCTCCCACTGTCCGAGCATGCCTCTGACATTATACCCCGCATTTGTGTAATCAAGATACCAATTTGTTCCGGCCGGTCCGCCGAAAACTTGGTGGGGGTCTACATTCCAATCTTGCATCCCTTGGACCCAATAAATGGACCCGTTCCAATTCATGAATGCCTTATCGATGTGGCTTCTCTCATCGTAGTAATTTTCCATGTATGGATCTAGTTCTCCTAATCCATAAGTAACAGGTCCAGCAAATAAGCCCTCAACGATATCCGGACAAATATTGTCTAAATCGTCACCGTTGTAATCAACAGTGCTACTAAAATAATTCATGTGCATCACTTGACTGCGAGCTTCCGCACTTCCGTTTTTGTATAGTAATGGGTGTAATGCGGTTGTTCCAGAGATTGGGACTATGGTTTTCAGATATTCACTTCCCATTGCAGCCGCTTCCCATTGTGTAGCTCCCTCGTACGATTTTCCATAGAGTCCTACGTGTCCGTTTGACCAATTTTGCTGGCCAAGCCATTCAACAGCGGCGTGAATGCCAAGGCCTTCTCCAGCGCCTCTGTAATCGAAACACCCGCTAGATTCTTCTGTCCCGAAGACTGATACTTGTGCTAATGCATAACCGTGGGGAACGTAATTGTCGTAGATAAATTCGCCTCTACCTGCGGCTACGACATTTGTAGCACCGGATTCTGAACCTGGCTGTCCATAGGAATAATACGGGCTCACTATACCAATTACCGGAACTTTCTCTCCCAATTCGGTGTTGGATGGAAGCCAATAGGATAGGTGCACTTCTGATGTTTCTGGTCCGGTCTCCCAGATATCTGACGTGTCGACCTCAATAAGCGCCTCTTGAACAGGGAGTGCGTCATATGGTCCCGGGCTAAGTACCATAGAATAGGTCCCATTCCATTCCCATTTCAGGTCCTTTCTATCATAAATATCAGGATAGTATGATGATTCAATAGGCTCGTCCTCGGTTTTTTCACTACCTAGGCAACCAGAGAGTGGAACCAAAACGAACAGTAATGTCATCAAGATTGCCGCTCGCATCAAATACGCCCACACAGATTGCGACAATAAAATGACGGTGGACTGGTTCGGGAGTGCATGACCGTTTTGGTTACTGGGGCTACGGGGTTTATTGGCGCACATGTTGTCATGGAATTGCTATCACGCAATATCCCAGTTAGAGCAATGTTGAGGAATGAAAAATATGCAAGTATGTTTCCCGATAACGACCTTCTTGAGTTTGTTAAAGCGGATTTATTTGATATAGAATCTTTGCGGGATGCTGTAAAAGGCTGTGAGGATGTAATCCATTGCGCGGCATCGCTATATGTAAGTGCTAAAGATGTGCAAAAAGAGGTGGTTGACCCATCTATTGTTGGTGTTCGAAATCTTTGTTCTGTAATGGATGATGTAAAAAGAATCGTTCACACCTCTTCAGTTGCTGCGATTAGGCCAACAAAATATCAGAATGGTCAAGTTCTGACAGATGAAGATTGGTGTGATGACGCCACGGTATTAACCAATGGATACGGTCTCGCTAAGGCTGAAGCGGAAAGAAATATTCGCGACTGGGCTGAAGGAAAGGATGTCAGGTTGGTTACCATCCACCCATCCGTTGTTTTTGGCCCCGCTTTACACAAAAGGCACATCGAAGGTTCGATGTCTTACCTGAAGCATTTTGTAACAGGGCCACCTTTTGTGTTAGATATACACGTGAACTTTGTTGACGTTCGGGACGTTGCCATTGCTCATGTCAACGCGCTAGAAATCGGAAAAGATAGGAGCAGGTACATTATCCACAAATCTGGTATGTGGATGAATGAGATTGGTGAACGGTTGACTCGGATTACTGGAAAGAAATATTCATCTCGGAAATTGATTAAGCCATTAGCTTATCTTGTTGCCATTTTTCATCCAAAATTGTCGATTAAACGATTAAAGGAATCTTTGGGAACCTATGTTGATTATGATGTGAAAGATGCTTTTTCTGCATTAGAATTACCTGACTATGATATTGATTTGACATTAAAGGATGCAATAAATTCAATCGAGGCGTAAGATTGACACATAACCAGTCCGTCGATAAACACATGGCAGAAGAATTCTGGGGCCAGCGTTGGATCAGTGCTGATTCTCAAATTGCCAGAAAATACATGGAGACTGCTGTCAAAAAGAAAAGTTTGGTTTGTTTGGCAGCCGACCGAAGTACGATGAAGGGTTTGGTGGATTTAGTAAACGAAGTTGGCCCTTACATTGCTGCTCTCAAGACTCATGTTGATTTAGTCGATGACTGGACTGCAGATGGTTGGAAGTATTTTTGCGAATTAGCACATCAATCCGGGTTAATGATATTCGAAGACAGAAAGTTTGCAGATATAGGAAAAATAACTAGAAAGCAGATGGGGGGGATATATGATATCAAAGCCTGGAGTGATTTAGTAACTGCACACCTAATCAGTGGCCCAGATATTGTAGATGGTATCCAATCGGCATGGTCAGATGCGGAAAGGGTTGGGGGAGTTTTGTTACTCGCTCAGATGTCAAGTCGTGGAAACCTCTTAGAAACTGACTACACTGCTAAGGTTGTCGAATCTGGAAAGGCAAATAGTGGGGTTTTCGGCTTCATAGGAAATGGTTCAAATCCTGATGAAATTAAGAGGCTTCGAGACGCGGTAGGTCACAGTAAAATGATTTGGACTCCTGGAATTAACCTAGAAACTGGAGATGGGGCGATGGGTCAAAGATATGGCGACCCGCGAGAGGCAGTCCTATCGGGGTCTGACTGTATTATCGTTGGAAGTGGCATTCACGGCTCTGAGAATCCAGCTGAAAAAGCAAAGAAATATGCTGAACTATCCTTCGCCGCCCTAATTGAAAGGGGGGGTTGATTATGAATTTGGCCGGTTACATCATTTCAATACCGATTGCAATTTCTATAATTTGGATGGTGTGGAATTATGTTCAAGGTAACATAAATTTAGTTTCAAGATTGAAAGAAGGAGATTTGAACTTGCTAAACTCTTCGAGATACAACGTTACAGAAGCAGTGCGGGCGCCGGCTGGGAGTCGTATTGAAAATATTCAACCCATCCAGATTCAACTTGGAGGCGGGGGCTTTACTCGAGTTCAATTGCCAGATGGAAGAATCGGTTTATTGCCAACTAATTCGGGTGTTCAAATGGTCAGATCAGTCCCTGAGACCATGCATAATAACCAGCACCACCAATAATTGAGAACAATATCAATACCACAAAAAGTCGTTTTGCCTTGCTAGATTTTTTCTTCTTTGGTTTGGCAACATCATACACGGTAACCGGATTTATTGGCAAAGGCGGTAGTTCTGCTGCCATGGGAAGTGGCGGTAATTCCATGTCGGGCTCGGGTTCTACCATGTCATCGGCCGGGTGGATTTCGTCTAAATCTTGTAGCCCAGGTGCGGAGGGAATAGGTCCCAAAACCATAGGCCAAATGGTTTCAATTGATGATGCAGTTATCGGTTTTTCAACCCACCCAATTGCTCCTGCTGAATAAGTTGCATCATGAGCAAGTTGAGACTGTCTTTTTGGCGCAGAAAACAATATTCTGCAATCATTGCTGTGTTCTCTCATCTCCAAAGCCGCAAGATGGCCGTCGAGCGAGGGGATATCGAGTGCAAGAACTACTAATTCTGGATCTATTCTAATGAATTCATCTACGGCTCTATCTCCATCTTCGCAAACGACTACATTGAATTCTCTTTGGCGAAAAATCGATGTCAAACGATGTACAGACATTTGGTTGTTATCAACCAAAAGCACGGTTGGTGCTTCGTCGTCATTAATATCGGTCACTCGTGCCATGTTCAGGTAGCCGTGACTATTCTCACAAATGAAACAACCGCTAAAAATTCATCTATTGATTCATTCTTCTTCATCGGTGATTATTTCCGCTGGCCCCTCTTTTGGATTTAGGAATGTCTCTTTGACGGCCTCGGATTCTTCCACTTGGTCCTCTAAGGCCCTTTGGCGAGCTGGCGCTTTGACAAATTGTAGTTGTAGTTCAGAGATAATTCCATTCAACATGGTTGCTTCCTTGTCGGTTAAATTCCCTGTAGTTTTATCTTTAAACATTGAGAGTGTGTCGATTGCTGCCTTTGTTTCACCTAGGTTGTAATGTACCCTTCCTTCACTATCGGGTAAAAGGCCCATGTGCATCATTGCGCTTCTTTGTAACATCAGGACCAATTGGAAAAAATGAGCACTCATATCGTCATCAAAGAATTCTTTTTCCATAGTATCACTCAAATAATTGTTCCAATAACCAATCAGGATCGAACTGAATTATGTCATCGTACTCTTGGCCTATCCCACAAAGAACGATTGGTTTTTGTGTAGAATAAGCGATAGAAAGTCCTGCGCCACCCTTTGCGTCTGTGTCAAGTTTTGTCAGAACGGCTCCGTCGAATTTTAACATCTCTTGGAAATTCTTCGCCTGGTCCACAGCGTCATTTCCAGCCAATGCGTCCCCTACAAATAACGTCAGGTGGGGGTTTGTGACCCTTCTTACCTTCTCAAGTTCTGCCATCAGATTTGTTTTATTCTGCATCCTTCCAGCCGTATCAACTAGTACAACATCGATGCCTTTTGCTCTTGCAGAATCAACCGCATCTCTTGCAATTGCGGCCGAGTCTCCTCCTCTTTGAGACGATACACAACGAATCCCCAGCCTGTCGCAATGGGTTTCTAGTTGCTCTATTGCGCCTGCTCTGAAGGTGTCTCCTGCCGCGGCAATAACAGACAGGCCTCTCGTTTGTAATTGATGAGCGACTTTTGCAATAGTTGTCGTTTTTCCTGTCCCGTTGACGCCGACAAACATGATGACAATTGGCGTGTCTCCGTTTTGCTTAAATTTGTCGATACTTTCGAAAAAGTCCCAATATCCTGCTTCCAATATACTCCTAAGTGCACGTTTCAGGCTGGCCTCTAATACCTTTGATAGGTCAGCGCCTTTTCTCAGTCTTTGGCCAATTAAATTATTTTCAAGGGCCGTCATAACCGCTGAAACAGCGTCGGAAGATATGTCTGACTCTAACATAATCCACTCCAGCTCTTCGAGAAGATTTTCCAAAGTTTCGGATTTTTTTATCACTCGACCGCCGGATTCGACTATACCGCCACCAAGATCTATTTTGAGTCCAGAATCTTCGACCACAATCGAACTTCCTACTGGGGATTTTTTTACTTCAACGAGTTGTCTTCCAGTAGTTGTTCGCATCATGTGTAAATTTACTTTGGAGCCGGCTAACTTACCAAGTTCTTTACCACCTCTCTTTTTCAATTCGGATTGTTTTGCTTTCTCTAACTTCTCCTGATTCTTGGCCTCTTTTGCTAGTATTTTCTTTTCTCTTCGACTTAACTTGGCAGGAAGTGTGTATTCTTCATCTTCATCCCAATCATCCCACTCATCTTCTACTGATTCTGGTAATTGGAATTCTTCATCTTCATCGAATTCTTCCCACTCTTCTTCAACCGAATCGGTTTTTTGTTCATTATCTAATTCCTTTTTGAATTCTAATGCTTTATTGGCATCATCTGATCCGACTTCGGCAGATATTTCTTCAGTGTCAATTTCTGAAGTGACGTCCCGGACTTTTTTCCTGAATTTATCAAATAACCCCACATAATCACCTCAGTCATCTAGAGTTAACTCTTCACCCATCCGTCTTCTACGCCTTGGTTTAGGTTTTGTTTCTTTTTCTTCGACGATGTTCTCCTGAGTTGTTGTTGCTATTTCCTTTGATAATTTGTCGAAGGTGGTTGAAAGTTCCTCAATCCTACTTGCAACTGTGGTTAACTCTTCTTGGAATTGTAGTTTTAAATTTGATAAGTCGTCATATCTTTCGCTAACGATTTCAGAAGCGCCCTCGGGGGACCTTTCGCCAAAAACGCCGCTTCCCAAATCAACGATTGTGGTTAAATTCGAAGAAATTGGAATCATTACTCCGGCGCCCAATGGAATGTGTCCTTTACTTCCGTTTGATAGTGCTTCAAGTGCCATTTTTGTTTCTTCGTGTTCAAATAAGACAGTATCTATCCTTTGAATTTGTGTTTGAAGTTCTTCCATCCGTTGTCGATTCAGATCAACCATTTTTGCAATTTGCTGTAAATCTGAAGGGTTTGACATTGGCCTCAACTCGTGGGACAGGTATCCCTATGAAGAAGTCGTCGTTTGTTTATTCTTCTTCGCTTTCTTGAGCTAATGGCCCACCGGCTGCTGCAATCTCATCTCTGAAAGCATGGAGAACTCTTGGCTCTGTGGAAGTGCGGGGGTCTATCTCTGAAACTGATTCGATTGAAATGGATCTTCGGTTCGCTTTGTGCCTTGAACCCATAATGGAGTAGCATCGATGTTCAGCGTCTTCGGCCGATGATGCAACTAAATCAATACTGAACTTCTGTTTTTGTCTTCCGAATGGGGCGACGCCGGAAACTCGGTAGGCTTGCATAAACCGGCCGACCCATGATTGTGTCTTAAACGCGCTGGCGCGATACTTTCAGCGTTAAGATTGATTGGTGAGGGGGTTTTACAACTGTTTGTGCGGGTAGCAATTGTAATATTTTTCTTATTGCTATTAGCGCCTCAGTATAGCGCTTCTAAGGCTACTGAAGTAATGGATGCGGCGCCAGAAAATACCGATTTATTAAACCTAAATGGGTCTGGCGTGATTATAGCGGTGGCTGACACGGGGATTGACCTTGACCATTCTTGCTTTAGAGAAAATCAAACCGTTGTTGGCGAACCTGGTATTTCGCATAGAAAAATCGTTTTCATTAACACTTCAATTGACGGATCTGATAATTCTACTCACCAGCAATTCAAACACGGAACTCACATCGCTGGTTTGCTAACTTGTGACCCAATTGAAAGTAATGATGAAATTAAATCTCTATCACATGGTTCAAAATTACTGGTTCAAGATATTGTTGGTGAAGAGGGTTGGATTCCACCAAACGTAAGCCTGCTTCTGGAAGAAGCTGCTTCTCATGGAGCGATAATCAACAGTTGGTCTTGGGGCGACAATACCATCGAATACACCGACAGAAGTAAGATGATTGATGCTTGGGCTATGGAAAATCCTTGGTCTTTGGTATTCATAGCTCCAGGGAATAATGGAAATACGGTTATGGAGCCTGCTAACGCAATCAATGCGGTTTCGGTAGGGGCGACTAACTCTGAAGTTAATGGGTCTATGTGGGCCTCGTCGTCACAGGGGCCTGACGTGAATGGCAGGAGGGGGATTCTTATTTCTGCTCCGGGAATCAATGTTAACTCATCGCTTGCGGACGGTGTAAACGATTCAATGAATTCTGGGATTTACAGCATGGGTGGTACTTCTGTGGCTACTCCTCTTGCTGCTTCGTTCACGAGCCTCCTACAACAATATGTTCAGGACACAGAGGGTTTCACCCCATCTGGGCCTATGCTTCGAAGCATGTTAGCAATGTCCGCAACTCCAATTAATGGGATGGAGCCAGATCCTCAGCAAGGCTATGGGCGGCCTTCCCTTAATTCTCTCAATGATAGTTTGTATTTACATGACTCCTTTTCTGTTGAAGATTGGCATGGATTAATCGGTTCGCGGGGATCTAGTTTCAATTCGTTGTTATCCAATCCGTGGAACGGGAGTCAAGCCAGTGGACCGTTTTTAGAAGAAAATCAGTCGTGGGAAAAATATCTTCGCCCGACTGGAAATTCTGATTTTGAAGTTGTTATGTCATACAACGCAAGACCGGATTATTATGAAGATGACGATCTAAGATTGGTTGTTACAACCCCTGATGGAAATTTTGCCATAGATGATAATTTCACAAATGCGGGTTACAGTAAAATGTATACTCCATTCTTTTCAAGCCCTTACAACCATAATTCTACTAATGAAACGACGGTCATGATTAGGCTACCTGCAGAGGATGTTAGAGAATATGATTGGATTAAAGTGGAGGTTTTTGCAAAATCTGTTCATAATGGAAGTATCCAAGGAACTGTTGGTTTGGAAGGTAATGCCCTTGGATTTGCTATTGCGGCGAGTGGGGTCGTTGAGTTACCAGATAATACACCTCCAAAAATAACCATTTTTGAGATGCCGTCAGTAGGGGAAAACCTATCGCACGAAATGGATATTCGACTAAATGTAAACGATTCTGAGGGCGATAGTGGGGTTGTAGCGATAAGATTGGTAAATCAAAATTTTACCATCGATTTTACCGACTGTGCGAAAATGTTTGAAATTGAAGTTAGTATAGATTGTAACGTAAATTTCTCTAAGGATTTGATACCAATGCCAATAAATCGAGAGGATTGGCAGATAGAGGTCGTTACAGTTGACAATAACTCTTCCATTTGGACAGAGGAAAGGTTGTCGATTTATCTATCGGACAATTTCACAATTTGGTGGACTTCTCCTTTCTCGGAAGATGGTAATGATGAGTTCAATAATTCCGAAACAACTGAAAGTCATAACAACCGGGCGTTGTTATGGGGTATTTTCGGAGTTGTGTTGGGTGTGATTGTGGCTGCCAGTGTGATGTTTAAACGTTTGGAACATGAAATTTTTAATGATGTAAAATCTCCATTTATTGAAGAAGAATAATGAGAATTCCAATAGTGAACATTCAAGAATAGAAACACTGTGGACTACCTGTCCGAAAGGCTTGGTGAGCAAAAATGGGAGAAAGACTGTATGTAGGAATTGATTTAGGAACATACCAATCTACTATCGCAAGTAGTGCAGGTTCATTGGATACGATTGAAACTGTTGTGGGTAGACCAAAAGACCCTGTCGCAAGAAATTTCCTTGGAAAAGATGTTCTCTTCGGAAACGATGCTCTGAAGAACAAGTTGGCTTGTAACCTTTACAGACCGATGGCTGCTGGTGTCGCTCAAGATGATGAAGCAAACCTAGCAGCAGCAAAGGCTTTCGTAACCCACTTAATTGAGACTGTCGAACCAGAAGAATATGACGAGGTTTTCGGAGTAATATGTTCTCCTTCTCACGTTTCATTTACAGACAAGAGCAATCTTGTGGCAACTCTAAGGGGTCAAGTTAACGCAATCATGGTTGTAACTGAGCCGTTCGCTACTGCGTATGGAATCGGAGAAATCGCTGGTTCAATCGTTGTTGATATTGGTGCAGGAACTACTGACATCGCAAGATTGTATGGTGTATTCCCATCTGATGAAGACCAGTTGACTATCAATGAAGCTGGCGACTGGATCGATTTGCAACTCATGGAACTTGTCAAGAAGAAATACACTGGCGCTCAAGTTACCAAAGACATGGTAAGAAAGTGGAAAGAGGAATTCTCATATGTTGGTGGCGACGATAGAGAACAGATGATTGAGTTGTCCGTTGAAGGTAAAAAACAAGTTGTGGACATTGGAGACCTAATAAAAGCGGCTTGTTCAATGATTATCAACAAGGTTGGAACTGCGATCAAGGCTATCGTAGCAAGCGCTGACCCTGAATACCAACCTGTTCTAAGAAACAATATCATCCTATCAGGAGGAGGTTCTCTTATCGATGGAATTGCTGACGCAATTGCAAACGAGATTGCAGACATTGGAGATGTTACCGTTACCTGTGTTGAAGACCCAATCGACAAGGTCGCTCTAGGAGCAATGGCTCTCGCTCAAGATATGCCTGATGAGCAGTACACCGCTATCAATTAAGGGTTCACTAAACCGGCTTTTTTGCCCGTGTGGCGATGAAAGGTTGAAGAATGGTTAGTGTGCGATAGGTCGCAATGACGCTAGGAACTTCACCATCTGGAGGCATAGGACGCATCTCTGAAACAGGCGGTGATGAGCGTGCTGCGCTTGAGGGAATGTTACGCGCATACCCAGTTGAGCAATTGGTTGAGGAGGTTCTTGTTGCATGGCAAGAATTAGCTGATAGAAATGAAGATCTGGTCACTACGAAACAGAGATTGCGCATTCTAGAATTAGACCTGGCAGAAAGGAAAGATGAAATCGCTCCTGAAGTCGCTCAACTCAAAACTACAGAGGCTCACCTTGAAGAGGCAAATGCGAGAATTATCCATCTTGAAAGGATGTTAGAAGACTCCAAGGGAGAGTTAGCTGAAAGCAGGGCTGGTTTGTCTGCTGAAGAAAAGGCGTCTTTGGAGAAAGAGACTTCGCAATTAAGAGAATTAACGACTCAGCAAGACGAAATTATTGCTGAAATGGAAGGACGGATGTCACAACTTGTTGAAGCATTAGAAAGGGCCGCGGAAGCTGGTTTGACAAGTGTTACAGCAGACGAAGTTAGGGCTATGAAGGCGAAAGCGGATGCGCTGGCTGCGGACTTGGATGCTGAAAAGGCTGCAAACGATGCTTTGGAAGAAGAAAGACAACGTCTAAGAGATATTGCGGACAGACTTAGAGGATTGTTGGATGCAAGAGATAAGCGCCTTGGTGAATTAGAAGAGCAAATAGAGCGCGTAATGCAGGGTCCTCGTTCGGTTTCTGCAGAACATGATTATCTCGTTGAACAAATTGAAGAATTAAAGAGAAGATTGCTAGAACGTAATCGTGAATATGAATCCCTAAGAAGAAGAGAAAGAAGATTGCATAATGATGTATTTGAGAGAGATGAGAGAATCCAACAAATGTCGTTAACGATTTCCGACCTTGAAGCAGCATTGACTGATAGAACTTCAGAAATTAGAGAATTAGAGTCGCAAAGAGATTCTGCAATGCATGAATTAGACGGAGCAAAAAGGTCTGAAAGAACAAGAGAGGTTGTCGGGCGGGCATTTGCAGACTCCCTTTCCTTGGTTAGAACTCACGATGAGAGAGAGTTGCGTAAAGAAGTGTATGCTAACGCACCAAATGTTGAAAGAAAAATATCCTCACCAAATGCTGAAGATATGAAAACTCTAGCTGACGGCGGAACTGTAGATTTGGATAAGGCATTAGAAGTAATCGAGCAAGGAATGGATATTGTCACTGACAGGCCCGCGGCTCCGGGCGGAAGTGGAGATCCTGTTCTTTACGAAGACGAGGATTGAATCCCTTTGACGACTTCGGAAATTTTTTCATGAAGGTCTTGTAAATTGTTGGCGTCTTCGGTTAGTGTACCGGTTACAACCCAGTTAGCACCTGACATTGCGGCAAGCTTCGCTTGTTCTTTAGATCGAATGCCTCCTCCGACAAATAAACACAATTCTTCAACTTCTCTTGCTGCTTTGATACAATCTTGGGATACTTGGGTGTCTGCACCACTTCCTGCTTCTAAATACAGTATTTTGAATCCATACATCTTTGCTGTAATTGCATATGATTTTACTAAATCTGTTTGGTCACTTGTTACTAAATCGGCTTCGCCGACTTCACCAACTTTACCGCCGGGTGAAAACACAAGATAGCCGGTCGGTATTGCTTCAACACCAAATTTGTCTAAATGTGGAGCGCCTTTGAGTTGCTCCTCGATTAGAAATCTCCGGGTTCTTGAATTCATTAACATCATGAATGTAATTCCGTCGGCGGCTGGAGATAATGCATGGGCCCCTCCGGGGAATAGAATCACTGGTATTTTCCACATGTCTTCGTCTGAAGTTGGGTCCTGGCTTGCTGCGAAAATTTGGAGTTCCAGTGCTTCTTGTATCGATTTGCATGTTTCGTGGACTACCTCATTTGGAGTGTCTGTAGATCCTCCAATAAATATCATGTTTGAGCCCGCTTCTATTGCTGTAATGGCCCGTTTTGTTGCTATTTCGGCTGATTGTTTTCCCGGATCAATTAACGTTACGTGCCTACAGCCTTGAGATCTGTCTTGAATGTAATTCAATAGTCCAAAGTCTGGTAGCATATTAGTTTCCTTCCTGTAGGGATTGAATTGTTTTTTTGGCTATCATTACCCCTTCTAATAATGAATTATCAGCCCAGATTTCATTTGCATTTATTGGATGTTCTCCCTGGATTATTTCAAGCCATCCTTGAGTAGGAGTTGGGAGCTCTCCTCTAATCCAACATTCAACCAAACCATCAGAATGTTCAAAACAGAATTTATCATCTTTCATCGTATTTAATTCGAATATCTTTGGTACGTTGTTTCGTATTGTTATGCCACCTCTCCAAACAGTCAAAGACTTGTCTTTTGGGTTGTTAGATGGCCACCCTGGTGCTGGTGATTTACCGCCACGGCAGTCTATTGCATCTGGTGGCGCTTCGGTTTTCAAAATTATTTCCCCTCCTAAATCGACTACCCTTTCTGCATACATTTTCTCAAGCCACTCTCTGCGTAAGCCCCAACCAAAATCGTTAGATTTTGCATTGCATGCAGATATCATATTCGGATCTAAATTTTTTATAATTCCTGGGGATCTGATTGGGTTACCAATCTCTTGTCTGGTTTCATAAATTTTTACTTCGTATTTGTTTTCTAAAAGAAAAATGGCGCAATTAAGTCCTCTCAATCCTCCACCAGCTATGGATATCAATTTTGCACACCTACTATTGATAGAGCAAATACTGGACAGGATGGTATGCAATGGTTACATAGTGTACAATCTTCTTGTGTGACAACTGCTAATCTATTGATAAGATCTAAAGCATTTGTAGGGCAAAGACCAATACAGGCACCACAACCATAACACAACTTTTCATCAACAACAAATAGTTGGTTACTATGTTGTGCCATGTTTATTCCAGTGGTAACTAACTCAAATCATCTTCGCCGAATAACCAATGGAAATCTTAGGAGAGATATGAAAAAATAATTTCGCTGAAGATTAAAAATTCGAGTGGAAGTAAAGAATTGCATTTTTAAGTAAAAAGAAAACATTAGAAGTAGACCCCTTTATTTCCATTGGAAACTTTAGATTATAAAGAGTGACAGAAGTAATTTATGATGAAGATCAGAGTGACGAAGTAAGCCCCATTGATGTTTAACGCGTGAAGTAAATAATATTCATTGTTGGAAAACAAAATCAACGAATCATAATTTATCTCCATAGGAAATATAGGGGTCAGGTATATTCATCTCTCAGAACTTATTGGGTATATACATGGTAATGTATTCACCAGGTCGGACTTCAAATTATCCAATAAGTCCTCCAGAGAAAGGTACACGTTATCATTACCTCGGTGGAGGAAATGAGGTTGGAAATGTTGGTTGCGTATTTGAAGATTCATCAGGTACAAAGATGCTTCTTGACTATGGATTAGCTCCTACAGATCCACCAAAATATCCAAACGAGGCACCACCAATAAAAAATGCAATAATCACTCATTCACACATTGATCATTTAGGTATGGCTCCATGGCTATGCTCTAATTATCGAACTACACTGCACGGTACAGAGTTGACGGCAGAAATTAGTAGAATGATGTGGAATGATTGTTATAAAGTAAGTCAACTGGAGGGATACCCTCTCGCTTGGGATAAGAGAGATATCGATGGAGCCGTAGCGTCTTGGAAGACTCACAAATTCGGCGAATCGTGGAGTGAAGAAGGTTGGAAGTTGAAACTCACAAGAGCAGGACATATTCCAGGCGCTGCTATGTTAAACGTAGAAACAAATACTCACAAACTTCTCTTCACTGGGGATTTTGACACAAGGGACTCACCCCTTACAAAAGGAGCAAGACCTGAGAAGTGTGATATTCTATTTGTTGAGGGAACTTATGGTGGTAGAGACCACAAACCAAAAACCGAAACGATAGAGGAATTTATCAAAAAAATTGTAGAAATAACCGATAAAGGAGGAACAGCTCTAATTCCTGCTTTTGCAAATGGGCGCACCCAGGACGTAGTAATGATGCTACACCAATATCTCCCAGAGTTAGATGTTCACGTGGATGGGATGGGTAAATCTGTAGCCCGGCTACAGTTAGAGCACCCCGAGTCTTTGAAAGATCCAGCTAAACTACAGGATGCCTGGAAATGGTGCAAAAAAGTCTCGTCAAAATCAGATAAAAAGAAAGCACTCAACGCAGACTGCATAGTTTCAACGTCAGGAATGTTGGATGGTGGCCCATCAATTTGGTATCTTAACAGACTTAGAATGGACCCAAGGAACGCAGTATTACTAACTGGCTATCAGGCGAGAGGTTCTGGTGGCAGGATGCTTTTGGATGAAAAGCAGGTTCCAATTTGGAATAAAAATACACCAATCGATTTAGACGTCCACCAATTTTCGTTTTCTACACACGCAGGACATTCGGAAATTGTTAATTTCGCAGAAAAATGTGAGGCTGAAACGGTAGTAGTATACCATACTGATGCAAATCATGCAAGGCCCCCACTCGTTCAAGATTTGGAGGCGGCAGGGCACATTGTCCATCAGCCAGTAAACGGTGAATCGAGAATAATTGCGTAGGATTTTTTGATGATTAGAGCCGAAGTCGTTGAATACAGTGACATTAAGGGAGTTCTCATGGCGACTAAAGCTCCCCCCGGCAAGCGTCGTAAGAAGAAAAAGAAAATCCGACTCTCTCTAAAGAGTTCGAAAATAAAGAAGACCGATTCGTATTCTGATTCGTTAGGGTGGTCTACGGATGTTGGTCGGACATTAAACGACCCAGAAAAACCAAAAGAACCAGACACTATCAAACATCAATGTCAGATGTGTGGCAGTATTATGACGGTTCCAAAGCCGAAAAGATCGAAATACACAATCACATGTCCGCACTGCGAACACCAAGAACAATTCAACTAAGTTAAAGTCAAAGGCTCGATAATTTGACTTTTGGTTAGATTCCAAAAAAAGAAGGTATGATAATTTGGAAATAATGACAATTCTTGCAATATTTTCCTTATTTGTAATAGCTACCGTGTTTAGCCCTCTCGGTTTAGGGGGCGGTATCCTATTTGTTCCGATTTTGCACTACATGCTTGGATGGGAGATTTTGGAAGCCGTTTTAGGCTCACTAACTCTGATTTTTATGGTCGCTACGGGAAGTAGTTTGGCACATTCGAAAGCAGGCCATGCGGACAATCAAGTAGCAAACGCAGCAAGAATAGTAGCAATACCGATGGCAATAATCGGAACCCTTCTTGCATCCAAAATGACGGATTTAGTAGGCGACATTGGAATAAAAATCATTGCTTCTCTGGTAATTACAATGGTTTTTATCAAGACTATTTCAATTTATAGAAAACAAACGGACAAGTTTGTTGAAGAGGCAAATTTCAGTGAAAAAAAGAACATCTATCAATTAGGCGCAGGCGTTGCTGGAACACTATCTGGGATATTGGGAATCGGTGGCGGGGCGATATTGGTCACTCTAAACCGGGCGATTCTAAACATGGACGCAAAGAAGGCCGCCGGAACTAGCTTTTTAATCGGAGCAACTATCGTACCGGTTTCGTTAACAAGTCACATAATCGTAGGCGGTAAAGCGTCTGGGTTGTTAGAACAGATAGGACTATTGCCGGTAATTATAATCCCAATACTGATATTTTTTTGCGCATATTTTGGAGCAAAATATTCTATAAAATATGTTTCAAAAGAATTGGTTACGTTGGTGTTTTTATGTGCAATATCACTTAGTTTGATTCGTTATGTGATAGATTTTACAAGTTATATTTGAGGTGAAAAAATGCCTGAAGTACCTTATTTCGTCCAACTCCATGAAGCATTGGAAATATGCATGAAAAGAAAATTAGATATCGGTATCGAAGAATTACCTCTAGACCTTTGCCATGACAAAATTCTAGCTACAGATTTAGTATCGAAAGTCGACGATCCACCATTCGACAATTCAGCGATGGACGGCTTTGCTATGCGTCATGAGGACACAATAGCCCCCCCAACAACACTTGACATCATCGCTACTATACAGGCCGCAGGTCAGGAAGAGGACGTGTTTGTGGAAAAAGGCCAGGCTGTTAGAATAATGACTGGGGCTCCGATGCCTCGAGGAGCAAACTCAATCTTACAAATTGAAATGACAGATGTTGATGGCGATAAAGTTACTTTGCTAAAAGAATCAATGCCGGATTTTATTAGACGCAAGGGCGAGAATCTAACAAAAGGCCAAGTCGCAATAACTTCTGGAACTCTTCTTACACCATCACAGATAGGCATGTGCGCTACTATGGGGTATGAAAAATTGCCAGTTTTCAAACCGCTTAAAGTAGCAATAATTTCGACAGGTGATGAATTAATTCAACCCGGTCAAGAATTACAAAGAGGGCAAATTTACGAATCTAATTCCTTTGGAATTGCAGGATTGGTCAAATGGCTTGGACACAAACCAGTCAGAATGCAATGTGTAGGGGACACACTTGAAGATCTACGACAGACACTGAACGAGGCATCAGAATCGTGCGATTTAATTTTGACAAGCGGGGGAGTTTCTATGGGAGAATGGGACCTTGTAAGAAAAATAATGGAACAGGAAGGGACCCTTGATTTTTGGAGAGTTAAACTGAGACCAGGGTCGCCCCCCCTCTTTGGACTTTGGAATTCAACCCCGATTTTCGGCCTACCTGGAAACCCGGTAAGTTCTCACGTAGTTTTTAGAATGATTGTAGCGCCCTGGATTAGAAACTTAACGGGCGCAGAAGGGCCAGTTGAAAAACGCGCGTTTGCGAGACTCTCTACTGTGGTAAAGCCAACAAAAGACTGCCTCACACTGAGAAGGGTTTCAATCGAAAAGGGAGATAATGAATTGATAGCTTCACAAAAAATCCACCAAGGCTCAGGAAATATTGCTAGCATGGCTCATAGCGAAGCACTGGTCGTTCTAAAACCCGGAGAGGAATATCCGATTGGAAAAATCGTCGAAATTATATTTTTGTGAGGGTGAAAAATGAAAGTGGAGTCCGATATTGAATTATTGGTAGCACTTTCGACAATTTACCCAGAATCCAAGAAAAACAAACTCCGAAAAATGCTTACAGAAGGTCGTGTTGAGGTTGATGGAAAAATAGTCCATAAAGCTAAACAAGTGGTCCACAAAGGAAGCGAGATAAGAATTCTAAACCGAAAAACAGCCGATGAAAAATCCCCTAATCCTAAGAAACCCAAACAAAAAGTTAGAATCAAAATCCTCTATGAAGACGAGGACATTATTGTAGTGAATAAACAGGCAGGGTTGCTGTCGGTTTCTACAGATAAGATGGAGCCTGACACCCTTCATTCAAGGGTTATGGAATATGTCCAATTTGAAAATAAAAAAGCGTGGGCCTACATAGTTCATAGACTCGATAGAGAAACATCAGGAGTTATGATTTTTGCAAAAGACAAGCAATCGAAAGACTACCTGCAAGAACAATTTGCTGACAGATCGGTTCACAGAGTGTACCATGCACTAGTTCAAGGTAAGCCTGAAACCAATTATGGGACAATTAGAGAGTGGCTTCTTGAAGATAAATTCCTAAGAGTAAAGGCGGTAAATCACAAACACCCCCAGGCTAAGGAGGCAATAACTCATTGGAGCGTAGAAGACCAAGATGAGGTTGCAAGCCTGCTAGCTCTTACCATAGAGACGGGCCGTCGCCACCAAATTAGAGTAGGATTAGCAAATATTGGGTGCCCGGTGATTGGAGATAATCAACACGGCGCAGAAGGCAATCCAATCGGGAGAATTGCACTACATGCAAGCTCTCTAGAGATACTTCATCCGGTTACAGATGACCCGATGCGGTTTGAAGCCCCCATCCCATTTGGGCCTAACTGATAAGCAAGAACTCAAGAACTCTTGACTCGCGACATGGCGTATGGGGAAACCTATGGACGATTCTTGGATAGAAGTCCGTGGGGCAAGAACTCATAATTTACAAGACATAGATGTAAAACTCCCAAGGGGAAAATTCGTAGTTATCTCAGGAGTATCTGGCTCAGGCAAATCTTCTCTTGCTTTCGACACGTTGTATGCTGAAGGTCAAAGGAGATATGTCGAAAGCCTGTCTTCGTACGCAAGACAATTTATTGGTCAAATGAAGAAAGCAGACTGCGATAGTATTGAAGGGCTATCTCCTGCGATTTCGATAGATCAGAAACAAGGCAGTCACAACCCTAGGTCTACCGTTGCGACAGTCACGGAAATAATGGATTATCTTCGATTAATGTGGGCCCGAATCGGGAAACCTCATTGCCCAACCTGTGGAGTTGAAGTAGCAAGAAGGACCGTCCAAGAAATCGTTGATGACATCATTTGGCACATGGAAGGCCACGCCATAGCAGTTTGGAGCCCGGCAATAAGAAACAGGAAGGGAACACATGCCGACTTGTTCAGAAATTTGGTTGAACAAGGTTGGACGGAAGGCAGAATCAACGGTAGAGAAGCATCTTTCGAAGATGAGCATAATCTGGACAAGAATCTTCGTCACGATATCGATGTACGAGTAGATAGAATTCGATGCACAAAAGATCGAAGACAGAGACTAACAGAGGCTGTAGAGTCTTCTCTTAGAATCGGCGGAGGAACTGTAGCGATTGAAAGCATAAAAGCCCCGGATGAACAATTCGAACATGACGAAGGCTCCCGCGCTATGAATACAAAACAGGGAGAAACAATGGCCTGGTCAGAAGAATTCGCATGTGCTGAACACGGCGCATTCATGCCCGAGATGAGCCCGAGAGTATTCTCTTTCAACTCCCCACTGGGGGCCTGCCCTGCTTGTCAGGGATTAGGGGTGCAAAGGAGATTCAGTGAGGATTTATTGGTTGATAGACACTCAACAATTTCCGAAGGTTGTATTATTCCATGGAGACAATCAATGTCTCCTCATTGGTATAGGAAACTAATGGAGCAAACAGCTGAACATTATGGAATTCCCACAAATGTACCATTCGGCTCATTAGATGAAGATGACAGGGACATAATTTTGAATGGTTCCGGTTCTACAATTATTCATTTCGAATTCCATTCTGAAACAGGGTCGTTATATCAATACAGTAAACCATGGGAAGGAGTTTACGGCAGACTTCAAAAGACCTATACAGAGACGAGTTCTGATCGTACGAGAAATCGGCTAATTGCGTGCATGAATGATGAGGACTGCACCACATGTGGCGGAGAAAAACTCAACGACGCGGCAAGAGGTGTAACCGTAGGCGGTAAACGCCTTCCAGAGATAGGCGCATCAAGCGTATTCGAAGCCTTGCAAATTATTCGCTCTTTCAGGGGAGAAGGTAGTGTCGCAAATGAATTAGATGAAAGAAGCGCATTCATTGGAAAAGAAATCATCAAGGAAATAGAAAGCAGGTTAGGTTTTTTGAACGACGTAGGTCTTGACTATTTGACACTGGACAGAAGAGCAAACACCCTTTCAGGTGGCGAATCTCAAAGAATAAGGTTAGCTACCCAAATTGGTAGCAGATTAACCGGGGTGATGTACGTCCTTGACGAACCATCAATTGGGCTACATCAAAGAGATAATGAAAGATTATTGTCAACATTAAGAGAACTATCTGACTTGGGCAACACCCTCCTAGTTGTGGAACACGACGAAGAGACCTTAAGACAAGCAGATTGGCTTTGCGACCTAGGACCCGGAGCCGGAGTTGAGGGAGGGGAAATCGTTGCTAACGGCCCACCGAAAGAAGTCATGAAGGCTAAAAAATCAGTAACCGGAGCATACTTATCTGGAAAAAGGTCAATTCAGACACCAAAGAAAAGAACCAAACCGGAAAAAGGATTCTTGGAGATAAAGGGCGCTCGCCAAAATAATCTAAATGACATAAACGCAAAGATTCCACTAGGATGTCTTACTGCAATTACTGGAGTTTCAGGCTCAGGAAAATCTTCACTTGTATCTGGAATTCTCGCTCCTGCCCTTCAGAGAGAAATAAACAGAACAGATGCTCAACCGGGAATTCATGATAGCATTGAAGGCATTGAAAATGTGGACAAAGTAATTGTCATCGACCAATCTCCAATTGGTAGAACGCCACGCTCAAACCCAGCTACCTACACTAAAGCATTCGATGAAATCAGGAAGTTATTTTCTGAAACAAAAATTTCCAAAGAAAGGGGATACAAACCAGGACACTTCTCTTTCAACGTAAAGGGTGGAAGGTGCGAAGCCTGTAGTGGCGGGGGCTCGATCAAATTAGAAATGAATTTCTTACCTGATGTGTGGATAACCTGCGATATTTGCGATGGGAAACGCTACACTCGGGAAACCCTTGAGGTTACATGGAAAGGCAAAAACATCCACGACATACTGGAAATGCCGGTAAAGGAGGCCGTCGAATTCTTTGCAAATCATAAGAAATTACATCGCACATTATCAACAATCAACGACGTTGGACTCGGATATATTCGGTT
>Ga0075480_10000432_pt1 | contig 24625 bp, 20 predicted proteins | sample DEB08_DNA_7_FD_81590 | JGI IMG/M metagenome (GOLD analysis project Ga0075480, IMG submission 81590) | Aqueous microbial communities from the Delaware River and Bay under freshwater to marine salinity gradient to study organic matter... | ecosystem: Environmental > Aquatic > Marine > Coastal ... | reverse complement strand
CATGCACGTCCGTTGGATTTCGAGTCCTGCATGCCGATTTTTAGCCGCTGGTCCGCATCCAGGGCGCACAGACAGCCTGAGCGCCCCTTCACCTGAAATGCCCCCATTACCATGTCCCTGATTGCAGATATCCAAGCCCGCCAGATTTTCGACAGCCGCGGAAACCCGACCGTCGAGGTGGATCTCGTCACCGAGGATGGCCATTTTGGACGTGCAGCAGTGCCCAGTGGGGCATCAACGGGTGAACACGAGGCCGTAGAGCTTCGCGATGGGGACGCAGAGCGCTATATGGGAAAAGGGGTCACCCTGGCCGTTGACAACGTCAACGAGATCATCGCTGACGAGTTGCAGGGTTTCCATGTCTTTGATCAGGCTGAAATAGACCAGTTCCTCATCGATCTGGATGGTACGCCCAACAAGTCCCGTCTCGGGGCCAATGCGCTCCTGGGCGTATCCCTGGCCACCGCCAATGCAGCCGCTGCCGCTGCTGGATTGCCGCTGTTCCGCTACATCGGAGGGGCCAGTGCCCGTACCCTGCCCGTCCCCATGATGAATATCATCAATGGGGGTCGACACGCGGATAACAGTGTCGACATGCAGGAGTTCATGATCATGCCAACCGGCGCTCCTTCCTTCACCGAAGCCTTGCGCATGGGATCAGAGGTATTCCACCACCTCAAAAAGGTCCTGCATGACAAAGGTCTCGGCACGGCTGTCGGCGATGAGGGAGGTTTTGCGCCAGACTTGAAGTCAAACGAGGAAGCCCTTGAGGTCATCCTGAAGGCCATCGAGAATGCGGGATACGTACCAGGCGACGATATGCATATTGCTCTCGATCCTGCATCCTCGGAAATGATGAAGGATGGTGGTTACTGCTTCTGGAAAAGTGATCCCGACCGGATTCGCTCCTCAGATGAAATGGTTGCCTTCTGGGCCGATTGGGTAGCGCGTTACCCCATTATTTCCATTGAGGATGCCATGTCGGAGAACGACTGGGATGGATGGAAGAAGCTGACCGATGCGGTTGGCAACAAGGTTCAGTTGGTTGGGGACGACCTCTTTGTCACCAACACCTCGTTCCTGCAGCGTGGTATCGATGAGGGTTGTACCAATTCCATCCTTATCAAATTGAACCAGATAGGAACGCTGACCGAAACGCTTGATGCCATCAATCTGGCCCACAAGAGCGGCTTTACCGCTGTCGTATCCCATCGGAGTGGAGAGACGGAAGACACAACCATTGCCGACCTGGCTGTCGCCACCAATGCCGGGCAAATCAAGACGGGTTCAGCCAGTCGCTCCGACCGCATGGCCAAGTACAACCAACTGCTTCGCCTGGAAGAGCTCCTCGGAACCTCTGCCTTGTATCCCGGCATGAATGCGTTTCGTTTTTAGTACCTTGGCAGCGGAACCTGCAGTGTCCGATTCATGGCGTTATTCTCGAACATTGGTCCGCTGATCCGCCGCTCCCGAGTGCTTCTGCTTTTTTTGGGAGCGGGTATACTTACGCTCTGGGTACTCTTTTTTGACAGCCACAGTATTGCTTCACGCGTCCAGCTGATGGCTGAGCGCTCTGACCTTACGGCCGCCAATGCCGTCCTGCAGGAACGCATCGACACGTTGGAGGTCATGCTTAGTCGGCCCCTCTCGGAGGCTGAGATTGAGCGTCTGGCTCGAGAAGACTATTTCATGAGTCGACCCGGCGAAACGGTATATTCCGTACGTGACGAACGGTGATGCACCCATCCGAGGGGACCCAACGGCGCTGAGTAGTATACCGGCCTGCGATATCTCCATCACGTAAGACTATGAGACAACAGCGACTGGCCTTGGGCATCGACCTGGGAGGCACCTCCATCAAGGCAGGACTGGTATCTGAGCGCGAGGGTCTTATCCGTGAGCACTCGGTCATCACCGAAGCCGAAAAGGGGGCTGACCGCGTCCTAGATCAGATTGCGGAATTGGTGAGCGGTTTCCTTGACGATCATCCCGATCTGCTCGGTATCGGTCTGGGATTCCCCGGAGCGGTCAACTGGGAACGCTCAGAAGCCATCAAGCCCGTAAATATTGCGGACTGGGATCGGGTCAACGTGCCTGAGGCGCTTCGCGGCCGACTTGGCAGCACAGGTATCATTCTTGTGGAGAATGATGCCAATGCAGCAGCGCTGGGCTCGTGCCAGTTTGGAGCAGGGCGTCATTTCGACTCCTTCATCATGGTAACGTTGGGCACCGGTGTAGGCGGCGCCATCATCTACCAGAATCGGATTTTCCGTGGCGCTACGGGCTCTGCCGGAGAAATCGGGCACATGACCATCGACTTCAAAGGACCGATGGCCCGCAGCGGCATCTCAGGAGCTGTGGAAGCATATCTTGGGCAACGTTTCCTGTCGCGCCATGCGCGCTACCAACTCATGAACAAGAAGGATAGTCTCGTGCATGGAATGGCGGGACCGGACCTTCTGGACATGTCACCGAAGATCCTCCACGAGGCCGCTCTGCTCGGTGACGAGGGCTCCAAAGAGATCCTGGCATGGGCAGGAAACAAGCTGGGCATCGTACTTGGCTCAGCAGTCAACTTGCTCGACATTCGCAAAATTGTTGTCGGCGGAGGCATTTCTGCCGCGGGCAACTTCATTCTGGATGCCGCCCGGGAATCCTTGGTCGCATTTACCACACCGGCACTGCGCGATGGACTTGAAGTCGTTCAGGAGCCTGGGGGCAACGATATGGGCATGCTCGGTGCAGCCCACCTGATTTTCCAGCAAGCTGACGGGTTGCTCTGACCCTCTTCACGCCTCTACGCTGCGTCCTGCCCTTCATACCGCCAACACCCCTGTCCTCCCGGTCGGACCGGGAAGAGGCGCGATCCTGTGTCTGTTGTTGCTGATTGCCTATCCCTCCCGTGCGCAGCAAGGCCAGATTACGAGTCCCGTCACGATAACGGCGTCTGACTCCCTCGTTTTTCGCCTCGGTGGTCCACAGCGGGCGGGCACTCTCTACGGCACCGCCTCGGTTACCTATGAAGATGCCATCCTCAGTGCCTGGGAAATCGACCTGCTTCTGGGTGATGAGGAGTTGCATGCCCGCGGATTGGTGTCTGACAGCGGATGGGTCGGCAAACCGCGTATTCAGCAGGGTCAGGATGAATTCACGGGGTCACAGCTGGCGTTCAATCTGAAGACGCAACGTGGTAGGGTCGTTGGCGCTCAGACACAGTACGAAGAGGGCTTTATTGCCGCCGATATCGTGAAGGCGCTGGAGGACTCGACTGTATTCATCCGAAACGGCGTCTACACCACCTGTTCCTGTGTGGAAGATCCCTCCTATTCCCTACGCTCGAAGACCATGAAAATGGTGGATCGGGAATGGATCTATACCGGACCTATCCAACTCTACCTGTTCAATATACCGACACCGCTGTGGCTTCCCTTCGGCTTTCTGCCCGCCCGTGACAATCGCCGTTCCGGACCGTTGCCACCCACCTACGGGGAAGACGAATTTGGATTCTACCTCCGCGACTGGGGATGGTATTTCGCCATGAACGACTACATGGACCTTCAACTGCAGGGCGGGTTCTGGACACGCGGCTCATGGGAGACCCGGACCCTGTACCGATACCGGAAAATGTATGCCTTTGACGGTCAGCTCAGCATCGATTACGGTCGATTTCGTAACGGGGAACGTGGAGATCCCGGCTTTTCTGTGCGCCAAACCAATTCCCTGCGCTGGAACCACAATCAGACTATCGGGCAACGCACGAATTTCAATGCGAACGTCAACCTGTCATCTTCGTCCTACCTGCGGGCTGTCTCCCAGAATTACGATGACCGTGTCCGGCAGGATATCCAGTCCAGCCTGAAATTCACCAAGCGCTGGAAGGGACAAAACCTGTCTGTGCAGGCCAACCAGCGACAACAGCTATCCACGGGGCAGGTAAGCCTGACGTTGCCATCGCTTTCGTTTTCCCAACGCTCGTTCCAACCCTTTGAACACGGTAACCGAATGCCTGGCAGCCGCGAATCCGTGTGGGACAAGCTGACGCTCGGCTACAATGCATCGGTTACGAACCGATTCAATTATATCCCATTGCCTGATGACGTGCTGCTGGCACGCGGGGACACCCTGGCTGCGGAGATCTCCTGGTGGGACGCTGCCCTGTCCGCCGAAGACTACAGGCGCGCTACGGGCAAGGATGTCCAATACGACTTTCAGGCCACCCATCGCATTCCCATTTCCGCTCCTTTCTCCTTGAATCGGGTCCCGCTGCTTGGCGCCATCAACCTGAACTTCAATCCCAACATCAGTTACACGGAGAACTGGTACCTGCGCACCCAGCGTCGCTCCCTTGATGAGGAAAGCGGAACGATTGCTGAAACGCAGGAATCAGGGTTCTTTGCCCTGCGTCAGTTTACATCGTCTTTTTCGGCCAGCAGTGTCTTTTACGGACTTTTCCCGGTTTCATTTCTTGGTTTCGAGGGCGTTCGACACACCGTACGGCCGAATGTGGGAATGTCTTTCAGGCCCGATTTCTACGGAGACCGCTGGGGATACACACGATCCTACGTGGATGGGTCCGGCGACGAGGTTACCTACCCAGTCGTCTCGGGTGTATCCCGTGGCCGCCAGCAGGCCCTGAATGTGTCCATCAACAATACATTCGAAACGAAGCGCAGAATAGCAGCGTCATCGGACGAAGACGGTCGCAGCTCCCGTAATCCGACACTCAAGCTGTTTGATGTAAATGTCTCCTCATCCTACAACTTTGCAGCTGATTCCCTGGGCATGGCAGATATCAATCTATCTGCGCGTACCCGTGTGTGGGGAAAGGTGGATCTGGACCTGCGAAGCGCGTTTTCGCCCTACGAATTGGGTGTAAGCGGTGCCCGAATCAATCAGACTGCCTTCTCCTGGTCCTCGCCCCTGGGTCGAATGACCTCCACCAGCATCACGCTGCGAACCTCCCTACGATCCCGCCAGGGTGCGGGCGACCGACCCATCACTACGCCGCGCGGTGGATTTCTCCAGTCAGCAGGCCAGCTGGCCAATGCAGGAGGCGTCATGGGGACGGGGGCAACTACGTTTCTTCAGGATAACTATGCCACTGCCGGAGCCGATTTCTCCATCCCCTGGTCATTGAACATGGATTTCTCCTATGGGGTGACAAAACCGGGGCCGGCCACCATCAGACGGGCCATCCTCAATGCCTCATTCGACTTCAGTCTGACACCGAATTGGAAGATTGCCTCACGGACCGGCTATGATTTCGAGCGTAAGCAGATGGCGACTACCAATATCAGTATGGCGCGCGATTTCGACTGTTGGCAGATGGCTTTCAATTGGGTTCCCTTTGGACTCTACCAGTCCTGGGGCTTTGACTTGCACGTCAAAAGCGGACATCTGAGGGATTTGCTCCGTATTCGTCAGCCCAAATCCGATGTTCGCGACCGCTTCGGCACGCTTTTTTGAACCGCCTCGGGGATGCGCCCCGTGCCACCGGGTTATCTGGAACCCTACCGATCGTCCGATACAGACCGGAAGGCGTCCACGCCAAGCGTAGTGCGCTCTGAAAGCTCCTGATCACCCGGAATCCGCGCCTGGAGGATCTGGCCCTTCACCTCCATCGCAACCATCGCGTGCGAACCCAGGTACTGGCGGGACAGGACAGCAGCCGGCTCTCCACCGGCCACCCCAACGCGTACATGCTCGGGACGAACAGCCAAAACACGACCCTGTGACAGCGTTTGGCCGGTTAACCGGTGGGCCACGGAAGGCTCATCCACAATATTGCTTCCACCCAGGAAAGAGGCTACGAATGCTGTTTCAGGCTCCTGGTAAAGACGTCGTGGCGTACCAACCTGTATGATCCTGCCAAAGCGCATGACAGCAATACGATCCGAGAGCGCCATGGCCTCCTCCTGATCATGCGTCACGTAGACACTCGTCAGCCCCAAGCGGTGTTGCAGAGCCTTCAGCTCGGCTCGCGTTTGATGGCGCAGTGCTACATCCAGGTTTGAAAGCGGCTCATCGAAGAGGATGACAGAGGGCTCAATGGCCACGGCGCGCGCCAAGGCCGTACGCTGCTGCTGGCCTCCAGACAGGGACGTGACGGGGGTATCCGTAAACTCCGAGAGATCCACCCTGCGGAGGGCATCCGCCACGCGCTCCCTGACAGCCGCTGAACTCCATTTCCTGACCTTCAGTCCATAGGCAACGTTCTCCCCTACCGTCATGTGGGGAAACAGGGCATAGTTCTGGAACACCATGGCTGTCGGACGACGCCGGGCCTGCATACCGGTCACGTCCTCCTCGCCGATGATAACGCGACCCGTATCCGGCGTCTCGAAGCCCGAAATGATCCTGAGCGTAGTGGATTTGCCGCATCCGCTCGGGCCAAGCAACGAAAAGAAGGATCCCGCGGGCACATCCAGGTCAATGGCATCCACCGCCTTGAGGGACCCAAAACTTCGGGAAACGCCCTCAAGACGCACGCCCTTGGCCGAAGAGTATGACTTCGTGACCGTCGTATGTGCCTCGTCAGACAACGCCGACCGGATCAGGCGCCCAGCGCAGACTGTACCTTGTCGGCCGCTTCCTGGAACAGGATGGCCGTCTGGACCTCGAGTCCACTCTCGTCAAGAATGGCCTTGCCTTCGGCCGCATTCGTGCCCTGGAGGCGAACGATAAGCGGCAGGTTGATGTCTACCCGCTTGGCTGCTTCCACAACGCCGTTCGCAACGCGATCACAGCGGACGATTCCTCCGAAGATGTTGACCAGAATGGCCTTGACCTCCGGATCCTTGAGGATGATGCGAAAGCCTGCAGCCACCGTGTCGGGATTGGCACCACCACCGACGTCGAGGAAGTTGGCCGGTTCGCCGCCGGCCAGTTTGATAATGTCCATGGTAGCCATGGCTAGCCCGGCACCATTGACCATGCAGCCCACGTTACCGTCGAGCTTGACATAGTTCAGACCGTGCTCTCCCGCCTCGAGTTCGAAAGGGTCCTCTTCATGGACGTCGCGCAAGGCGGCCAACTCCTTATGGCGATAGAGGGCGTTGTCGTCAATATTGATCTTGGCATCGACCGCCAACACATCGCCCTGATCCGTAAGCGTGAGCGGGTTGATTTCAGCGATCGAGCAGTCACTGGCTTCGTACGCCTCGTGAAGCTTCATGATGAAGCCGACGGCCTGTTTGAATGCCTTACCCTCGAAGCCAAGACCAAAGGCCAGGCGACGGGCCTGGAATCCTTGCAACCCGATGAGCGGATCCACCCACTCCTTGAGGATCTTTTCCGGTGTCTCCTCAGCGACCTTCTCAATCTCCACACCGCCCTCCGTGGAGGCCATGATGACCGTCTGGTTCCGGCCTCGGTCGAGGGTGATGCCCAGGTAGTATTCCTTGGCAATATCCACAGCGTCTGCTATCAGAACCGAGCGTACTTCCTGTCCTTCAGGACCGGTCTGTGGCGTTTTGAGCATCATACCCAGGATGGCATCTGCTTTTCCACGCACCTCATCGAGGGATTTGGCCAGCTTGACACCGCCGCCCTTTCCGCGACCACCAGCGTGGATCTGCGCCTTGACGACGAAGAGAGTGCTACCGTGATCTGCTTGCAGCTTCTGAGCTGCGGATACTGCCTCGTCGGTCGTCGTGGCTACGATGCCTTCCTGGACGGCAACGCCGTAGGAAGCAAGAATGTCTTTCGCCTGGTACTCGTGGACTTTCATGGCTCGGGTTTTGCGTAGATTGGAGAGAGTAAACTACACAGCGGAAAGCGCTCTTTCCTGACGGCACCGCCGGGTCGGGACTTTTTCGCCGTTTCTTTTCAGCCTCTCCGGACAGACCCACAGAGCCTTTTCAGACCGACGCTTCCGCAGTGACATACGACCTCCATATCATCCGACGACTGCTGGCCGGCTATCTGTTTCTGACCGGCGGCCTGATCGTCTTTTTCGTCGTTCTGCACTACGTGGAATACGTGGACGATTTCATGGATCGGGGTGCCACGATGCGGGATGTGTTCCAGGTCTACTACCCCAATTACATTCCGGAGATCATCAAGCTGACTTCCCCCCTGGCGCTCTTCATCTCGGCCATTTTCCTGACCTCCCAGATCAGCCAGCGTCTGGAAGTCGCTTCCCTGCAGGCAGCCGGTGTCTCCCTTAAACGGCTGATGCTGCCATTTGCGCTGGTGGGACTCGTCCTATCCTTGCTCATGTTCGGGTTCAATGGTTGGATCGTACCGCAAACAAACCGGGTTCGCCTGGCCTTCGAGCAGGACTATACCAAGGATGCTTCGAGCCGTGCCGAGTACGCAAACATCCACCGCCAGAATGCACCCAACAGTATCCTTTCCGTCTCCTACTATGAGCGCCGATCACGGACGGCAACCAGTGTCACCCTGCAGCAATTTTCGGATGAGGGCACCCTGGTGCAGCGCATTGATGCCGACAGGATGGTCTGGAATGATTCACTGAATGTCTGGACGCTCATGGCACCGACCGTCCAGTACTTTGACACCCATGGATTCGGACAACGACTTGAACTGGCCCGAATGGATACATCCCTCGCCCTGCAACCCCGGGACCTGGCAAGGGTGGAAGGAGATGTTGAGGCCATGACCATTCCGGAGGCACGCAACTATCTGTCAACGCTGCGCCGAACGGCAGCCAACCGGACGGCTCCCTCCCTGGTGGCCTATCACGCCAAGTTCGCCTACCCCCTGTCCAATCTTATTCTGGTCCTTCTTGCGGTGCCCCTGGCCAGTGTGCGACGGCGGGGTGGTCACGCAGCACAATTGGGTATAGGCTTGTTTGTGGCCTTTACGTACCTGGCAGCCATGAAATTGACCGAGCCCTTCGGGTACGCCGGTGCTCTTTCACCGGTAGTCACGGCATGGTTACCCCATCTCGGCTTCACGGCTGTGGCCCTGTGGCTGTTATGGCGAACAAGAGCCTGAGCGGGACCGGACTATGATCATGGTGCCGATGACGCCTTGACCTTTTTCACGCTTCGCCACCGGGCATCCCGAAATGCACTGCAGGGCCCTGTTGCGGGGCATCCTCGATTTCCCCGTGTGCCTGCTCGAAGCGGTCGATGTTGTCTGCGAGTGCACGCAGCAGCCGCTTGGCATGCGGCGGGGAGACGATGATGCGGCTCTTGACACGTGCCTTTGGAACGCCCGGCATGACCCGAATGAAATCCAGGATGAACTCCTCTGCTGAATGGGCAAGCATGACGAGATTGGAGTACGTACCCTCCGCAATGTCCTCGTTCAACTCAATATTCAACTGGGGACCTGCGGGGCGTTGGTCGTCTTTTTTTTCACTCATGTTCCAGCCTGTAGGGTTTCAGTGGTTTTTCGAAGCCAGGGCTTCAATAAGATCACTCTTGGTAATGATCCTCAGGATCCCTTTTTCGTCACGTACCAGGACGGCTCCCGGAGCATCGCGCAAATAGTTCGTAAGGCCGCGAACCGGGATGTTGTGGTCCACAACCGGAAGCGCCGGGCCCATATTGTCTGAAACCGCGTGGTCCTTGGCGCCTGGTTCATCAATGAGACGGTTCAGTACGACGGATTCCGTGAGGCTGCCCACAACCTCGGATCCATCCATGACCGGCAACTGGGACACCGAGTTTTCGACCATGCGGTCAATGGCCATCTGCAGTGTATCCTGCGGGCGGACGGCAATGACGGCATCCTTACCGGCCGACGCGACATCGCCTGCCAGTATCTCCTGTTCTTCCTCGAGGAATCCGTGGCTGCGCATCCAGGTGTCATTGTACGTCTTGGACAGGTACCGGAATCCGCTGTCCGGTAGGAGGACAACCACGACATCGTCGGCCGTCACCTGATCCCGGTGCGTTTCAAGCCACTTGAGTGCTCCGCTGACCGCTAACCCACAGGATTGCCCGACAAACAAGCCCTCTTCCCGTGCCAGGCGGCGCGTCATGAGCATATTCTCCCGATCTGTGGAGCGCACGAAATCGTCGACAATATCGAAGTCCATATTCCCAGCCAGGATATCTTCCCCCGCTCCCTCGGTCAGATAGGGATAGATTTCGGACTCATCGAAGGTTCGCGTGAAGTAATACTTGTGGTAGACCGAACCGTAGGTGTCCACCCCGATCACCCGAATCTCCGGATTTTGCTCCTTCAGGTAGCGCGCTGCGCCAGAGAGTGTACCTCCCGTCCCGGCCGAAGCAATATAATGGGATATCCGGCCCTCGGTCTGCTGCCATAATTCAGGGCCGGTGGTTTCGTAGTGGGCCTGGGCATTGGCGGGATTATCGTACTGATTCAAGTACACTGCCCCCGGTGTTTCTTCCGCCAGGCGGCGGGAAACGCTGTAGTAGGATCGCGGATCATCGGGTGCCACATTCGTGGGACATACCAGTACCTTGGCGCCCAGCGCCCGTAGTACATCCGCCTTCTCGGGACTCTGCTTGTCTGTTGTCACGAAGACGCAGCGATACCCCTTTTTGATGGCTGCCAGCGCTATCCCGGCACCAGTATTACCGCTGGTGCCTTCCACGATGGTACCTCCCGGTTTCAGCTCTCCCGACGCTTCGGCGGCCTCAATCATGGCCAGTCCGATACGGTCCTTCACGGAGCCGCCGGGGTTGAAATACTCCACCTTGGCCAACACCGTGCAGGGGTAGTCAGAGGCGATACTGTTCAGTTTTATGAGGGGCGTATTCCCGATAGCATCGACAATCGAATGAAGCCACATGACAGGGTCTTTCACGTTTTGCTTGAATGGCTTTTGAGCAGGCCATGGCAGTCGCAGTACTGCGCGCTGAGTATATTGCCCACCTGCAGGACACCTGCGCCTGCCCGGGCAACATACGGCATCGTAGGCAGAGGTCTGCCATGCTTTCCCGGGGATGGGGCGGGTCCTGCGCCCTCCGAATCAGCCAATTGGGCTGTGACCACGGCCTTCACGTTCCACTCATCGCCGGTATGGAAACCCTGCCTTCCCTGGATCCTGATCTGCTCGTTGCCACGGTCTCATCGGATGGCCTGGTCCTTTCGCGTAATCTGGCGTGGATTCACCTTCTGGGCGATGGCGATGGACTCTGGGATACCCTTTCAACCGAAGATCAGGAACTGGCAGCCACGAACCAGAAGGAGGCTTTGGGGGGCTCCCTGGTCACCCATGCGCTCTTCATGGTCCCATCGCGTCAACGGGATATTCCCACGCCTGTCCTCCTCCATTTCGTGCCTGTCCCCGACGCGGTCGACGGCCGTATCCGAGCAGTCAGTGTGACAGGCGAAGTTCTGGCCGAGCCCACGACATGGACGGAGAACCAAACCCAGCGGCACCGGATGGAAACCCTGGGACGCATGACCATGGGGATGGCCCACGACTTCAACAATCTGCTCTCGGGAATTCTGGGGCACCTTGAACTCTGGCGTCTGGAATCTCCACCGAGTGCATCGCAGGCTGCTCATCTGGATACGATCGAATCTGCCGCTGCATCGGGTGCCGACCTGATCGGACGCATCCAACGCTATATCCGCCAGGAAGCGCAGTCTGCCTTTGAGCCGCTGGACCTGAACGCCCTCATCGAGGACTGTGTGCAGTTCACGCGACCGTACTGGTATAATGAACCCCGGCGTCAAGGAATCCATATCGAAACCACCTTCGACCGAATGGATCTTCCCGCCATCCGCGGTACCCGGAGCGAGCTCAGGGATGTGTTCGTGAATCTGATACTGAATGCCATCCATGCCCTTCCTGATGGTGGAGCTATCCGTATCAGGAGCTTCGTGAATGACGAAGGGATCGGTGTAGAGGTGGCAGACACGGGCATTGGCATGCCGACCGAAGTGGCCAAGAGGGTCTTTGAACCGTTGTTCTCCACCAAAGGAGATGCCGGCAACGGCATGGGGCTTGCCGTGGCTGCCGGAACCGTTCGGGAGCATGGCGGCAGTATTGCTGTCCAATCGAAAGAAGGAAACGGGACGCAATTCACCCTTCGTTTCCCGATCCAACGCGCCACCCGGTCGACGGCGACCATCCAGCCGCAGGCCTCCGCTCGCGCCGATTCCCTGTCACCCCGGACCATCCTGGTGGTGGACGATGAGGAGATGGTACGCAACGTCATATCCCGGCTCCTGGACCTGCGGGGGCACACGACAGTCGCTGTGGGCTCCGCACACGAGGCACTCGATCTTCTCGGGTCCCGGTCATGGGACCTCGTGCTTACCGATCAGGGCATGCCGGGCATGACAGGTCGTGAGTTGGCCCATCAGATCAGGAAACGGCATGCAGAACTGCCCATTCTGCTTCTGACCGGTGATACTGACATTGACGTCAATCCGACTGAGATCAGCGCGGTCCTGACAAAGCCGTTCAAGATAGCCGATGTGGAGGCTGTCATTGCTGAATTGACCTGACGGATCTGCCGGATAGCCGAGCCCAACAAGACACATTGTCAGAAATCAAACCGGGCTGCGGTTTGGCGTGGTTTTTGGTAGAGGCGGTGCAGGAATCGCGCATCCAAAAAAACCCGGCTCATGCATCAAGATCTCGTACTGCTGCTCGACGACGACCTGGAACACAGCATACCTCTGCCAACGGCAGATGAGGAAAAGGAGATGAGCCGGTCCGATGTACCGGACACGCTGCCCATTCTCACGCTTCGCAACACGGTTCTCTTTCCCGGCGTCGTTCTGCCCATCACGGTGGGTCGGGACACCTCCCTGAAATTGGTCAAGGATGCCTTTGGAGATGACCGGATGATCGGCGTGGTTGCCCAGCGCAGCGCAGACACCGAGGACCCTTCCCCCGAAGACCTCTACGAGTTCGGGACCGTCGCCACAATCCTCAAGCTGATCAAGATGCCCGATGGAAGCAAGTCCATCGTCATCCAGGGCAAGCGACGTTTTCGCGTGGCTGAATACGTGGAAACCGAGCCCTACTTCACGGCACGCGTGGCTCCCATCGTGGAAGACATGGGGGACGAAGATATTGAGGTTCAGGCGAGAATCCGTTCGATCAAGGAACTGGCCATCCAGATCGTGAACCTGTCACCCAACCTCCCCAGCGAAGCCGCCTATGCCATCCAGAACATCGAATCCCCGACGTTCCTGATCCACTTCATTGCCTCCAATCTGCAGATTGAGGTCGAGGACAAACAGCAACTGCTCGAAACCCTGCCCCTGATTGACCGTGCAGAGCTGGTTCTTGAGCACCTGAACCAGGAACTGCAGGTGCTTCAGCTTTCGGAGGAGATCCGCTCGCGTGTAAAGACCGATGTCGATCAGCAGCAGCGGGAATACCTGCTTCGCCAACAACTGAAAGCCATCCAGGATGAGCTGGGCGAGAGCGAGGGCAATGCAGGCGAAGTCCGGGAATTGCGTGAGAAGGCGGACAAGAAATCACTCCCCGATCATGTACGGGACATCCTGGAGAAAGAACTTCAGAAATTGGGCCGCTCCAATCCCGCCTCGCCCGATTATGCCGTCACCCGCAACTACGTTGACTGGATCCTGGATATTCCTTGGCTGGATTACTCCAAGGACATGCTCGACATCAAAAAAGCGGGCAAGGTACTGGACGAAGACCACTACGGTCTCGAATCGGTCAAGCAACGCATTCTGGAATACCTGGCTGTCCTGAAACTCAAGGGGGACATGAAAGCACCTATCCTGTGCTTCCATGGCCCTCCGGGCGTAGGCAAAACGAGCCTGGGCAAGAGTATTGCACGCGCCCTGGGTCGTGAGTTTGTGCGCATGTCCCTCGGTGGCGTGCGCGATGAGGCCGAGATCCGCGGTCATCGCCGGACCTATGTAGGCGCTCTTCCGGGTCGCATCATCCAGGGCATGAAGAAGGCCGGTACGGCGAACCCTGTCTTCATGCTCGACGAGGTGGACAAACTGGGTTCAGACTTTCGGGGAGACCCATCATCAGCCCTCCTGGAGGTGTTGGACCCTGAGCAGAACAACGCTTTCAATGACCATTACCTGGAGGCAGACTACGACCTCTCCAACGTCCTTTTCATTGCCACAGCGAACTATCTGGAACAGATCCCGGCTCCCCTGCGCGACCGCATGGAGATGATCGAGATCAACGGCTACACCCAGGAAGAGAAGCTGGCTATTGCTCAGCAGTACTTGGTACCCCGTCAGATTGAGCGCAATGGCCTGACCAAGGACCAGTTCAGCCTGACCAAACCGGCTCTTGAACTGGTTATTGATGGCTACACCCGCGAGTCTGGGGTGCGACAACTGGAGCGAACCATCGGCTCCGTAGCACGTGGCGTGGCCAAGAAAGTGGCGATGGATGAATCCGAGGGTGAAAAGGTAGTACCTGAGGAAATTGAGTCATACCTCAAGGCGCGCAAGTACTTCTCTGATGTAGCCGAGCGCACGGCCGTTCCGGGAGTAGCCACCGGACTGGCGTGGACACCCGTGGGTGGAGACATTCTGTTCATAGAAGCATCAGTCTCTCACGGCAATGGGCGCATGATCCTGACAGGGCAGCTGGGGGACGTCATGAAGGAGTCCGCACAGGCTGCCCTTTCCTACGTCAAGGCCAACGCCGACCGCTGGGAGATTCCAGCCGATGCCTTCCGCTACTGGGATCTACACATCCACGTCCCGGCTGGAGCCATTCCCAAGGACGGTCCGTCGGCAGGTGTCGCCATGCTGAGTGCACTGATCTCCATCTACACGCAGCGAAAGGTCAAGCACAACATCGCCATGACCGGCGAAATCACCCTTCGGGGCATGGTCTTGCCCGTGGGCGGCATCAAGGAGAAGGTTCTCGCGGCCAAGCGTGCGGGCATCAAGCAGGTCATCTTGCCTGAAAAGAATCGAAAAGATGTCGAGGAGATCAAGAAATCCAGCTTGAAAGGCCTCAGCATCCACTATGTCTCTCGTATGGATGACGTTGTGGAACAGGTGCTACTAAAGACACAGGTCAACAACCCCGTGCGCTACTTCACCATTCCTGAAAAGGATAGGCACGCCAAAGGGATCCTGCCGGCGACGGTGCAGGCCTCGGCCTGACCCCGTTCAGCATTCGAGGAGAGCCTGCCGGAGCAGCGCCCCTACTGGAGACCTCAGGGCAGGTCCTCGTCAATGACTTTTGCATCCTCGATGCCATCATCGAGTTCGTCACGAAGTGCCCGCTCAGCCTCACGCCATACCACCCCTGCCGTACCGACGGCAAAGGTGGCCATCGCACCCAACGTCTTGAAGGCACTGCCGGCCAGGAATACGGCCTTGCCAACAACATTGAGCCGGCGAAATTCGACGAGCCGATGGTCGGAGTCAGACATGCTCCCCATGCTCGTCACCGGCTTCGCCTTCATGCTCTTCGCCCATGTGGACCTCTTCCTCTGAGGCTGCGTCGTTATCTGGATCGCTGCTGCTGCATCCATGACGAAGGGCATCAGAGACCTGAGCAGACACGTCTTTGAGACCGTCTGCGGCGGTGTTCAGGATGGATTCGAGCAGAAAGGCAGCCTTCTCTTCTATGCGCAGGCGGTCAAAACCGCTGCGGGCATCGTCGTATGCCTTCGAGCGATGATGCCCGGATGATGCCTGCCTTTGATCGTTCGTCTGATTTTCTGATGCCATGACCAGGTCCGGTTGGTGCCAATATCATTGGGGTACACCTGAGTCAACGCATGCTGGAGCCGGAGGTTACAGCGCCAGCGCTCTGCGACATCGATCATCGGCACCAGGGTACAAAAATAGGACGGGCGGGCGGCCTGATGGCCGCCCGCCCGTCGAGCGCATCGTGGAATACGCCCCTATTTACTCGGCCGCCAACGCAGCCTGCGCTGCAGCTAGACGGGCTATCGGCACACGGAACGGTGAGCAGGACACATAGTCCATGCCGACCTCAAAGCAGAAGTGCACCGAGCGTGGATCGCCACCATGCTCGCCACAGATACCCACTTTGAGGCCCTCACGAGCCGTACGTCCGCGTTCCGTTCCGATCTGGACGAGCTGACCAACGCCATCGACATCGAGCGACTGGAACGGATCCTCTGGAAGGATCTTGCGGCCTACATACTCGGGCAGGAATACGCCCGCATCGTCCCGCGAATAACCGAAGGTCATCTGCGTAAGGTCGTTCGTTCCAAACGAGAAGAACTCGGCTTCCGCTGCAATCTTGTCCGCCGTAAGTGCAGCACGGGGAATCTCGATCATCGTTCCGATGAGGAAATCGACGCGGGCGCTTTTCTCGGCAAACACGAGTTCTGCCGTCGCCGAGATGACCGCCTTCTGGTTGGCGAACTCTTCCACGGTACCGATCAGGGGCACCATGATCTCGGGATACACGGCTACGCCGTCCTCAGACAGTTCCACCGCTGCCTCAATGATGGCGCGCGTCTGCATCTCGGTGATTTCCGGATACGTGATGCCGAGGCGACATCCGCGGTGACCAAGCATCGGGTTGAACTCGGAGAGTGCATCCACTTTGGCCTTGACCACATCCAGGCTGACACCCATCTTTTCGGCCATCTCCTTCATGTCTTTCTCTCCGTGCGGGAGGAATTCGTGGAGCGGTGGATCCAGGAGGCGTACGGTCACCGGCTTGCCCGCCATCGCCTTGAAGATGCCAAGGAAGTCCTCCTTCTGGTAGGGGAGCAATTTGGCCAGCGCGTTGCGGCGTGCCGCCTCGTCGGATGCAAGGATCATTTCCCGCACGCTGTCAATGCGATCGCCCTCGAAGAACATGTGCTCCGTGCGACACAGACCGATACCCTCGGCGCCGAACTCGATGGCCTTGGCGGCATCGGCCGGGGCGTCGGCGTTCGTACGCACTTTCATGGTGCGGAACGTATCGACCCAGGTCATGAACGTGCCAAAATCACCGGTCAATTCCGGGGCTACGAGGCTCTGCGCACCCGTAATGACTTCCCCGGTCGTTCCATTGATGGAAATCCAGTCGCCGTCGCTGACCGTGGTGCCGCCCGCTGTGAATTTCTGTGCCTTGTAATCGATCACGACGTCGCCACAACCCGCCACGCACGGTTTGCCCCATCCACGAGCCACAACCGCCGCGTGCGACGTCATGCCGCCTCGGCTGGTCAGGATACCCTCGGCCGCGTTCATGCCGCCCACATCCTCTGGGCTGGTTTCGATACGGACGAGAATGACCTTCTCTCCGGCAGCGTGCCGCGCCTCGGCCTCGTCAGCGGAGAAAACGACCTTCCCGACAGCCGCTCCCGGGGAGGCCGGAAGTCCCGTGGCGATGACGTCGTTCTTGTACGCATCCGGATTTTCGAAACCCGGGTGCAAGAGCTGGTCCAGATGACCCGGCTCCACCATGTCGCGAACGGCCTCTTTCGTCGTAATCAGGCCTTCGTCAACCATGTCCACCGCAATCTTGACAGCGGCAGCACCCGTCCGTTTTCCGTTGCGGGTTTGCAGGATGAAGAGGTTACCGTCCTGGACGGTGAACTCGATGTCCTGCATGTTGCGGTAGTGCTTTTCAAGCTGCTGCGTCACCTCGACAAGGCGGGCATAGGCCGAAGGAAACACATCTGCCATGCGAGAGAGATCCTCGGGCGTCCGGATTCCGGCAACCACGTCCTCACCCTGCGCATTGACCAGGAATTCGCCGTAGAGCGTGTTCTCCCCCGTGGAGGGGTTGCGCGTGAACAAAACGCCCGTTCCACTGCCCTCACCCATGTTGCCGAAGACCATGGCCTGCACGTTGACAGCCGTGCCGATAAGACCGGTAATCTTGTTGATCGTACGATACTTGAGGGCACGATCGCTGTCCCAGGAACCAAAAACAGCATTGATGGACAGCTTGAGCTGCTCGTAGGGATCTTCGGGGAACATGGCACCCGTGTGCTCACGGTAGATGGCCTTGTAGCGGTCCACCAGCACTTTGAGGTCACCTGCCGAGAGGTCGACATCGTTCTCCACGCCGCGTTCTTTCTTGAGCGCCTCGATGGCCTCCTCGAAATACTCGTGATGTACGCCCATGACCACGTCACCGAACATATCGATGAAACGACGATAGGCGTCGTAGGCGAAACGTTCGTTGCCACTCTTGCGGGCAAGACCTTCCACGGCTGCATCATTCAGACCCAGGTTGAGGACGGTGTCCATCATGCCGGGCATCGAAACGGCGGCGCCGGATCGAACCGATACCAACAGCGGGTTGTCCGAATCGCCGAATCCGGCTCCCATCTGGGAGGCGATATGATCAATGCCATCGCGGACCTGATCGTCGAGATTCTGCGGCCATTGGCCACCGTGTTCGCTGTAGTACTTGCAGCTGTCCGTGTTGATGGTGAACCCGGGAGGTACCGGGAGCCCGATCGAACTCATCTCGGACAGGTTGGCGCCCTTGCCACCCAAATGGGCTTTCATGGACTTGTCGCCTTCGGCAATGCCATCACCGAACTTGTAGACCAGTTTCGTCAGATTGTCTGCCATCTCGTGTAATTGATCCGTTGAAGGGAATGGTGTCGGTGCCGCTGAACCGTGCCGATCGAAATCGTCGCGATCGGAAGGGGCACCTCGCCTCGCCAGGCCAGCTTTTCGCTTGTGGCGAAACTGAACGAATATACGGAGATCCTTCTCTCGCCCCCTCTTCAGCGTTCTAAGAAATCATTAAAGACTGGTAGCGCTTCCGGCCCCTCTTGGAACGCAGCGCCGGGCGATGCGTGAGAGGGTCCTTGCTGGCCCGTCGCAGTACAGCCTCGGTGCTCGCCTCGATCTGCGCCGCATATCCTTCCTCGAATCTGATTCCCATGAAGCGACTCGTTGTCGTCGAATCCCCGACTAAAGCCCGTACCATCCGCAAATTCCTCCCGGACAGTTATGTCGTGGAGGCCAGCATGGGACACGTCAGGGACCTCCCGCCGTCTGCTTCCCAGATCCCAGAGAAGTACAAAAAGCAGAAATGGTCCCGACTCGGTGTGAACGTGGAAGAGGATTACTCTCCTCTGTACATCGTACCGACAGACAAGAAAAAGGTCGTCAAGCAGCTCAAGGATGCGCTGAAAGGTGCTGACGAGCTGTTTATCGCGACGGATGAAGATCGTGAAGGTGAGTCGATCGGATGGCACCTCTTGGAAGTACTCTCCCCGAAGGTGCCCGTGCGCCGCATGGTCTTCCACGAAATCACCAAACCCGCCATTCTCGAGGCGCTTGAGAACACGCGCGAGATGGATCAGAACCTGGTCGAAGCGCAGGAGACGCGGCGCGTGCTGGATCGGCTCGTAGGGTATTCCATCTCCCCCCTGCTCTGGAAGAAGATTGCCCCCAAATTGTCGGCAGGACGTGTGCAGAGTGTGGCCGTACGCATTCTGGTGCAGCGGGAGAAGGAACGCATTCTTTTTGTACCGGCAGAATACTGGGATCTGAAGGCTGATCTGGCCACGAAGGGCGCCCCGTTTGACGCTGTCATGACCCACACCGCTGGGCTGCGCCTGGCCTCGGGTCGGGATTTTGACGACAACACCGGCCGTCTGGCCGAGGGAACGGTTGACGGAAAGGATGTCATTGTGCTGAAGGAAACCCGTGCGCGCGAACTCGAATCCACCTTGCCCAAGGGGGCCTGGACAGTAACGGAAGTCCAGCACCGGAGCACGACCCGCAAGCCAACAGCGCCATTCATTACCTCCACCCTGCAACAGGAGTCCAGCCGGAAGCTGAGATTATCAGCCCGGGACACCATGCGCGTAGCCCAGAAGCTTTACGAGCAGGGTTTCATTACCTACATGCGAACGGATTCCACGACGCTCTCGAAGGAAGCTGTCTCAGCAGCCCGGGCAGCCGTTTCCAAGCGCTATGGGGATGACTTCCTGAGCGATGGCCCCCGCACCTTTACCGGCAAAGTCCGTAATGCACAAGAAGCGCACGAGGCTATCCGGCCCGCAGGTACGGAAATGCGGACTGCCGAGGAACTGAGACTGTCCGGTAACGAAGCGGCCCTGTACGACATGATCTGGAAGCGTACGATGGCATCACAGATGGCCGACGCCAGTATCCGGCGGACTACGGTTCGCATCCAGGCCGGATCGGGTACGGACGCATCCGTGTTCCGGGCCAGCGGACAGACCATTGAGTTCGCCGGCTTCATGCGGGCCTACGTGGAAGGATCAGATGACCCGGATGCTGCACTGGACAACTCAGAGAACCCACTGCCTCCCCTGAACGAGGGCGATGTAGTCGACCTTAAAGCGCTGGAAGCGTCCGGCCATGCCACAAAACCCCCGGCCCGCTATACGGATGCCACGTTGATCCGTATGCTGGAGCAGGAAGGTATCGGGAGGCCGAGTACCTACGCCTCCATCATTGACACGATTGTGCGCCGAGGATACGTCCGTCGTGACCGCAGTCAGCTCATCCCAACGTTCACAGCCTTTGCCACGAACAATCTGCTTGAGCAGCAATTCGGTAATCTGGTCGACACCGGATTCACGGCCGGCATGGAGCAGGTACTCGATGACATTGCGGACGGAAAGATCGAGGCCACACCGTATCTGAAATCGTTCTACGACGGAGAGAACGGACTTTCAGCTTCTATAGATGCCGGACTCGACACCATCGACGCAAGGGAAGTATCGGGCATTACCTTCGAGAAGTGGATGCCGTATGTCGTTCGGGTCGGAAAATACGGTCCGTACGTCGAGTTCGGTGAAGACGAAGAGCGCAAAGTGGCATCCATACCGCCGGACGCTGCACCGGGCGACATCGAACAGGCTGATCTTGCCAGGTTCATCGAGGAAAAGGAGCGTGGCGATGATATCCTGGGTATCCACCCGGCCCATGAAATGCCGGTTTTCGTCAAGAAAGGCCCCTACGGTTCATATGTGCAGTTGGGTGACGACGAACAGGAGGGCAAACCGAAGCGGGTGTCCGTGCCCAAGAACATGGACGCCGCGGACGTAGATTTCGACAAGGCACTCAAGCTGCTGGAGTTACCCAAGGAACTGGGCAATCACCCGGATACCGGCAAAGTGATCAAGGCTAATATTGGCCGGTTCGGTCCCTACGTCCAACACGGCTCCGTCTTCGCATCGCTGACCAAGGATGACGACATTCTCGGGATCGGTTATGACCGGGCGCTCGAACTGATTGCCAAAAAAGAGGCGCGCAACAAGCCACTCCGGGTGATTGGCGAGCATCCCGAATCGGGCGACATGATAGAAGTCTGGGAAGGCCGCTATGGTCCGTACGTCAAACACCAGCGCGTCAACGCATCCCTACCCAAAAACCAGCCTGTCGAGGCGGTCACACTGCAGGATGCCATTGAACTTTTGAACACCAAAGCGACGAAGAAAAAGGGGACCAGCCGCTCGAAAAAAAAGAAGTGACGCCCTGAACGTAAGCGCCTGTTCAGCGCCCCACGTCCTGATCGCCCAACTGTATGGAGCGCAGCATGTTGATGTAGCTCTCATACCGTTCAACGGCAAGTATGTCGTCCTGCACCAACTCTTTGATTCGACAGCCCGGCTCGTGATCGTGCGTACAGTTCGGGAAACGGCAGTCGTCCAGGTGGTCCCTGAATTCCACGAAGTAATGGGACAGCTCGCCGGCTTCGATGTCCACCAGGCCAAACTCCCTGAGGCCCGGCGTATCTCCGATGAATCCACCATCAAGGCGTAGGTCCCCGATGGGCAGGAGCTCGGCATACGTGGTGGTATGTTTTCCCTTCTGCGTTGCCTCACTGATGCCCCCGGTGCGGAGGGCCAGATTCGGTCTGAGGGCATTGAGCAACGACGATTTTCCTACACCCGAAGGACCGACCAGTACGTGGATACCTGTTTGCATGGCCGAGCGAAGGTCCTCAATACCCTCCTCCCTCTCCACCGAGGTGAACATCATCGGATAGCCCAATCCGGAATAGAGCTCAACGAAAAAGCCAATGTACTCCTCGGCTCGCTCATCCATCAGGTCCATTTTGTTCAGGACGATGCCTGCCGCAATGCCGCGATATTCAGCCATCACCAGAAAACGATCGATGAAACCCGGATTCATTCGCGGCTTTCGGACGCTCTGAACGACCCAAGCCATATCCAGATTGGCGATGATGACGTGCTCACGGCCCACTTTCCTGCCGGCAGCCCGACGACTGAGCTTGCCATGTCGTTCAAGCCTTTCAATGATTACCCCACTGCCATCCAGATTGGTCTGAATGACCACCCGGTCACCGATAACCACCGGATTGGTAGCGTCCTCTTCCTGCAGCCGAAACTTGCCTCTGATGGTGCACGAGATGACACCATCCTCGGTCAGCACCTCATGCCGACTGCCCGTGGATCGTAGGATGAGACCTTCCACGTTACGTCCGGTAAGTGGCTGTGGTCGTCATGGACTCCGATTCTGATGGCCTCTCCGCATTGGTCAGTGCCTGACGAGAGGCCTCTGGTGCACCAAGATGCCCACGAACGGTGCCCAGATGGGAAAGCTCCATTTCGAGGCCCTCGATCTTGGCCGAAAGAGGCAAGGTTGCCTCCTGGACTGCATGACGCATGATCCGCTCCAGCTCGGAGGTGGTCATACTGGTCCCGGATGATTGGGTCCCGGCGCGAAGCTTACGCCGATGACGCAGGATCATGGATGTAACGGTCACACCGAACATGCTCAGGATGAGCATCAGGAGCAGGACGAAAATTTCTTCAGGCATGGCGATGTCGTGGGTTCGGTTCGGACTCACCTGAGGTTGCGTGCACATACATCAGTGAACGCACAGGATCGGAATCTCCAGCCATCGGAGTACCCAACATACAACCCAGATCACGATCCCGCGGATTGCGAATGGTCCTCTGTATTTCCGAGCGTTTGCGCAGGGCCATCCGAAGACGCAGACGGCAACCGCAAGGTCTCCAGTTCCTCTATGCGGTGCTCAAGGGGTCGAACTGCCTCTGCTATCGCACCTGAAATCATTTCCTCGAGTTCGGACACAAGCAGCGTAGCATCCGGAGGCGCCTCGGGCAATGCTTCCAATCGCGCTCTGGAATAGTCTAGCCCCATCTTCACCACAATCAGGGTGAAGCCAAGAATCATGGCAACGATTGCAAAACTCATCAGGCCGGGGGGATGGTTGCGGGGTGCTGGATCACTTCGTTTACGCGCCCAGTTGGTCTCGGGTTACATCCAGCGTGCCATTCCCTGCAATGCGGTCGTTGCCGGGGCGTCAGAACCTACAGATCATTGCCCCGTGGGGTGAACGATTGGATTCCGGTAAGCTCGCGTCCCAGAATGAGGCCGTGAATGTCGTAGGTACCCTCGTACGTGTTGACACTTTCCAGATTGACCAGGTGATGGATGACCCGATATTCTCCCGTAATACCGTTGCCACCCATCATGTCCCGTGCGACACGGGCAATGTCCAGCGCTGTACCGCAGTTATTGCGTTTGGCCAGCGAAATCATGGAAGGATGTGACTGACCGGCATCCTTGAGATGCCCCAGGCGCCAGGCCAGAAGCTGCATCTGGGTAATATCCGTCACCATGTTCGCCAGCTTTGTCTGAACCAGTTGCATGGCGCCGAGCGGATATCCGAACTGTTTGCGTTCCATGACATACTGCCGGGCACGTGTGTAGCAGTTCTCGGCGGCTCCCAGCGTGCCCCAGACAATGCCGTAGCGGGCGTTGTTCAGGCATGAAAAAGGTCCTTTCAGGCCTTTCACCTCTGGAAACATGTTTTCCTCGGGTACGAAGACGTTGTCCATGACAATCTCTCCCGTGTGAGAAGCCCGCAACGACATCTTGTTGTGCGTAACGGGTGCCGAGAGGCCTTCCATTCCCTTTTCCAGGACAAAACCTCGGATCACGCCACTATCTCCCGCATGCTCCTTCAACTTGGCCCACACCACAAAGACATCCGCGACCGGCGAGTTGGTGATCCACATCTTGGCACCATTCAAGATGAATCCCCCGTCGCCCCGCGTTGCTGTCGTGACCATGGAGCCCGGGTCTGAGCCATGATCAGGTTCCGTAAGACCGAAGCACCCAATCCACTCGGCTGTGGCCAGCTTCGGGAGATACTTCCTGCGCATCTCTTCCGTGCCGAAGTCCATGATCGGATACATGACCAGGGAGGACTGCACGGATGCGAAAGAACGGTATCCCGAATCGACGCGCTCGAGCTCACGTGCAATCAGACCGTAGGCCGTGTAGGATGCACCTACCCCACCGTATTCCTCAGGGATGGTAGCGCCAAGCAAGCCGAGCTCACCAAGCTCCTTCGGTATCTCCTGATGGAAGATACCCTCCTGATTGCCCTCCATGGCGCGCGGTTCCAACTGGGTCTGGGCGTACTCACGCGCCGTTTCCATGATCAGACGCTCTTCCTCTCCCAGCAGGGATTCAAACTGGAACGCGTCGTCCGGATTGAAGAATGGCTTAGACATGCACTCGGTTCGGGAATGGTGGATGGTTGTGGCTTGGACCCGGGACGTCCGGTCAGGATCCCTGATCCAGACGGCTCCTGCTATCGTTTCATGCTTCCTTGCACGGTATGGCCGAAGATACCCACGCACGAACCCACCGGGAAGTGGATTGGCGACCACTCGTGGAACTTGACGTGTTTTCCATCATGTTTCTGATTCTGACGGGAGAGACCTGTGCTCACCACTCCGTTTCGTTGATTACCTTTCAACTCTTCTCCCGGGTCCTTCATCCTCTG
>Ga0075480_10000431_pt1 | contig 24640 bp, 22 predicted proteins | sample DEB08_DNA_7_FD_81590 | JGI IMG/M metagenome (GOLD analysis project Ga0075480, IMG submission 81590) | Aqueous microbial communities from the Delaware River and Bay under freshwater to marine salinity gradient to study organic matter... | ecosystem: Environmental > Aquatic > Marine > Coastal ... | reverse complement strand
GGGCGCTTTGGTGATGGGGCAGTAACACCTGATTTTGGGCAGGAACCTGTTTTCAAAGAAGAATGGCATGGGCGCGCTCTTGCCCTTACGCTTGCCTCTGGGTTTCTTGGGCAATGGACGCTGGACGAAGGCCGTCATATGCGCGAAAGCCTTAGTCCTAACGATTATATGCGCTTTTCTTATTATGAAAAATGGCTTGCTGGATTAGCAAATTTGCTGGTGGAAAAAGGGGTTGTGTCAAGGGATGAGCTTGAGAACGGCAGCACCAATACTGCCGCTGAAGCGCTTTTGGCCAGAGTGATAAAGGCAGAGGATGTTCCAGCGCGATTATCCAAAGGCGGACCAACTGAGCGAGACGTTGGGCCAAAGGCATTATTTGCCGTTGGGGATTTGGTAAAAACGCATCCTGCAGGAAACACCACTGTTCCAGGTGGGCACACGCGATTGCCTATATATGCTGCCGGAAAAACAGGTCAGATTGTTGCAATACACGGAAATCACGTTTTTCCGGATACAAATGCCCACCAAGCCGGAGAAGCGCCGGAACCGCTCTACACTGTTGCCTTCAAAGCCAATGAACTCTGGAAACATCCCGACGGCCCCAAGGATCTGGTCATGTTAGATCTTTGGCAAAGTTACTTGGCGCCCTTATGACGTCATCGCCCCCAGACCCAGTTTTTGAACAGCCATGGCATGCACAGCTTTTTGCTCTAACCGTCTCGCTGAATGAACAGGGGTATTTTTCTTGGCCGGAATGGGCAGAGAAATTTGGTGCAACGTTGAAAATCCATGGAGTAGCGCGCTCGTTAAACGGGGGGGAAGACTATTTTCTGGCGTGGCTTGACGCGCTGGAAGGCTTTTTATCAGGGCGCGGGCTGGCACAAACGGATGAAATGCGCGTGCTGAAAGAAGCATGGACAGAGGCCTATCTTTCCACGCCCCATGGCTCACCTGTCTCAATTGACTAAAAAACCTAAAAACTTCTCACTTTCAAACTTCCCTCTTGGAGAAGTCTTCGCTATATCAACGCGGGTTTGAGCGAAGTGAAAGGGCCGAAATGGCAAATGTCGTCGTCGTAGGCGCCCAGTGGGGTGACGAAGGAAAAGGCAAATTGGTGGATTGGCTCAGCGAACGCGCTGATGTCATCGTACGCTTTCAAGGCGGACACAATGCCGGTCATACATTGGTCATAGATAAAAAGGTATATAAATTGTCCCTTTTGCCATCCGGCATTGTACGTGGCGGAAAGCTGTCGGTGATTGGCAATGGGGTGGTTCTTGATCCTTGGCATCTGGAAACAGAGATTGCAAAACTCCGGGATCAGGGGGTGACGATTTCCTCCGAAAATTTGATGATCGCCGAAAACACACCGCTCATTTTGCCGGTGCATTCTGAATTGGATCACACCCGTGAAAGCCAGAATTCGGTGGCAAAAATCGGCACAACCGGCCGTGGTATCGGCCCTGCCTATGAAGACAAAGTGGGCCGTCGGGCCATTCGGGTCGCCGATCTCGCCGATGTGCAAACACTTGAAACCCGTGTTGATCGGCTTCTGGCCCATCACAATACGCTGCGCAAGGGATTGGGGCTGGCCGAAGTGGATCGAGACGCACTTTTGCAAAAGCTCAAAGACATCGCGCCATCGGTTTTACAATTCGCAGCACCCGTCTGGAAAGTGCTGGCAGAAAAACGCAAATCCGGAAGTCGTATTCTTTTTGAAGGTGCACAAGGAAGCCTTTTGGACATCGATTTTGGCACCTATCCCTTTGTGACCTCATCCAATGTGATTGCGGGTCAGGCCGCGACAGGATCCGGCCTTGGACCCGGGGCTATTGATTTTGTGCTTGCCATAGTAAAGGCTTACACGACGCGCGTTGGTGAAGGTCCCTTTCCAACGGAACTTCAAGACGAAATAGGGCAGAGATTGGGTGAACGGGGCCATGAATTTGGTGTGGTGACAGGGCGCAAACGGCGCTGTGGCTGGTTTGACGCGGCCCTTGTGCGGCAAACCTGCGCGACCTCTGGTGTCAATGGGATTGCGTTGACGAAATTGGACGTTCTGGATGGGTTTGAAACGCTTAAAATCTGTGTCGGCTATGAGTTGGACGGCGAAAAGCTTGATTATTTGCCCTTTGCCGCAGATCAACAAGCGCGCTGTGTCCCAATATACGAAGAGATGGACGGCTGGTCGGAAAGTACGGAGGGCGCGCGCAGCTGGGCTGCCCTTCCTGCCAATGCGGTAAAATATGTCCGCCGCATCGAAGAATTGATCGAATGCCCTGTGGCGCTTGTCTCTACTTCTCCGGAGCGGGAAGACACAATTCTTGTGAAAGATCCCTTTGCAGATTGACCGGTTTCAAGAAACATAAGTGAGGCAGAGAAATGGCGCTTAGTTACAAAGCACGCAGACGTTGGTCTTTGGTCATTCTTTTGATAGGGCTTCCGGTTTATATCGTGGCAAGCATCAGTATTTTGTCGCTTTTTGAACGCCCATCAATCTTATTGGAGTTATTCATTTATATTGCGCTGGGAATTTTATGGGCCTTGCCGTTTAAATATGTTTTTCGCGGTGTTGGCCAAAATGACCCTGACCAAGATAATCCCTAAAAGGGGCATGTCAGCCGAAAGGAGAGATCGTCAAACCTCCTGCCAGTGGTTCAGCACAAGCTGGGTTTTTATGAGCCATCCGCTGAATTTTGCGAAGTCGACTTGATCAGGCTTATCCAGCCTTTTTCTCATTTATGGTGTATCCAATATCGTCGGACATTTCGAAATATCCCTCTTCAACGCGAACAATTTTTCCGCTGCGCAAGAGCTGTCCAAAGGTTTGCAGCCCGCGTTCACGGGAAAATCCATCTGGATTTTCCTGTCTGACGGTTCCCATCAGTTGGGGGCGTGAGAATTTTTCCATGCCTTTAACATTTTGAAGGAAACTCGCGGCTGCTTCGAGTTTTTGTTCGAGCGAATGCGCCCCAACTGCCTCTGCGTAGTCAGAAAAACTCTCAAAGATCTCTGCAGGTGCTGTCGCGCGGGTTTTTAGGGGTATGTCCAAATCTACCCGCTGTTCTGCCACGAGTTGGAGCGGCGGAGCTTTGGGTGCGGCGGACCTTTCGCCTGTCGCGGAAGCTTCGTTGGAGAAAGCTTGAACCAGATCATTTTTATACGCGACAGAATCATTACCATGTTTTCCTGTATTCAGACCCGCTGCTTTATCTGCCAGAGTGGACATGACAGCAGCTCTCAGATGGGCCAGCGCATTCCGGCGGCGGCTGTTTTCCGGTTCAGACATTTGTTCGTCAGCCTTGCGAAGCAATCTAGGAAGTTCTCCGCCTTCAGAAAAATTCATGGCTTGAGACAGCCCCTTTTTTTCCAACCCGGCTACCTCAGGTGCCATTGGACCCTCTTTCTCTTCCTCTTCTGAAGAGGGATCCGGATGCAAAAGTGTCAACGTGTCGTGATCGGCCAATGTGTCGAGCCAAGCGTCGAGGTCGTCAAGTAAGTGTGATGCATCACCGTCTAGCTCGTCGAATTCAGTTTCGTCTTGCGTCTCGGAATTGTCCTGTGGGATGCGTTCATCAGAAGAGACGTCAAAGCTGTCCTTTGTCGGGGCATCCCAAAAGGCCTGCAGATCTGTATCGTCCAGCTGGTCACTCGCCTCCTGAGAACCCTGAGCCTCCGGATTTCGTTTTACCTTCACGACGGCAATAACCGGCTGTTTTTTCTGTGTAGTGGGACTGGTGGCTCGCTCTTCTTCAAGCGGGGCGTCTAAAAAATCTGCCAAGTCCTGCTCGATTATATCATCTTCAGATGTTGCTGGAATCTGGTTTTGAAATGCCGAAACTTTTTCTGTGGTCTCTAGGTCCTTTTCATTTGGTTCGGGCGCGGGGGTCACCTCTTTGTCAACGTCATTCTTGATTATATCGTCATTAATGTCTGTCTCGTTTGGATGTGTATTTTGAGCTGGCACTGGTGAATTGGATTGAACCGGATCATCGCCTTCGTCGGCCTTATCTTCCACAACCGGCGCATTTACTTGGTCCTCTGTCGTGTTGTGTCCGTCACTCACCGCATCGCTCAGCTCGGGTTCAGGGGCATGTTCGCGCGCCTCTTCACCGACTTCTTCCATCTCAGTCGCAGCTTCTTCTGTCGTGTTCTCTTGCACGGGGTCAATTGACTGTTTTTGCGATTCTGAGGCTTGAGCAATCTGTTTTTGGGGCGGCAGTTCGCCTTCAACAGCGGTTTTTTGCGATTGATGGCTCTCATCACCTGTCGGGGTCTTCGCAGCCATATCACCTTGCTGAAAGGCCTGCTCAAACGTGCTCTTGCTCCCCTCATCAACCGGCATGCTGCGCGGATGATTGTCTTCGTAATACTCGCTATTGGCCGCACGGTCGGTGACCAATTTTAGGCGTTCAAAGCGTTCTGAAAGAGATGTGGGCTGCACCTGTGACTGTTTAGGTTCCTCATCGGCAAACTCATCCCGTGTTGTGTCTTCTGAGGTTGGGGTTTTGGTAAAAACCACATTTGTCCCCGACCCGTCGGCAGGAACGGCCGACATGCCATGTGTTAATGCAAATTCCCGCATGGTATTTGCGTCCAATACTGGTGGTTCGGCGCCAAAAAACCGATCCTCTCGCGTCAGTTGCTGAAAGTACTCTGCGATGATCTTCATCATTTCGAATGAATCATCAAACCCCTGCAACGTGCAGGAGAAGGTGCCATATGACACTGTTAAAACTTTGTTTTTCGCAGCCATATTTACCTGAGCCTTCGAAAATGATCTGATATGGGTCAAAACTGGACTAGTTATAAAAAGGAACGAATCTTTGCCTAAAATCGTATCATATCGTGGCGATATTAAGGCGTTATGCCTTATTTGAGGAAAATTTTTACAATGGAGAAAGCACTCGTTGTTGAAAAAGAACCGATTACTCTGGTTGGTGGTGCAAAATTTGACAAAAAATTATTGAAAATGGCGCTTGACCGGGCACCACAATCCGTAGGGGCTGATGGGGGGGGCTCTGCATTAATCGCAGATGGTCAAATACCGCTTGCTGTAATCGGGGACATGGATTCGATTGATCCGTTTATGTCAGCGAAAATTCCAGCCGACCGTTTTCATCCGGTTGCGGAACAGGACAGTACTGATTTTGAAAAATGTCTGATGCGTGTAGAAGCGCCGGCGCTGATCGGTGTGGGATTTTTGGGGGCGCGAGTGGATCATCAAATGGCGGTCCAGACAGTTCTTGTGCGTTATCCGCATAAACGCTGTTTATTGCTTGGGGAAGAAGACCTTATATTTGTTATTCCGCCGGAATTTTCGATGGCTCTTGATCCGGATGTGCGCGTGTCAATCTTTCCGATGGCAGAGGGCAAGATTGAGTCCGAGGGTCTCTTTTGGTCGACATCGGGCCTGACGTTTGCACCTGACGGCCAGATTGGAACCTCAAACAAATCGACCGGACCCATAAGGCTTATTCCAGACGGTCCAAAGATGATTGCAATTCTTCCGGTTGCTTATTTCGATACGGTCTTTGATGCACTTTTGAATGCACCGAAATGGCCGCCTAGTCGCACGCAGTGTTTGGCTTAGCAATTGGGGACATTCACAGCCAAACCACCCAGAGACGTTTCTTTGTACTTGTGGCTCATATCCTGACCGGTCTGGCGCAGGGTCTCAATGCAGGCATCCAAGGGAACCAGATGTTCTCCATCCCCGCGAAGCGCGAGGCTCGCTGCGGACACTGCTTTGACAGCGCCTAATCCATTTCGTTCAATACACGGCACCTGAACCAACCCTTTGACCGGATCGCAGGTCATGCCAAGATGATGTTCCAAAGCAATTTCGGCTGCATTTTCGATCTGTGCGGCACTGCCTCCGAGGGCTGCGCAAAGCCCGGCTGCGGCCATGGCGCTGGCGCTTCCGACTTCGGCTTGGCATCCTGCCTCCGCGCCACTGATTGAGGCGTTGGATTTCACCAATCCGCCAATGGCTGCCGCAGTCAAAAGAAAATCCTCGATTCTTTGGCTTGTCGCGCCGGGCACATGGTCAAGGTAATAGCGAAGTACCGCAGGCAAAACACCTGCGGCACCATTCGTAGGGGCGGTGACGACTTGACCGCCGGCGGCGTTTTCTTCGTTTACGGCCATTGCATAAACGCTCATCCAATCGTTGATTGTGTGGGGTGGGGCAAGGTTCATCCCGCGTTCTGCAATGAGTGCGTCGTGAATGCCCTTGGCGCGCCGCCTCACATTCAAACCACCCGGCAAGATACCATCGCGCGCCAATCCGCGATCTATGCAGTCAGACATTACTTGCCAAATGCGTGATAGACCGGAACTAAGCGTGTCGTGTTCGATTTGGCTCAGTTCGTTTTCACGTTTCATCTGCGCGATTGATTTGCCCGATGTTTCGGCCATCTGAAGCATTTCTTGGGCCGTTTTAAAGGGATAGGGGACACCATGTACACTTGTGTCCGCGGGGGGTGCATCCATTTCGGCTTCGCTTAGAACAAATCCTCCGCCCACCGAATAATATGTTTCCTGCAGAACGACATCACCTTGGCTGTCTGTAGCCATCAAAACCATCCCATTGGCATGCAAAGGTAAATTCGGGCCAAAATCGAACTGCATATCATTTTTTAGATCAAATTTCAGCACCGGTAGACCCGTTACTGTGATGGTATGGCTTGCTCTGATCTCATCAAGGGCTGCTTCGGCGCGTTCGTGGTCGTAGGTTTCTGGATCAAATCCTGCCAGTCCAAGGATAGTCGCGCGGTCGGTTCCATGGCCCACACCTGTAAAGGCCAGTGATCCATGCAAGCGCGCCTTCACGCCTGCAAATGTAAAGGGAGACGCACGCATCAGATCAAGAAAGCGCGCGGCGGCCACCATCGGACCCATCGTATGAGATGAGGAGGGACCAATGCCGATCTTGAAGATATCAAAGACAGATAAAAACATCAGAGTGGGCTTCCTTCAGGCGGATTGGGCAAGGTTGGGTGTGAAAAAATGGTGGCTCCAAGACCTTCAGATTGCGATGCACTTAGTGCACTTTGGCGCGTTTCTATATTGCGGCAGAGCGTCAACAGATCCGGCCAAGTCTTCAAATCAAACCAGCCAGTATGCCCCGTCGGGTAAAGTGCCATCCAGCGCAAACAGACTGCGAGGTAGATCTGGAAAATGTTTGGAGAGGAATTAAATATCCATTTATCCTGTCGGCTCACGGTAGTCTCGAGCAGCGTGATCAAATTCAAAAGAGACTTTTTTTGAGCCGCACGAAGGTTATTCACCATCTCTGCTGTGCCATGGTCAAGGTAGGTTTCAGGATAAAAAAGCATCCGCAAAGTGGGGTGAAGTGTGTTCGACAGCCAAAACAGCCATTTCAAAAACGTGCCTCTTTGGGGGGTGTTGATCCCAGGAGCCAAAGCATTATGCGTATCAGCGAGCCAAAGCAGGATCGCTCCCGTTTCAAACATTGTAGCCTGTGGCGTTTCCAGTACTGGAATACGTCCATTCGGATTTAATTTCAAATATTCTGGACTGCGTTGGGCATGCGTTCTTCGTTCGACCAGACGTGTCTTAAAAGGCAAGCCGAGCTCCAAAAGAGCGAGGCGCACAATAAGAGACGCGTTATCTGGTGCATAGTGAAGAATATAGGTCATGTGTGGCTTATACAGGTTTGATTTATGAAAGGATTTAGAAAAACGACAGGTCATTTAAGAATACAGTCATCCAAGGAAAATCAAAGGATCAAAATATCGCGTCAGGTGGTGAAAATTTCTCCCTGTCGCTCTCGCACATCTTGATGTTTGTGCCTATAAGGGCACAAACAAGAGGAGCACGAAATGTCTCAAACACTTTCTGGGGCGGAGCAAGGAAAATTTAGCGCAGCCAAAGCCGCCACCGTTTTTGTAAAAGACGGTATGAAGGTTGGTTTGGGGACGGGAAGCACGGCGGCTTGGCTGGTCAAACACCTCGCGGAAATGGTGCAAAACGACGGTCTTCGTATCCAAGCAGCGGCGACTTCAGTCCAAACCGCGACGCTGGCCACGGAACTTGGCATTAAAATTCAAAGCTTGGATGAGTTGGGCTGGCTTGATATCACCATTGATGGTGCGGACGAATTTGATGGAAATTTCAATTTGATCAAGGGGGGCGGTGGGGCCTTGCTTCGGGAAAAAATCGTCGCCCGTGCCAGTGATCAAATGATCGTGATCGCAGATATTACGAAAGATGTCGCAACTTTGGGAAAATTCCCCTTGCCTGTAGAAGTAATTCCGTTTGGAATGGACTCCTCAAGTACCCTCATAGAGCGGGCTTTGCTGGACCTCGGTTATCAAACAGCAAAGCCCGTTCTTCGTGAGAGGAACGGCAAAGCATTTGTGACAGATGAAGGCAATCATATTTTTGACCTGCATTTAGATACAGTCTTGGATCCTGCAGTTTTGTCCCAGACCCTGAATGATATTCCGGGGGTGGTTGAAAATGGGTTATTCCTCAATATGTGTGAAACCGTAATTATTGGTTATGAAGACGGCAGCTCTGAGACCCGCAGCCTTGTGGAAGGGGCTTTGACGTCTTCTCGCGCTGATAATGTCGAAAACCTGTTTTCCGATATCGGGGACTGAAAATGCAATTTGATTATGACCTATTCGTGATTGGTGGTGGTTCGGGTGGTGTGCGCGCCGCGCGCATGACCGCTTCGCAAACAGATGCGCGCGTGGCGCTTGCTGAAGAAGATAGATACGGCGGTACCTGTGTTATTCGCGGATGTGTGCCAAAAAAATTGATGGTCTTTGCAAGCGAAGTGTCCCATGCGATACCCGAAGCGCGCGGATATGGTTGGGACATTCAAGAGGCGCAGTTTGACTGGGATATGTTCCACGGGAAATTGGACGTTGAACTCGATCGGCTTGAAAATGTTTATCGCGGGCTTTTAGAGCGCTCCGGCGTCACAACCTTTCATCAGCGCGCAAAAGTGGTTGGTCCCCACAAAATTGAGTTGGCCGATGGTCAGCAAAAGACAGCACAAACCATATTGATCGCGGTCGGTGGATCGCCGGTCTTGCCTCAAATTGAGGGCATCGAGCATGCGCTGACCTCAAACGACATGTTTCATTTCAAATCGCTTCCCAAATCGATTTTGATTGTTGGTGGGGGTTATATTGCTTGCGAATTTGCTGGGATCATGAATGGACTTGGGGTGAAAACCACGCAATATTTCCGCGCTGATCAAATTCTACGCGGTTTTGATAATGAGGCGCGTGGTATCGTCGCTGATGAAATGCGCAAGCGCGGTGTTGATCTGCAGTCAGGCACGAATGTCTCCAAGATCGAAAAAACGACTGACGGTGTGCGCATCACCAACACCAATGGTGACCAGATGGAGGTTGAGGCCGTCATGTTTGCTACAGGGCGCGCTCCAAACACAGCAGGTCTGATTTCAGAGGACGTCGCAGTCGCGCTTGGTGCCAAAGGCGAAATAATGGTTGATGCCTATTCACAGTCCAGCGTGCCTTCGATTTATGCGCTGGGCGATGTGACGGACAGGGTCAATTTGACGCCCGTCGCGATCCGAGAAGCGATGTGTTTCATTGACACAGTGTTTCGTGGTCAACCGACTCCGGTCGACCACGAATTGATCCCCACGGCGGTATTCACTCAGCCGGAAATGGGGACGGTGGGTCTTACGGAAGAAGAGGCCGCGGCGCAGGAACCAATCGAAGTCTACAGCGAAAAATTCCGCGTGATGCGCCATCATTTTGCGGGAAAGGACGATGCTTCGCTCCTTAAGCTGATTGTATCGGCAAAAACACATAAAATTCTGGGCGCACATATCATCGCCCCGCAGGCAGGCGAAATGATACAGCTGTTGGGGGTTGCCATTAAAATGGGCGCCACAAAGGAAGACTTGGACCGCACAATGGCAGTGCATCCGACCATATCAGAAGAACTGGTTACGATGCGCACTCCGACGCGCAGGACTTGACTTATGTTGAACCATACCCAATTCAAAGATATCAAAGGGTTTCTGAATGACTGAAAATTTCAATGGCCAGCGCGTTGTCGTGGCCGATAAGGGGAATACGAGTAAATGACAGGGAACAATGGCGGTCCATGGGGCGGCGGTGGAGGAAGCAACGATGATAATGATCGCGGGTCTTCCAACAACGGATCAAGACGACCGGGAGGGTCCGGTGGCGGGCAGGTGCCCCCCGAATTAGATGATATGCTGAAGAAAGGCCGTGAACAGCTTCAGGTGTTGATGGGCGGTCGCGGCGGTTCTGGTCAAGGCGGTGGCAGAGAGCCCGGAGAGGGACCACGTTTTGGTCGTGGAGCGTTTTTGGGTGTTGCTGTGATTGCAGCCCTATACTGGGCTTTTTCCAGCTTCTATCAGGTGCAGAACTACGAAAAATCGGTCGAATTGTTTTTAGGAAAATACTCTGAAACGGGCGAAGAAGGATTGAATTTTGCGCCTTGGCCTTTTGTTACCTACGAAATTATTCCTGTAGATCGCGAACAAACCGAAGATATCGGGGTCGGTCGTACGATGGGCGATGAGGGATTAATGCTCACCGGTGACGAAAATATCGTAGATATCGATTTTCAGGTGGTTTGGAACGTTTCCGACCCGGCCAGATTTCTATTCAATCTGCGCGAACCCCGTAAAACCATTCGCGCCGTGGCCGAATCCGCTATGCGTGAGATCATCGCGCAGTCCGATCTGGCGCCTGTCTTGAACCGCGATCGTGGTATCATTGCGGATCGTTTGCGCGAATTAATTCAAGTGACTCTGGACAGTTATAACAGTGGTGTGAACGTCGTGCGCGTGAACTTTGAAAAGGCTGATCCACCGGATGAGGTGATTGATGCGTTTCGTGCGGTTCAAGCCGCCGAACAGCAACGAGATCGTTTGGTTAAAGAATCCGATGCTTATGCGAACCGTGTTCTTGCACAGGCCCGCGGGGAATCAGCCCAGATGTTGGAAGAGGCCGAGGGATACCGTGCACGTGTGGTGAACGAAGCCACCGGTGAAGCAAGCCGTTTTATTGCAGTCTTGGAAGAGTACACCAAAGCTCCTGAAGTGACACGCAAGAGGCTTTATATCGAGACGATGGAAGAAGTCTTGGGTGGTCTTGACAAAGTGATCATTGACGACGGCATCGGCGGAGCAGGTATCGTACCTTATTTGCCGTTAAATCAGCTTACGAAGGAGGCAAAATGATGCGCTCAATTAATGTGCTTTTCGGTGCCGCTGTTTTGTTGAGCGCTCTGGTTTTTTCATCCGTTTACATCGTTGACGAACGCGAAAAGGTTCTGGTGCTTCAGTTTGGTCGGGTTGTTGCGACCAAGGAAGAGCCGGGGCTGTCATTCAAAATACCATTCCTTCAATCAGTTGTAAGGTATGATGACCGGATCCTGAGCCGTGACATTGACCCGTTTGAGGTGACACCTTCAGATGATCGCCGACTTGTCGTTGATGCGTTTGCTCGGTATCGAATTATCGATGTTAACAAGTTCCGCGAAGTCACAGGTGCTTCTGGGGATGCCTCAATTAGTGTGGCGGGCGATCGTCTTGACCGGATTTTAGGTTCGCAAACACGGGCTATCCTTGGTTCCGTTGCGTCAAACGACATTCTGTCTTCGGACCGTGCCGCCCTGATGCTGCGCATTCGGGAAGGTGCGATCACAGAGGCACTTAAAATGGGCATTGAAGTCATCGATGTGCGCCTGAAACGCACTGATCTTCCACGTCAAAACCTCGATGCAACCTTTGCAAGAATGCGGGCTGAACGGGAACGCGAGGCTGCAGATGAAATCGCCCGCGGTAATGAAGAAGCTCAAAAGGTGCGCGCTTCTGCAGACAGAACACAGGTTGAAATCGTCTCAGAGGCGCAGCGAGAATCCGAAATTATCCGTGGTCTTGCGGATGCCAAGCGAAATGCAATTTTTGCCCAAGCTTATGGATCTGACCCAGAATTTTTTGAGTTTTACAGATCGTTGTCGGCCTATCGAAATTCACTCAAGGGGCAGAATTCGACAATGGTGATGTCTCCGGACTCTGAATTCTTCAACTATCTAAGATCCAACGTGGGATTAGAATGATTGAGGCTCTGCTTTGGGGCCTCGGTCTTGTCCTCGTGATTGAGGGGCTGGTCTATGCACTGGCCCCTTTTCTTGTTGAAAGCATGCTGAAACAGCTTGAAGACCTTCCACTGAGTGCAAGACGTCGGTTCGGGGGGATGACTGCGTTGCTTGGTGCCGTCATTCTGCTTGTTGTAAGCAAATACATGACCTGATTTCTAAGCTTCAAAAATAATCACAAAGAAGTCAGAAATATGTCTGCCCTCTTGTCAGTAAATAGTCGAGAACCTACTTCGTACTCATGAATACAGCGCAAAAGTTGCGCACATTTTCACAGGAGTGTCCTCTAAATGTTTCATGTACCTGCAATCGCGTCGCCAGCTCCTAAGGGGCAGATATCCTATCAAAGGGTGCCCAAAATGCCCTTTTTGGCGTTGCTAATTCCACTTATTTTTGCGCTTCAGTCGATAAGTGCTACAGCCCGCTCGGCACCGGAAAGCTTTGCTGATCTCGTAGAGCTAACAAGCCCGTCGGTTGTAAATATCACAACCTCGACAAAAGTGGCTGAAAACATGGCGCCCAGAGGCATTGTTCCCGAGGGCAGCCCATTCGAAGACCTGTTTCGAGATTTCAATGAACGCAATCCAAACAGACGCGGTCCTCGAAATACGTCGGCTTTGGGATCTGGCTTTGTTGTTTCAGAAGATGGTTATGTTGTGACAAATAACCATGTCATTGAGGGGGCCGATGAGATTCTTGTCGAATTTCCGGATTTGAGCGAATATTCAGCCAAGGTTGTGGGAATTGATAAGAATATCGACATAGCCCTCTTGAAAATCGAAACGGATGAACCCTTGCCGTTCGTGAAATTTGGCGACAGTGATCTGGCCCGTGTCGGGGACTGGGTGATGGCCATCGGTAACCCGCTGGGACAAGGGTTTTCTGTATCCGCGGGGATTATTTCAGCGCGGAACCGTACGCTTTCCGGAAGCTATGATGACTACATACAGACTGATGCCGCGATTAACCGTGGAAACTCCGGCGGTCCTCTTTTCAATATGGATGGGGAGGTCATCGGAGTGAATACTGCAATTCTGTCTCCGACGGGCGGATCCATAGGGATTGGGTTTTCGATGTCTTCGAACGTTGTGGGTCCCGTTGTTGCGCAGCTCAAAGAATTTGGCGAAGTGCGCCGTGGTTGGCTTGGCGTGACCATCGGTCCTGTGACGGAAGAGATTGCACAAACACTTGGAATGGATGAGGCAGCAGGGGCGATCATTTCCGAGATCAGTTCGGGTGGTCCAGCAGATGCCGCAGGCATTGAAGTTGCTGATGTTATTATCCTTTTTGACGGTAAAGACGTCGCGGACGCCGGTGAGCTCGTGCGCCTTGTTGGCAAAGCGCCCGTGGGGTCAACGGTGAAAGTCGTTGTTTTGCGCAATGGCAGACGGAAAACCCTTGATGTTGTTTTGGGGCAACGTCCTGAAAACATAACTTCTTTGCCCCAAGAACAACCGGCGCCCGCACCAGAAGGAGTTGTCGGACTGATGCTGTTGGAAATCGACGATGCGTTGAGAGAGGAAAAATCTCTCCCAGAAACTGCAAAGGGTCTGCTGGTTGTCGGTGTTGATGAAAGCTCTGATGCTTATGCCAAAGACATTCGCGAAGGTGATATCATCACCGATGCGGGGCAAGAAACGGTTGAAACTGTTGAGGCGTTCAAAGCGCGCCTTGAGGCGACAAAAGAGGCTGGACGCAGCACCATTCTTCTGCTCGTGCGTCGTGACGGTCAACCCAGATTTGTGGTGGTGGAAATTAAGTAGGTCACAACATGAAGCGGTTACAAAGTGAAGATCTTTGTAACCGCTTTTACGCTGATTTGCGGCGTGCTAAATCCGCTTTGTTATGCAGTTTCAGACACCTAAAGCGGTTCTAGCCCCAGCATGCGTGCTGTTTCCCAAGAGGGCCAGTCGCTTAAAATTCCCTGTTCGAGTTGAAACGCTTTGATCGCTCTGCGGGTTTCAGTATCCATTGACCCTGTGAGTCGGTCATCAAAAAATCCCCTCGCTGAAAGTCCCTGTTGCAGGCCAAGAATAAACTCCGCAGTAAGATCGTTTTCACAAATTGCGCGGAAAGAGACGGTTTGTTTTTTCTCAGTAATCTGGTCGACTGCCACGGTCTGATATGCGGCAGGGGAAAGAAGCGTTCCGTTGAAATCAAATGTGGGATCTTTGATTCGCTGCTTTTCCACTTTTGTTGTATAAATGGTGGGTTTGATAAAGCTCTGTTCACAGAAGGTATCTGGTTTTGGTTGACTGCCTCTGTCGCGCCCCTTCAGCAATCCTGTAGATGCGCCACATCCCGCCAAGACAAGACTGGCGATGAAAAAACAAAGCGTGATCTGTTTCAAATTTTCTATCCCTTACCAATGATAAAGGTCTACTCGTAATTCGCCCCGCTGACAATTGTTCCTTGTCTGGGTTGAGTCAGTTGATCCAAAAGGGCAGATATATCTTCAATCTTTTCGGCGAGCACATGTGTCACACCCGATCCACGTTGTAGGCGGCCTGTGATACGCAGCAGCCGACCTGAAATCACTGCACGGCGAAACTGTTCGAACAAATTGCGCCAGACAATCACATTCACAATGCCGGTTTCATCTTCCAGCGTGATAAAAACCACGCCCTTTGCCGTGCCTGGGCGCTGCCGTAAAATGACAAGTCCCGCAACAGTGATCCGTGTTCCCTCGGGAACGTAGTGAAGGCGTTCTGCAGGGCAGGCGCTTGGGGGATAGGGATATCTTTGAGGCATCATAGATGGGATGTTATGTTCATAAATTGAGAACAAATATAGAACAAATTCACATTTCAACAAGAGAGATTTTTCTACTTGCAAATTGGGCTGGAATTATCTGTAAAGCCCAATTAGGAAGCACGGACGAACACAGGCGCGGGAGTCATCAGACTATGGCAAAGATCACCTATATCGAACACAACGGAACAGAACATGTTGTAGAGGTCGCAAATGGCCTGACCGTAATGGAAGGTGCGCGTGACAACAACATTCCCGGAATTGAGGCCGATTGTGGTGGTGCATGCGCGTGTTCTACATGTCATGTCTATGTGGATCCTGCATGGGTCGACAAAATTCCTGCGAAAGAAGATATGGAAGAAGACATGCTGGACTTTGCCTATGAACCTGATCCTGCGCGGTCACGTCTGACATGCCAGCTCAAGGTCACAGATGCGCTCGACGGGCTTGTCGTGCAAATGCCAGAGAAGCAGATCTAATATCTGTTAAACCGGATTTGCTTTGAAAATCAAAGCGCCCGCCACCCAATGTCGGTCCTGAAGAACCCTTCGGGCCAATCCACCTGATCTGCCGCAGAATAGGCCGCCTCGCGCGCAGCGCGCAGGCTTTCAGCGCGTGCAGTAATGTTCAAAACCCGTCCTCCGGTCGCGGTAATTGCGGTTTCGGTTTGTGTCGTGCCGGCATGGAAACACATCGATTTTGACGTTTCGGGCAAGTGATCAAGTCCGTTGATCACGCTGCCTTTGGCGTAGTTTCCCGGATACCCTTTTGTCGCCATCACAATACTCAGCGCATGATCATCAGCCCAGTTCACTTGCGCCCCTGCAAGCCGTCCGCGCGCCGTGGCCTCGATGAGGTCAAAGGCTTGCGCGCCAAGGCGCATCATGAGGACCTGACATTCCGGATCGCCAAAACGGACGTTATATTCCACGAGCCTTGGCTGACCTTCTTTGATCATTAGCCCCACATAGAGCACCCCCTGGTAGGGTATGTTGCGCGCATTTAATTCCTTGAGCGTGGGGTAAACGATCTCTTCCATGGCTTTGTTCAGCGTCACTGGATCAAGGATTGGGGCAGGGGAGTAGGCCCCCATACCCCCTGTGTTGGGGCCAGTATCGCCATCAAAAGCGCGTTTGTGATCCTGTGCCGTGCCCACGGGCAGCGCGGTCATTCCATCGCAAAGCACGAAAAGAGAAGCTTCTTCGCCCTCCATAAATTCTTCGATCACAACTTCTGCGCCAGCTGAGCCGAATTCGCCTGCAAACATCGTGTCTATAGCGGTTTCAGCCTCAGCCACCGTCATCGCCACGACGACCCCTTTACCGGCGGCAAGACCGTCTGCTTTCACCACAATGGGGGCTCCTTGATCGCGCACATACTGTTTCGCCGCCGCTGGATCGGTGAAGTGGCCATAAGCGGCAGTCGGGGCATTGGCGGCGGCGCAGACCTCTTTTGTAAAATTCTTACTTGCTTCAAGCTGCGCTGCAGCTTTGTCAGGGCCAAAAGTCATGATGCCATTTGAACGTAATCTGTCGCCAACCCCTGCAACAAGCGGAGCTTCTGGCCCGATAATGACAAAATCCACGCCCTGTGTTTGGGCAAAGGCAACCACAGCCTCTGGATCTTCAATGTCCAAAGCATGGCAATCCGCAATTTTGGCGATCCCCGCATTGCCCGGTGCACATAAAAGCGTATCACATTTCGGGTTCTGTTTTACGGCCCAAGCCAAAGCATGTTCACGACCACCGCTGCCTAAGATCAGAATTTTCACGAATGGACCCTCTTGGAAACTGTTTCGCCGCGTTCTAAGCTGATGGTGACCGTGATACAAGAGAGCAGCACAAATGGATCTTATCGATGATCCCGATCCCGGGATTAATCATCCCGAATTCAGTGTTTCTGAAATTTCGGGCGCAATCAAACGCGTGATTGAAGGCGAATTTTCCCATGTTCGCATCAAGGGAGAGATTGGGCGCGTGTCCTTTCCGCGCTCTGGCCATGTCTATCTTGATCTTAAAGATGAGCGCGCGGTACTCTCTGCCGTGATATGGAAAGGGGTCGCTACCCATCTGCAGGTCAGACCGGAAGAAGGGCTAGAGGTTGTCGCCACCGGGCGCATCACCACTTTTGGTGGGCAATCAAAATATCAACTGGTGATCGAAGATCTGAAACCCGCAGGGGTGGGGGCTTTGATGGCGATGCTGGAAAAGCGCAAAGCCATGCTTGCGGCAGAGGGGCTGTTTGACGCATCCCGAAAAAAATCAATCCCCTTTCTACCGGAGGTGATCGGCGTTGTTACATCGCCCTCTGGCGCTGTGATCCGTGATATTCTGCATCGGTTGCGGGATCGTTTTCCGCGCAAAGTGCTTATTTGGCCTGTCGCGGTTCAGGGCGATAAATGCGCTCCGGAGGTGGCGCGCGCAATTGCAGGGTTGAACGCCTTGACCGCAGGGGGCACCGTGCCGCGTCCGGATGTATTGATTGTGGCGCGAGGCGGCGGGTCGCTTGAAGATCTTTGGGGATTTAACGAAGAAATTGTGGCGCGTGCTGCCGCGTCCTCGGACATTCCGCTGATTTCGGCCGTGGGGCATGAAACCGACACGACCCTGATTGATTTTGTTTCTGACTTGAGAGCGCCAACGCCCACTGCGGCTGCAGAGCTCGCCGTTCCTGTGAGGCATGAACTTGCCGCCACATTAAATGAATACGGGGCGCGTATGGCGCGTGCTCTCTCCACAACGCTGGAGCGGCGGCGTCAAAGGGTAGAGGATCTGTCGCGTGCCTTGCCCAAGCCGGAGGCACTTTTCGCCTATGAACGTCAGAAGCTGGACCATCTAAGCGAAAGCCTTCCCAAGGCGCTGATGACCCGCATCCAGAAAAGCCGCATGCAGTTGTCGGATGTCGGTGCGGTGCTGCGGCCTTCTATGGCACAGTCCAAATACCAACGAGCCAAGGATCAGTTCGGTCAGCTCTGGCCGCGCCTGCCCAAGGCTTTGCACCGGTCCTCTGTTCACCATAGGGCAGATTTTGAAAAACTGTCACGCCGCTTTGTTTCCAATCTGGTGACGCGCAAGGTTCGCGAAAGCCAAGAGGCCTTTGAGCAGAGCGCCAGATCCCTCAGACGCGCCGCGGGAATGGATATGTCCAAAAGGCAGGACCAATTAGCTGCTCTGGAGCGGTTACGCGAAACGCTTGGTTATAAAGCCACGCTAAACCGCGGCTACGCGGTGGTACGATCTGGGGATCAAGTGGTGACGTCGCTGAAAGACGCGAAATCAGCCGATGCGCTGGAAATCGAATTTCGTGATGGGCGTTTTGATCTGTCAGGCAAGCCCCGTCCAAGCGGCAAACCTAAAAGCAGTGGATCTTCTGAGCAGGGAAGCCTGTTTTAAACCCCGACATCTGGTCCGGGACATTCTAGGGGAGAGGGCGCGCGAAACGCCTCGTAAAGCGACACACTATCATCATCGCCGTCAAATTGGGCGACAAGCCCATTTTCACCCTTGAAAAAGCGCCAACATTGTAGGGCTAAGTCCGATCCATAATCAAAGCAGATCAATTCGCCTTCTTGATACCATTGACCAAATATACAGTTTCCGTCCAAAAAGGACCATCTGACCCGTGCGTTGTCGAAATAGGACTCTGCTCCGTAAATTGTGCCATTCTGGCTGTAATAAAGGGTATGTCCCTTCGTAAAGGCATCGAAAGCTTCACCCGTGAGGGTGCTTTCAGCCCTTGCCAATGAAAACGAAAAACTGAGCAGAAGGAAGACTGTAAGACGCATGCGTGTTGCTAGCACTGGGAAATTCAAAATTCAAAACATATGTTTGTGCATGCGCCATTTTGCCAAAGGAAAAATGGGTCAAAAACGCATCTGAACGATTGGGTGTCGTTTTTCACTTTACCCCTTAGCCCATCTTTCCTTTAAGATGAGGCAAATCAGGAACGGAGCGGTCGCCATGGCATTGGATAATCGGGAAGGCGTTTGGAAGTCGGGAAAAGGGCGTGGACGCAAAACGCCCAAGGGACGCCAGTATGAAGACCAAGCGCTTCAAGAGGTGCGCAGCCTGCTTGAGCATCGGTCTGTTTCACGCGATTTATTGATCGAATTCCTGCATCTCATTCAGGATGCTTACGGGCATCTTTCCGCAGCGCACCTGCGTGCCTTGGCCGAAGAAATGCGCCTGTCCATGGCCGAAATCTATGAGGTGGCAACCTTTTATGCCCATTTTGATGTGGTTAAAGAAGGTGAAACGCCCCCGCCCGCGCTTACCATTCGGGTCTGTGACAGTCTGAGTTGTGAATTGGCAGGTGCCCAACAGCTTAAGGCGGCATTGGAAGAGGGGCTGGATCCAAGCGCAGTGCGCGTTTTGCGCGCGCCATGCATGGGGCGATGTGATACCGCGCCAACGATAGAGCTTGGTCATAAACATATTGATCACGCCACAGCTGCCAAAGTCAAAGCAGCGATTGACGCTCATGACACCCATGCGGAAATCCCTGTCTATGAAGGTTTTGACGCCTATCGTGAGGCGGGCGGGTATGTCACACTTGAGACGCTACGCAAGGACGGAAAGTGGGAAGAGGTGCAGGACAAAGTACTTGCCTCCGGATTGCGCGGTCTCGGTGGCGCTGGGTTTCCATCGGGCAAAAAATGGGGCTTTGTGCGCATGAACGCGGGTCCGCGTTATTTGGCTGTCAATGGGGACGAAGGCGAACCGGGTACCTTTAAGGACCGCTTTTACCTTGAACGCACACCTCATCTTTTTCTTGAGGGTATGCTGATTGCCGCTTGGGCGGTTGAAGCTGAAAAAGCCTTTATTTACATGCGGGATGAATATCCCGCCGTTCTTCATATTTTGGCGGCGGAAATTAAAGCGCTTGAAGAGGCAGGGATCGTGCCCCAGGGATATATAGATCTGCGCCGCGGCGCGGGGGCCTATATCTGCGGCGAAGAAAGCGCAATGATCGAAAGCATCGAAGGCAAACGTGGTATGCCGCGCCATCGTCCTCCTTTTGTGGCGCAAGTGGGGATATTTAACCGTCCCACGCTGGTTCATAATGTGGAAACACTTTATTGGGTTGCAAAAATCTGCCGCGAAGGACCACAGATTTTGTCGTCCGTCGAAAAAAACGGGCGCAAAGGGTTGCGTAGTTATTCCGTGTCCGGACGGGTAAATTCCCCCGGCGTCTACCTATTGCCAGCGGGCTCAACGATCATGGATCTGATTGAGTCTGCCGGTGGGATGCTTGAGGGGCATCAATTTAAATCCTATCAACCGGGCGGGCCGTCTTCGGGTATTCTTCCTGCGCATATGAATGATATACCGCTGGATTTTGACACGCTTCAACCCCATGGGTCCTTCATCGGATCTGCAGCTGTGGTTGTGATGTCAGATCAAGACCGCGCGCGCGATGCAGCGCTGAATATGTTGCGCTTCTTTGAAGATGAAAGCTGTGGACAATGCACCCCGTGCCGCGTGGGATGTGAAAAGGCAGTGAAACTCATGCAAGCCGAAAAATGGGATCAAAGTCTGCTGGAAGAGATCAGCGCCACGATGGTGGACGCCTCTATCTGCGGCCTTGGCCAAGCAGCACCCAATCCCATTCGTCTAACCATGAAACATTTCCCGCAAGAGATCTGACGCTTAGACGGATGCGAGGCGCGGTTTGCTATTTTTGCAGGCGTCAAGCTCCAAAAACTGAAGGCGTTTTTCTCCAAGCGCGCTTGATCAAAACAAATGTGTTTTGACCATGGTCAAGGGGTTATGGGCGTCTTATTCATCTGGTTAACCTTTCATTCATGTAGAGTTTCTAAAGAAAGGCGCCTCTCAGCGTTGTGAGAGGAGTGTTTTGCCTTTGGGAATAAATTTGCAAAGCCTTCCAAATGGTGCAAAAGCAGCTTAATAAGCGGCAATATGTGATCACTTGGGCGGCGATATGGCCTTTTTTGCAAAACTAAAAGAACGATTGTTCAAATCCTCTTCCAAGTTGGAAGAAGGTCTGGATGCCATTGTTGATGATGGTGGTGTGATCGAAGAAGCAGATGAAGAGCTTGTGGCGGATCTTGCTTTGGATCAGGTCATTCGCGAAGACACCGATCCTCAAGAAACAATATCCCAAGACAAAACGCCGAAGGATGCAACGGGACATCAGCTGGAACCTTTGGACGTTCCGGCACAAGATGTAGACCCGATTGACACAGCTGTTGACCCGAGGCAGGCGGAGCCAGAGCCAGAGCCAGAGCCAGAGCCAGAGCCAGAGCCAGAGCCAGAGCCAAGACAGCCTCCCCAATCACAACCCGCAGCCCAAGCTTCATCGCCAAAAGAGAGTAAAGGGTTTCTTGGCCGCTTGATGGGGCGGGTCGTGCGCCCAGCCGAAAAACGGCGGGTCCTCGATGATGATATGCTCGAAGCGCTAGAAGAGCTTCTTATCGCCTCTGACATGGGGGTCGATGCTGCACTTCGGGTGACGGCGAATATCGCTGAGGGGCGATTTGGTAAAAAACTCTCAACCGAAGAAATCAAATCGCTCCTGTCCAAAGAAATCACCCGAATTATGGAACCCGTCGCAAAACCTATGCCGCTTTATGCGCAAAAACCCCAAGTTGTTCTGGTGGTGGGGGTCAATGGTTCGGGTAAGACCACAACTATCGGCAAATTGGCGAGCCAATTCAAAGCGGCTGGAAAATCTGTTGTCATTGCCGCTGGTGACACGTTTCGCGCCGCCGCAGTGGAGCAGCTTCAGATTTGGGGAGAACGGGCAGGCGTGCCGGTTTTGACGGCACCAGAAGGGTCTGATCCCGCAAGCCTTGCCTTTGATGCTATTGAAAAAGCACGTCAGGACAATGCGGATTTGTTGATGATTGATACCGCGGGCCGGTTGCAAAATCGCACAGACTTGATGGAGGAACTTGCCAAAATTGTCCGCGTTATTCGAAAACAGGATCCCGACGCGCCCCATAATACGCTTTTGGTTCTTGATGCGACCACGGGGCAAAATGCATTGAACCAAGTGGAAATTTTCCGCAATCTTGCGGATGTCTCTGGCCTTGTCATGACAAAGCTTGACGGAACGGCCAAGGGTGGTGTTCTTGTTGCATTGGCAGATAAATTCGGTCTGCCAATTCACGCCATCGGGGTGGGAGAGCAAATAGATGATCTTTCACCATTTGATCCTGAAGACTATGCGAAAGCTTTGACTGGGCAAGGGCTCTGAAGTGGTAAAACATGCCGCGCCACCGAGTGGGTGGAAAAACCTTTGATGGGCGCTGAAATAGGGATCAATGCCTGGATACTCGATATTGAGGGTACACAAAGCGCGCCGATCGTGGCCTCTAGCCTTGCGATATTGGCTGCGGTCCTGCATGCGATCTTTGCGGCGCTTCAAAAGGGGCGGCATGATCCTTGGCTGTCGCGCGGAGCGATTGATTTTTCCTATATGATGATGGCTCTGCCTTTTGCGCTTTTCTTTCTTCCTTGGCCGGAGCCAGCCCTTTGGCCAATTTTAGTGGGGGTGTTTATCATCCACCTCATCTATAAAATTTTGCAGGCTAAATCACTGACCCGCGGCAATTACACTGTGGTTTATCCTGTGATGCGGGGAACCGCACCCATCTTTGCAATTTTGGCGGCCTATCTTGTATTTGATGAAACCTTTAACGCGGTGCAATGGTTGGGTGTTTTTATCCTGCTGAGCGGAATATTCGGATTGGCTCTTTTCAATATGCGTTTTTTGGAAACCAACCGGAATACGCTTCCGATGGCGTTGACCTTTGCGGCGGCCACGGGTGCCTTTGTGGCGATTTATACGGCCTATGACGCCTGGGGTATCAGGCAAGCCATTAATCCTCTCGTGTTTGTCGTTTGGTTTTACGTTGTTGATGGTATTGCCTTACCGCCGGTGATATTTTTTAAGTGGCTTAGGATGGAGCAAAGACCACATCCGGGCCCTTTGATGCTTCGCGGTATTTGTGGTGGTGTGATCGGAATTTTAAGTTTTGGGTCAATTATGCTTGCGACGCGACTGGACAAAGTTGGTGAAGCCGCGATATTGCGGGAAACATCTACGGTATTTGCAGCCATCATTGGTTGGTACTTTTTGAAAGAACCGGTTGGTCCGTATAGAAGTTTGCTCATGGTGCTCATCGCAATTGGCGCAATTGTTGTTGAATTTGGAGGCTGAAAAGGTCGAATATGACAGAAAACACAAAATCTTCTCTGACGACTACATTGCTAGAAATTGGACCCGTTGCCGTATTCTTTTTGATCTTCATTTGGCGTAAGGGGGAAACCGTTGTCATTGGTGGGCATGAATATTCAAGCCTGATCCAAGCCACAGCGATTTTTGTTCCGTTGATGATCATATCAACCGGACTTGGGTGGTGGCTCAATGGTCATTTGTCAAAGGTACAGGTGCTGACATTGGTGATGGTGATTGTCTTTGGCGCATTGACGGTGTTTCTCAATGATGAGCGGTTTTTCAAAATGAAACCCACACTCATTTACGTGCTGTTTGGAAGCGCCATCACATTTGGCCATCTGCGCGGGCAGAATTATATCCAATCGCTTTTGGGCGACCGTCTGCCAATGGAAGAGATCGGGTGGCAGATTATCAGCAAACGTTTGGCACTCTTCTTTTTTGCGCTCGCTCTGCTTAACGAACTCATCTGGCGGACCCAATCCAGTGAGACGTGGGTCTATTTTAAAACCTTTGGCCTGAGCGGCGCGGTTCTGTTTTTCATGATTTTTCAGTACCCAATATTGAAGAAATACGGTCGTTTGGACGAACTTTAGACAAATTCTGTTTCACCCTGAAAACACGCAGTGAAAATTCCATTGGTGCTTGACCAGTGACGCGGCATTTCGTATGCCACGCGTGTGGAGATTTGTTGCCAGATTGCGTTCCACGTTAAATATGTCGCTAAAAGGTCAGGAGAAAGCCCCTTTCGCCAGACCGCGATGGGGTTTTTTTGTGCCTTGCGGGGCTGGAGATTTGAAATGGATGACGCACTTAAAAAGCGGACGTTGATGGTGCATGGCGGCGCGCGGCGCAGCCAATATGGCGAAGTGAGCGAAGCCATGTTTCTCACGCAAGGCTTTGTTTATGATACCGCTGAGGAGGCAGAACAGAGATTTATCAAATCCGGTGAGGATGAATTTATCTATGCCCGCTACGGTAACCCGACGGTGTCTATCTTTGAAAAGCGCATCGCACTTTTGGAAGGCGCAGAGGCAGCCTTTGCGACGGCTTCAGGTATGGCGGCAGTTCACGGGGCGCTTTGCTCTGTTTTGAAGGCCGGGGATCATGTTGTCGCGGCGCGCGCCCTTTTTGGGTCCTGTCTTTACGTGCTCGAAGAGGTGCTGACAAAATTTGGCGTTGAGGTCAGTTTTGTTGACGGCACCGATCTCAACGCGTGGAAAAACGCCGTGCGCGATACAACACGGGTCGTTTTTTTTGAAACCGTTTCAAACCCCACACTTGAAATTATTGATGTGACAGCGGTGTGTGAAATTGCACATTCCGTCGGCGCTTTGGTAATTGTGGACAATGTTTTCGCAACGCCTGTTTTTTCAAATGTGCTCTCGCAAGGTGTTGATGTGTTGGTTTATTCTGCAACAAAACATATCGACGGTCAGGGGCGCGTTTTGGGGGGCGTTGTTCTTGGCAGTGAGGACTATATTAGAAAGACGCTTGAACCCTTTATGAAACATACTGGCGGCGCGATGAGCGCGTTTAACGC
>Ga0075480_10000427_pt1 | contig 24722 bp, 22 predicted proteins | sample DEB08_DNA_7_FD_81590 | JGI IMG/M metagenome (GOLD analysis project Ga0075480, IMG submission 81590) | Aqueous microbial communities from the Delaware River and Bay under freshwater to marine salinity gradient to study organic matter... | ecosystem: Environmental > Aquatic > Marine > Coastal ... | reverse complement strand
GAGCCACTCAGTTTTGTAGTAAGTCAACAACCAGGCGCAGTAGTATGAATTGATTGCATAACAAACTGCGTGAGAAGCGTTGAATCCATATCCAGCAAAGAACAAGATTTTTTCGTAAAGATCTTCTGCTACAGACTTTTTCACACCGTTGTTGATTGCACCGGTAATAAAGCGATCTCGAAGGGCTTTTGCTTTTTCTACGTTATCGCCACTTGATCCGCCAGGTTTCATCATCTTACGGATTTTGTTGAGCTCGATTTTAGGAATACCTGCAACAACGTGACACAGTGCCATGGCTTGCTCTTGAAAGACAATGCAGCCATATGAAGGCTCTAGAACCTGCCTGATTAGAGGATGACCATAATCCACAGATTCCGGATTTTTCTTTGCTCGAACGTAGATGTTATCAACTTTAGCGCTCAAAGGACCCGGGCGATAGATTGAAGTCAAGGTAGCCAAGTCCATGATCGACTCTGGCTTTGCCCGCTTGAAAAGCTTTTGAGCTCCAGCCTGAGTGCACTGGAAGACTCCGGCGAAACGCCCATCGTGATAGACGTGCTCGTACACCTTTTGATCTTTTAGGTCCATGACCTTCGGATCCATGTGATCTAGATACCACTGCTTCACCTCAGCGAAGGTCGGATTAGGATTGCCTTCCTTTTTGAGAATCAGCTCAATAGTCTTCTGAATCATTCGAAGAGTCTCAAGGCCCAAAAGATCGAACTTGATCCAGCCAAAAGATTCCAAGTGCTTTGCAGTCATGCCTTCCACCCAAGGCGTTTGAGGTTCACCTTTGGCCAGAATAAGAGGCATTCTATCAGCAATGTTTTCAGATATGATAACACCGCCGGCATGTCGACCTAGGTTCTTGTTTTGCTTGAATAGCACATTGAGCGGCGAAACAATTTCTGGATGTGATTCCAAGAAAGTTGCTGTCTTCTTAGAGAATCGAAGTGCCTCATCCAAAGTTATGTCAAATCCACCTTCTTCGCCCGAAGATCTTCGGCCATTGGCGACATCTTTCTCCAATGTGGACAATGCAGCATTGACGTCTTGGAAAGGGATGCCATAAAATCGAGAAACATCTTTGATCAACGACTTAAGTTTGAAAGTGTTGTAGTTAGAAATTGGAATAACGTTATCGCCGCCAAATTCTTCACGCAACTTGTGAATCAAGCCATCGCGATCTGAAACATCCGTATCAATGTCCGGACTCTCTGTTCTCATTGGATCTAGGAATCTCTCGAACAGCAAGCCATACTCAATTGGGTCGACGTTGGTAATTCCCAGAAGGTAATTCACTAGAGAACCAGCACCAGAACCACGGCCACAACCAACGATAAAACTTTCCCACGCAACATCAATAATCTTTTTCATTGTCAAGAAGTACTCAGAAAAGTTCTTCTCTTTGATGACTTTCAACTCGTGAATAGTTCTATCGACGTACTCTTTATTTGTATGCAAGCCTTTCTCAAGCAAGGCTTTTTTGCACATATCGACCAATGCACGATCAGCTGTTGTGCCTTTTGGAATCACGTAAGATGGCAACTTCATGCTTGTATCGGGAACAATGTCGCCAATCATGTCGTGGGCAATGTCATGCGTTCTTTCAATCGCTGCCGAAACAAGGGCATCATCGTAAAAACTCATGCCATCTGCTGTTTCAAGATAAGACTGCCAGACTTGATCTGCATTCTTTGGATAGAGTTCACACTTGAGTTCCTCGCGAGACTGAGGAATCTGAGAGGGGTCGAAGTCTCCGTGGTTAAGCCATCCAAGCTTCTTGTAGATCTCCCTCTCTTTCCAATGCTCGGGACGTGCATAGTGAGAATCACACGTTACAACTAGCTTGTCGCCCAAATTTTCTTGTTTAGCGAACTGCATAAGAGCTCGATTGACCAAGTGCTGGGCTGATAGTTTGTTGAATTGCAGCTCAAGAAAAACATTCTCAGCACCGACAGCATCAGCCAATTGCTCGTAAGTGTTGCCAATGCCTAACATGACCTTTTTTGCCAGAGAAGGATCATCAAGCAATTTGTAGTTTAGCTCATTGAATTCCACTTGCTGCAGATGTTTGAAGACTTCAGCTGAGAGTGGACCTCCCAAGCATGCGCTGGAAACCATCAAATGGCCTCCCTCAGCAGCTTCTTTAAGCATCTTGTAGTCAACTCGAGGAAAGCGATAGAAGCCTTCAAGATAGCCGCGGCTAATAAGGCCAAAAAGCCTTTGTAGACCAACGGAAGTTTTTGGCAACACTACCAAATGATGACGACGCTTGACAGGATCGAAAAACTTGCCAGACTTAGTTTCTTCTTCGTTCTCAACGGTTAGCGAAGCTTCCTCAGAAGAAACCTGGATGTCCGTGATCTCATCATCTCCGTCGGTTGTAATGTCAATATGGGTAGCAATTTTCTCTCGCTCTGCGCGCAGTTTTGCCACTGCATCTTTGTCTCCGCTTTTCGCTGCTTTGGAGATCTGGTAATCATATTGCCAAACATCTAAGTCAGGATGAACGTAAAGCTCAGCACCAGGAATAAATTTGAAATCAACGCCTTTACTCTTGAGTTTTTGATTGTATAGATACGCATGCGCAAAAGAGTTTGCATTGCCATGTTCCGTTAGAGCCCAAGCATTGAGTCCGTTTTCCAGACAAAAGTCTATGTGCTCTTGTGGATATCCTAGTCCATCGAAGACGCTGCCGACTCCGGTATGTGAGTGAAGACCGACAAATTTATTTGGCTTTTTCAATTTTTCCTCTTAGATCAGCAGGGATTGTTTGCATAGTACTCAATGAGCCTGAGTATTTCAATTGCTTCCCAGTCTTCGCAGTCTTTGTAAGAACGACCCATGCGAGCTTTGATCCTCTCGTATAAGTGAGCATATGGGTTTCTTTTTTTGAGATAAGGTTTAGGCGGCAATTTTCCTTCTAGAGCCTTGCCGCCAACTTTGACTGCTTCTTGAATTATTTCAGCAACTTCTGGACTTAGCGCCATGGCTACTGCTGAGTATTTTCTAGCTCTTGCTCCATTGCCAGCAAGTTGGCATTGAAGCTTTCTAGATAATCAGGATCTAGATCGATCTGATCATCTTCTGCTACAAAACGCATCATTCTCATGTTGTCAGTAATATCCGTACCAGAAAGCATTGCAAGCTGGAGGACTCGAACTAGTTGTGAAATAGAATTGTCAGACAAACGCATTATAATACTCCTTTTTGAAAATTCAAATAATATTTTATCTCGCAAGAGATGACTGTTCATTTTTGAACAGCAGGTACCCAATGTGTGGTTCTACCATCGTCTGTTTTTTCTCGAACCACTTCGTTTCCTTTTGGATCGTGGCTTTTGCCGTAAACCATAAATTGGAGCGTCGCTTCTCCAACATTGCCATCAGAATCTCTATAAGTTCGGATTGACGCTCCGCGTCCGTTATAAGCTTGACGCAAGACAATCTGGCAACACACGTTAAGTGCTTTTAGCTCTTCTGTCGAAAGAGATCCAACCAATCTATGAGGCGAAAGTTCAGCTCTGTAGAGTGCCTCTGCTTTGACGTAATTTCCAACGCCGCAAACAACAGACTGGTTCATAATTGCTTTAGCAACAGTCCAATGAGGTTTTTTGTCCAAAGCTTCAACGAATCTTTCGTTTGACACGTCTTCATTCAACAAATCAGGACCTAGACTATTCAGCTTATCAATAAAAGTTTTTTTGCCTTTGATGACTTTCATCGTGCCAAAGTTTCTAGCATCTACAAAAAATACTGGGTCTCCAGTGCTGAAATCAAATCTAACTCTAACGTGACTGTGATCCGGATCTTTGGTCCAAGTGCCTGACATGCCAAGCGTATTCAAAAGGAAAGTCTCATTTTCAAGAATCCAAAAAATCAACTTTCCTTTGACGCCAACTCCAACAACTCGAGTTGGCTCGAAAAGTTCCAGGCCAGGAAGAGGATTTTTAGTGTATCGGCCCGAAACCGGGACAATGCCCGTGCAAATTCGGGTTCCTACTTTCTTTGCCAAACCCTCACTAATGATTCTGCATTCTGCGCCTTCAGGCAATGTTTTCTCCTAACTTTCAGTCAAACATTGGTATTGTATTGTCAGATAAAAGAAAGTTCATTCTGTGGCGTTTTTGGCCATCTTCGTCGCTATCGGTAAAAGCGCCAGTTCCAAAAGCGACGCGTTTCAAATTTCTCTTCTTCGGCGCCAAAAGCTCGAGCCTCGCGCTCGAAAGGATTGTCACGGTAGGCTTGTTTGCGATCTTTTGTCAAGATCCAGCCTTTGAAATAATAGTAAGCGTAAGCAATCCACTGGCCAACAAACAACATTTCCCACTGTTGAATGTAGTGCGTCTTTTCGTGCCGGCGAGTAGAGTCGCTAATCTCTGCTTTTCCAAAGACAAGAAACCATATGTTGATCGCGTTGACTTCAAAACCATATAATTTAGAAAACAATTTGGTTACTTTGCTGTGCTCAAAAAACCAAGGCTCTCTTTTAGAAAGCCAAGACCTCAAAAATTCTTTTGCTTTATTCAATTTTACGTACCCCTTACGTCATCGGAAGTTTATTATATCAAAATTTATGAAAACTTACACATCATCAGGCTGACGATTTTTACTTCGCTCAATTTCAAATCCGTTAGGATATCTTTTTCGAAGCTTTTCTACATTCGTACACATTGAGACCATGAGTGGATTGTCTCTTTTGGGACTGCAATCTCCATAGATATTTTTCAAAACGTGGAGAATATCTCGAATAATGTCAGAAACATGATTGCAAACCCGAGCCTTGTCTAGATCGTGGCCATGGCCAAAAACCTTTTTTATGTGCTCGCTGACTTCTGCAGCGTTTTTTGCCATGCGGAACTTCTTATGAAAATTCGTATGGCAAGGATCTAAGCAATTGTCAGCAGTTCCAGCAGAATATCTTTCCCAATCTCCAAACTTGATTTCGAGAACATCCATAATTCTAGCTGCATACCAAAGGACGTCTCCAGATTCTTTCAAAGCATTCTCTGCTGCATCTAGCAAACAAAGACCAGAAGATCCGTCGTAAATTTTATCTACAGCATCTAAAAATTCAATAGTCTCGCCTATTAGGCCTAGAGCTAAAACTGTCAGATCATCGCAGCCAGTCGTTTCTCGAGTAATGGCTTGGTAATCGTTGTAAGAATACTTTTTCAATTTCTAACCCTCTTCAAGAGCACTTTGAGATCAGTTTCGTACATTTGATTCGGAGTTGTCTTTTTGGCTTTCTCTAATTCTGCAACTTTCTTTTGATACAGAGAAAAAAGTTCCTCAGCTCTTTCTTTCGTGAGAGAGTGAATTGCCATATTGAGCAAGTAGTTGTAGCTACTGTCTTCTTTGTCAAACTGCATTTTTTCGAGATCAACTTCAATATCTTTTTTAGGGCGATTGTTGATCTTCAGTCGTCCAGCAAGAATCTCTTCAATAAATCTTCTTTTATTGGAAGAAATAGTCAAATCGCGTTCTAACCTCTGAATTGTTCGCTCTTTTCTAAGACCGTAGTATTCTAGTCTAAAGTTGACAAAATATTCCACCATTTCTTCCGGAGCTTCAAAGATCTTCAGAGCACCGTTTTCGTCAAGCGTTGTGTAGTTTTCTCCAACGCGTTCTTGCATTTTCAACAAAGTTTGCAGCTTATTTTTTTTCGTCAATTGAGAAAGAACAGCTCTTCTAAACTTCAGAACATAATGAGGTGTTTCTGCCGAGTGATCGTCGTAAGAAACTAGAGTTCCTTTTTGAATCAGGCTCTCGAGATGAGCTTCATATTTTTCGTACGTATAGCTAGGAGGTATTTCTGTTATTTCAACAGTTGTAGTATTTTTGACTTTATAGCTGCCGCTGATGACCCAAGACTTAGGAGCATCTGGGACTCTAGAAAAACTGCCGCTAAATCCATTGATCCATGGCTTGACTTCCGGACACTTTTTGCCTTTTAGAACCGAAAGGCATGCTTCTATCAAATCAGCCGGATGTCTGTTTAGAATGTTTGTTGCAAAGCCAACTGCGATCCCGCTGCCTCCGTTGAGTAGAACAGTTGGGATAATTGGCAAAAAGAACTTAGGCTCGATCTTTTCGCCCTCTTCTTCTTGCTCATCAACTAGATCAAAATCTTTGTACAACAGCCGAAAATTTTCGTTGAACTTCACGCCAACATAACGAGGAGCACCAGCCTCAGGAGACCTCAGGGAACCAAACTGACCAATCCCTTGAAAGATAGGCATGGAATTTTTGAATTCTTGTGCCATGCCTATAATTGTTGCATCTAAAGAGCCGTGGTGAAACATTGTCATCGATGCTGCAAGGCCACCGAGTTGGAAAACTTTCATCGGCTTTTCTTTGCCGGTTTTCCAAACCTGATTCGCAGTGTGTGCAATTTTTCTCTGTGATGGCTTGAATCCATCAATTAGCGACGGAATTGCACGATTTTCCACTGTGTAAAGCGCGTAGCTTCGGAGTTCATTGTCGAAAAAATTGCTTACTGTGCGCTCAGAAATGTTGCTCATCCTTGCTCTCCTAACATCTTTTTCTTACGAACATCAGCATTGCTTCCGAACCAATCTTCTAGTGATTGCTCCAAATCGTCTCCTGGTACTAAGGCAAACATCTTCGGATCTCTGATTATGTCTTTGTATTCCGGATCTTCTAGAGCTGCAAGACCTTTTTTATAAGAGACATCCCATCCTTTAGAAGATTTTGAATTTGACCATTTTTCAAATTCTTCGTTCGTATAGAACATTTTTCGATCTTTCTTTTTGGACGCAACGACCAGCGGAGTCATGACTCGATACAGCATTTTCTCTTCTAGGAGCTCTGGCCAATATCGGCCAAAGAAGTTGACCAACAATCCAGCAATAGAATCTCCATCAGGATCTGCGTCAGAGTAAATTAGGATCTTGCCATACCTCAAATCTTTTGGCTCTTCTCCCAATCTCAGGCCAATTGCATTCAATAGAGCTTGGACTTCTTTGTTTTGCACAACTTTTGTCGGCTTTAGGCCGGCAACGTTGAGAAATTTACCGCGAAGCGGAAAAGCTCCTTGAGTCATTGGATCTCGATACTTTCTAAAAGCACTAGAAGCAGAGTCTCCCTCAAATAGAGCCAGACTGCAATTCTCCCTTTTTCTGCCTTTTGCATCGATGAGCTTCAGGACTTTTTCTTTGTCCAGTTTTTTGTTGAGTTGACGCAAAGCCTTGCGTTCATCTGCTTTTTTCTTCTGTTGCGCCCAATCAAGAATTCTTTGAATCATCTCAGATTCACAGACAGATTTCAAAAACTTATCACTTAAGTCGTGTTTCGAGCCAAAATCTCTGACGTCAGTTATGAGTTTTTCTTTCGTCTGAGATGAGAACGAAGAATTGACAATGTCGGCGCTCACAAACACAAACATGTGATTCTTGATTTCTGATGGCCGCAGGTCAACTCTGTGTTTCTTCTTTAGTCTAGTTCGCACGGCATTGACAATTTGATTTGCCACATAATCTACGTGTGTACCGCCGTCAGAAGTTGCCACACCATTGACAAAAGAAGCGTGCTGTAAACTGCCATTAGACGTGCCTACTGCAATACGCCATCTCTCAGAGCCTTCAAAGATAACATCATCGACATAAAGTCGGCAGTAAGCAGAAAATGAAGGATAGCTGAATCTCTTGCTATTGAAATAGATCTTCAACGTAGGATTGCATGCCGTTATATCAATGCAACGCTTTTGCATCATCTGGACGTGGTCTGCATCCAATCCAGTAAGCCCAAACTGACCATAGTCAGGAAGATAACTTATCTCAGTGAATCCTTTGGCTCCCTTTTTTATTTTTACTTTAGGCTCGTCGCGGTCACGCATGTTATTGCGAAACACTTGTAAAAACTCTTTTTTGCCATCGCAAGTATTGATCGAAAACTCAACTGAGAAAATGTTGGTAAGTGTGGCTCCGACACCATTTGTGCCGGCAACAATTCGATCTTCTGAATCGTCAAAATTCGAGCCGGCCTTGAGATTAGAAAAAATCATCTCTGGCACCCATTCGTTGTGCTCAGTGTGCTTCACAACCGGTATGCCGCCGTTGTCTCGAATAGTAATTCTGCCAGTATTGATGTCAGCAGTCACATCAATTCTATTGAGTTTGCCATGGCGCCGATGTTCGTCAGCTGCATTGGAAATAATCTCATCAAAAAGCTTGAGAAATCCCGGATTGTGCTTGACGCTTTGAACAGCAAATTTACCGGTATCTTCATCTAGAAGATGCACCTCGTCTTCTCGGGTCTTAGTCGACCCTATGTACATGCCAGGACGTTTTAAACAATGACTTATGTCATCTAGCTTTTTATACCGCTCTTCAATAGTTTTCTTAGTTTTTGCCATTACTGTTCCAAAGCCAAGAGTGATACTTGTTCAAAGCGTGATCTTGAGGATCTACTGCTTTCCAATCTCCGCGGCAGAAAATTCGCCATGCATCATTCGCATATTTGCCAATGCCGTGAAGCTCAATAGGCTCGAGCCATTCTTTTTGAACGTATTCTTCTGTAAAACGGCGCATAGCTTTAGGGCGGCGGTTATAGAACCCTAATGGTCTTAGAAGATCAGAAACATCTTCATGTTTTGATTTCAAGAAAGATTGAGGATCTGGCCATTTATCAAAAAATTGCCAGACCACTTTATCAACCTGTTTTCTCGTGGTTTGATTTAACATCAAACAAGACATCAAGATCTTCCATTCATCCGGCCACAAGGATTCTTGTAATAAACCATGGGGAGATTTTGGCGGACACCACATGAAATACCTCCTATATCTAGAGATATTATAACATGCGGTGTATTTTCTTACACGTTTTTGACCATCATATCTTTTAGTTTCTTAAGATACGAAGTCTCTCCAACTGCTGGTTTGCCGTGAATGCCATACAAACAAGCAGCAACTGAAGACATCAGGGAATTGCCATCTTGAGGAGTGAAAGCGACTCCAACGACACGGGTCGTATAGGAAGCGGGATGGAAAACTTCAACGGAAGGCAAACTCACAACTGACTGTGAATAAATTCTGCCGTAAAAGCCGTGATCTCTACCGAAAGAGAATATTTGATTTGCCGACGTTTTGTAAGAAGTACAGACAAATTCGTCTTTCTCAAATCGCTTAATCACCTCTTCTCGGCTAACATGCTCTGGCAAAGTGATATTAAATCTAACAGCATGCATGTACTGCGTGTTGGTCTTTAGCGCACTAGAAAAGATAGGCAGCTTTCCTGGATATCCAAAAAGATCGTTAACATCTCTTGCGTGATGGGTTCCAAAAGATGCGTCTCCATGTTTACCAACAGAAGTCGAAGGAGTGAATCCTTTATCTTGGCTCACGTCATTTGAGCGGCGAATACAAGTAAAGTCTCCGTCCATGATGTCGCGAGCATCATTTTCTGTAACAGCAGTCAGCAAACGTGCAATTGCGTGCGTATTGCAGCTCACGACTTGCAGATATCCTTTACCATCTACCGGCACTTTTTTGTCAGTAAGACCAAGCGCATAAGGAGTTCCAAAGCCTTTTTCGCTACCTTGTGCAACGAAAAGTTTATCAGAATAGTTTTTATAGAACTGTTCCTTGTTGGCTAAGCCGGCTGGGGTGCAGTCAATCACTACTTTGGATCGATCTAGAGCGTCTTCCCAAATATAGGACACTTCAAAACCCATTTCATTAAAGTCGGCAACTCGGTCTGAATCAGTAACCAACTTAGCTCCGGCTTTTATCAGGCTCTCAACTTTAGTTGAATCTTCTAGCAACGGAGTTCGCTTGTGAAACATGACTTCATCAATTTGAAAATCATCTTTCAATCTGCATAAAAGTCCAATTAGGGGCTCGCCAATTGTTCCAGTACCAACGACAAGAACGCGTTTGTTTTCTAGCATCTTATTCTCCTTCTCTTCCGTAGTCATCACTAATTCTAACGACATCGTCTAAATGATTGGTGCTAACTTCCATAATTTTGACATTGTCAAATTTCGTAGCTCCAAATCGATGTATTTGACCAGGTTCAACATGAAAGCTTTGCTCTTGTTCAAATTTCATTTCGACGTCATTTTTGTCGTAATTTATAAGTGTGCCTTCTAAAACATACACGGTTTCAGTCTTTTTTTCATGGTACTGTTTGGAAAGTCTTTGTCCAGCATTTATTTCAATTATTTTTGCTACATAGCTTTCCGTGTGAGCCCATATAACTTCATAACCCCATGGCTTTTCGATTCTTCTGTGCATTGACACCCCGTACTATTCGAACTCTATGTTTACTTCGACACTCAGAGTCATTTTTGGAACTCTGAGGTGGTTTACTAAGTTGTGCTTCTTTGCCTCTTTTCCATCGATAAACCAGTCGGCATGCTTCTTTTTATCGGCAATCTTCAGGAAATAATCATCAGCCTTGCCACAGTTTTGTGCCATCATGGTATAAATGATTTCATTGAGACGATCGGCTTCTTTAGCACTGGCCTTAAGCTCTTCGACCTTGCCCCACTCCATAGAGCTAACATCATGGATCATGATGGTAGAATTGGGATCCGCGAATCGATAACCCTCTTCGCCGAATGTGGTCAACACAGCACCACAAGACATAGCCTTACCTTCAACGATTGTTGCAATAGGCAGATCAGAATTCTTGATGGCAGAAATCATGGCCATGAGAGAGTAAACTTGACCACCATAAGAATCAATCACAATAGGAATGATAGGCTGACCGGTATTGTGAGCATCTCCAATCTGTTTAATAAACTTAGCTGCGCTGTCTTCATCAAAGCTGTTGACTCGAATTATGACAGGCTCTTTTCTTACCTCAGCATCTTTCAATAAATTACTAATAGTTTTTTTGACGAACATTTTCTATATCCTCCCTATTTTTTAACCAGGACTCAAACTCTCTGACAGTTCGAAATCCATTATAAGTAGCTGAATCCCAGTTGGGACCTAAGTGCTGAGAAATTACATTGTCATCATAGTGAACTGCACGCAATAGCCAAGATCGATCAGCATATGCATCTGCCCATGTTTTTGGACTACGACGCTTGGACTCTGGGCTTCTTCGCAATTGAGCTATTTCTAGACCAGTCTCTTCGCTAATGAGCAGCAAAATATCGTCTTGATATTCGCTGATCTTGTTGTTCCAAACTAATCTAATTTGTTTCATCAAGAACCACACATGTCGCATGCTTCCGGATTCTCTAGAGAGCAAGCAATAATTTCTTCCGGCGTTGGCTCAGAAACGACCTGGTCTTCGCTTTGAGTCTTAGATTCGACAGTAATTGTCTTTGCCATGGCTGCCGGCTTAGATCGCAGGTAGTACATGCCAGTTTTCAATCCAGATTCCCAGGCATAAAAATGCATTGCATTTACTTTACCAATGGTTGGATCAGCAATGAAAAGATTCATCGATTGAGACTGGCAAATATAAGCACCACGATCTGCTGCCATGTCAATGATCGGTTTCATCGACATTTCCCATACAGTACGATAACGACGCTTGATGTCATCTGGCACGCCCGGGATTGACTGCACGGAGCCGTAGTTTCGTACAATCTCATTCTTCATCTCTTCGTTCCAAAGGCCTACGTTCACAAGATCGTTTACCAAATGGCGGTTGATAATAACAAACTCGCCTGACAAAACTCGACGAACGTAGAGGTTTGATGTAAAAGGCTCGAAACATTCATTGTTTCCTAGAATCTGAGATGTCGATGCAGTAGGCATTGGTGCCAACAAAAGGCTATTTCTCAGACCCCAGCGTTTAATTTTCTTTTTGAGGCTTTTCCAATCAAGAGAATCATGAGGCTCAACTCCCCACATATCAAATTGCAAAATGCCTTCTGAAGCTGGGGATCCTTCATAGCTCTCATAAGTGCCATCGTGACGAGCCAATTCGCAAGAAGCTTCAAGGGCTCCATAGTAAATTGTTGCAAAAATACGTCGATTTAGTTCGCGCGCATTTTCGTCTTCGAAATTGTATCCCAGCAAAGCAAAGGCGTCTGCCAAACCTTGAACACCAATGCCAATAGGTCGATGCTTAAGATTAGAAACACTAGTTTGTTCTGTTGGATAAAAACCTTTGTCAATAACGTGGTTGAGATTTCGAGTAACTTCTGAAGCTACCGACTGCAAGGCATCAAAGTCATACTTGCCATCTTTGACAAACCTAGGCAGAGCGATAGAAGCCAAGTTGCAGACAGCAGTCTCGTTTGGATCGCTGTATTCAATAATCTCTGTGCATAAGTTAGAAGATTTGATCGTTCCCAAATTCTTCTGGTTAGATTTTGCATTTGCAGCATCTTTGTACAAAACATACGGCACACCGGTCTCAATTTGAGCTGTGACGACTTTGACCCATAGATCTCGAGCTTTGACCTGACGCACATAGCGACCTTCAGCTTCGTATTGCTCGTAGAGCTTGACGAATTCTTCACCGTGCACATCTGACAAACCAGGAGACTTGTGAGGGCACATTAGCGACCAAATGCCGTCATCTTTGACGCGCTGCATGAAAAGATCAGGAGTCCAAAGAGCATAAAATAAATCGCGCGCACGAAGCTCTTCTTTGCCGTGATTCTTTTTTAGATCTAGAAACTCTTCAATGTCAGCATGCCAAGGTTCGAGATAAACTGAAAATGCACCTTTGCGCTTGCCGCCTTGGTTGACATATCGAGCAATCTCGTTGAGAACTCGAACCATCGGAATGATGCCGTCTGAAGTGCCGTTAGTGCCTGCAATCATGGTCCCTGCAGCTCGAAGATTGTGAATGTGCAGCCCAATGCCTCCAGCCCACTTTGAGATGTTGGCAATCTGCTTGTAGGTCTCAAAGATGCCTTCGATAGAATCTCCAGCAAGGCTCTGCAAGAAACAGCTTGCCATTTGGCTCCGTGGAGTTCCAGCATTGAAGAGCGTAGGCGTAGCATGAATGTAAAGACCTTTGCTCAAACTATCGTAACACTGAATGGCTGCTGAAACATCGCTTCCGTGAATGCCTAATGCAACTCTCATCCACATAAACTGAGGGGTTTCAGCGACATGCTGACCTACAGATTTGAGATAGCCGCGGCGCAGAGTAGCTAATCCAAAATAGTCAAAATCGTGATCGCGATCGTGCACGATGGCTCTATCGATAAGCTCGGCTTTCTTTTTATTTGAAACGATTTCAACCAATTCTGGACTTACTAATGGAGAATGCAGGCCAGTATCCGGATTGACATAATCATACAATCTCTCGACGTTTTCTGAAAACGACACTGGGATCGATTTTTGCCAACGAGACATCAATATTCTTGCACCAAGAACCGAATAATCCGGATGCACAGTTACCATCCTGGCAGCTTCTTGGGCTATTAGTTCATCAACCTCGGCAGTTGTGATGCCGTCAACCACAGACTCAGCAACTCTTCGTGTCACCTCGGTTGGGACAACGTAGCCCTTGTTGAGATCACGACACTGCTTCTTGATTCGCTGTGTGATCTTATCAAACTTAATTTCTTCTTTTCTGCCATCGCTTTTGACAACGAACTGTCTCATTAAAACTCTCCGTCCCAACTTAATTCCTGCGACCCTCCCGACTTCACGCCGGCTTTAGCGTACTCACTCACTCGACGCTCAAAGAAGTTGGTTTTTCCCTCAAGGCCAAGCATTTCCATCCATGGAAATGGGTTGTTTGTATTATAGACTTTTGCATAACCAAGATCAGTTAAAAGTCTATCGGCAACAAATTCGATATAGCGACTCATCGTGTCAGAATTCATTCCGATCAGGCTTACAGGCAGAGCTTCACAGACAAAGTTCTTCTCAATCTCAACAGCTTCACAGACAATTTGTTGCACTTCCTCTGTAGAAAGCTTATCGAGAATATGGTTTCGGTAAACCTTAATTGCAAAATCAGTGTGAGCAGCCTCGTCTCTTGAAATTAGCTCGTTGGAAAATGTTAGGCCTTTCAAGCCTTTATCACGGTGTTTAAGCCAAAAGATGCTACAAAAAGAACCACTAAAAAAGATGCCTTCAACGCACGCAAAAGCAATCAGTCTTTTTGCAAATGAATCTGCTGAATCAAGCCACTTCAGAGCCCATTCAGCTTTTTTACCAACAGTAGGAATAGTGTCAATTGCCCGCAGAAGCTTGGTCTTCTCATTGGCATCTGAAACGTAAGTGTCAATTAGCAAAGAGTAAGTTTCGCTGTGAATTGTTTCCATTGCAGCTTGAAAAGTGTATGCTGCTCGGGCTTCTGGATATTGTACTTCGTTAGCGAAACGATAGCACAAGTTTTCATTAACGATGCCATCTGATGCTGCAAAGAAAGCCAAGATATGCTTGATGAAATGGCGCTCATCGTCATTTAGCTTCTGCCAGTCTTTTAGGTCTTCGCCGAGATCGATCTCCTCAGCTGTCCAAAAGGAGGCTTCTTGTTTCTTAAATTCTGCCCACAAGTCATCGTGAACAATTGGGTAAATTACGAACCGATCTGGGTTCGACTGCAAAATTGGTTCTGTCATGCTGCTTCTACCTCATCTCCCATGGCTTTTACTTCGCGCCACTTTTTACGCAACGCAGCTTTTGCCTCGCTGTTAGAAGCTTCAGTAGCTTCGTTTAGAGACATTGCAGTTTCGTCAAGAATGCCAAACATTGACATCGATGTGTCAATTGTGATTGGAAACACAATGCCGTCTTTGCCAGCTCTATTTTTAGCAATAAACAGTCGGCCGATGCCTGTTGATTTTTCAGCTGCTTTTCTGGATAGACTAATAACAACGTCTGCAACCATAGCCTTTCCGTAAGCTTCTGACATATTCTCCAAACCAACAATGTCCGACTGTGCACTGTCGCGATTCGCTTGTGACGCAGTCCAAATTGGGATATCCAGCTCCATTGCTAGATTCCTCAACTCTTCATAAATAAGCTTAAGCTCATGTCGCAAGCTATCATAAGAGCGAGTAGACTTCATAATATCTGCATAGTCAATGATGATGACGTTAGGCTTGAAGCCTTTCAGAGACAATTTTTCAATGTGGTTTCTCAGGGTAACAACGCTAGCAGAGCCGGTCGGATATTCTTTAATGATTAGTCGGCCTAAGTCTTTATTTTGATAAACGTCTTTGACTAAATCTTTGTTGTCTTGAACATCGTTACTTTGAATGCCACACAAGTTAGAATCATAGCGAATGCCGACTGCAGTCTCAGTTAGCTCAAACGTGTAGTGAAGAACGTTTTTGCCGGCACGCATTGCGTTTGCACCAACTGCAACAAGCCAGTGTGATTTACCTACGCCAGTATTTGCTGTGACAACGCCGATCTCGCCACGACCCAAACCGCCCTTGAAGATGTCTTTTTTGTCCAGGCGGTCAAAGCCAGTTGGTACAGCATTGCGATTGATCTTGACGAATCGGGCCTCAATGTCCTCGAAGAAATCGTGACCACTAGAATTCTGCATGCCGATAGAGACAGCGTTCTTCATTAGGTCGATTACTTGCTCAAAGTTTTCGCCTTGAATCAAATCCACAGATTTCTCGAGTGCGCCTTTGAAAGCTTGGCGCTTACAGAAATCTAAAGTCTTGTCTTTGACGTAGCCAATGTCTCCAGGGTTGGGATTAGCTTTGACTCGCAAAAGAAACTCGATGATTTGATCTCGAAGTACATCGTCACTGCCATCAGAAAGCTCCTCTTTGATAACTTGCACTAACAAGCCGAGAGTTGGAAAGCAACGGTATTTCTCATAGTAAGCAAAGTACTTTTCAGTCAAAAACTGCAGATAATCTACATCAAAAAAATTAGGCCGCATGACCTCTACCATTTGACTAGACCACTGTTTGTCAGAAATTAGGCCCTGAAAGATTTTTTCCTGGAAGCTCTTTCCATATCTAGAAAAGTGGTGCACTTCGCTGGAGTTTTCGATTATTTGCCTCAAAAATTGGTTTTGAATATTCATCTATACCTCACGGAATTAATTGCAACGAAGTGTCTACTAATATCAAATGATTGCATGCCATGCTGTGCCATCATGCGCAACAATGCCATTTTATTGGAATTTCCAATATTTTCAAGCTGATCGCTAATTTTTTTGACTTGATCTGCTGCCAAGTTTTGTGTGTCTAAGTGCATCAGACGCCAATTTTGCTGAGCCACTGTGCCGGCTTCGGCAATTGCTTTAATCGTCTTACCTTTGTTTTTTACAGACAAAAACTGAGCATGTTCCACTACATCTTGACAAGAGTGGAAATCAGATTCAGCCAGAAAAGGAAACCAACGAGATATGTTCTTAAATCCTGCTCCTTTGATTCCTGACACGTCGTCGCTAGAGTCTCCTATGAAACATCGCGCAGTCACAAAGTTAGTCGGGTGAATGCCAAATTTTTGCAGGACTTCCGAAGTATCAATTACTTTCTTTTGGCCAGGCGAATATTGCAGAACACTTTCGCCTATTAGTTGATACAAATCTTTATCAGAAGACACGATCATAATAGGAGATTTTAGAATATCGTATCTTACCAAATAGCCAATAATGTCATCAGCTTCACAGTTCTTGACATAAAGCTGCGTCACTGGCAAGTGACCAAGAGCTTTGACCAGCATATTAACTTGCATCGTATGGTTGGTTGCTGTAGCTGGAATGTCGTTCTCATAGTAACGATTCAATGCAGCTGGCCGCCTGCCAGATTTGTACGAGCCCATAATTGCTCGGCGCCTGTTGCTGCCTCCAGATTCCCAGACTACAATAATGCGCTGAGGTGAAAATTTTTCACAAAGCAAACCCAGGCCTTTGATGAAGCCTACAAATCCGCCGACATGTTCTCCATTTTCGGACATCGACGGATTTGCGCAAAAATGTCTCATAAAGACATTCAGGCCATCAACAAGAAGAACTGGCTTATCGATAGCAGTCTCCTTTTTCATTCAAAAACTCCAAGAAATCAAATGTCTAGATCAGCCAAGGCTTCTTCCATATCATCTGCAACAGCTCTTACTTCTTCGTAAGATTCAGTATCAATGTCGATCTCATCAGGATCTTTCATTTTCTTTACGAAAGCCTGTTCTGTCAAGTCTTCAATGTATTGTTTATACTCTGGGTCTGCCAAAACTTGATCAAAATCAGCTTTGTAGAACTTTTTCTCTACAATAACCTCTCCAGTTTCGGCATCGCTGACCATCAAAGTCTTCCAAGCACCAGTGCCTGAAATTGCAATGGTTTTACCGTTGACTGTAGTTTCGCCAGCTTTTCGAAGAACATCAAACAACTGCTCGTGCTCTTTGATGCCAACCCCAAAGTGAATCTCAAAATTGCAAGTTCTGAATGGCGCAGAGACTTTGTTCTTGATTGTCTTAGCAGAGACATTGATTCCAATCACTTCTTTGTCTTTGTTGGTGATTTGTTGTCCTGCACCCAATTTGATTCGTACAGACGAGTGAAAAGGGATTGCCTTACCACCGGGTGTAGTAGTAGGATCTCCATACATGACTCCAATTTTGGTTCGAATCTGATTCAAGCAAATCATCAAAACGTTTTGATTTGCAATCACGCCTGTGATTTTTCGCATGCCTTTTGAAATTGCTCGAGCTTGCAAGCCGATAGTTTCTTTGTCGTAATCACCAATCAACTCTGCTTTAGGAGAAGTTGCTGCGACAGAATCCCAGATAATAGTGACTGGAACATCTTTGTCCATTGCTTTGGCTTTTAGAATTGTCGATTCAGCAATAGCCAAAACCTCTTCGGTACAATGAGTATCGACATAAACAAATCTTTTACTAATGTCAACACCTAGTAAAGAAAGGTTTTCTACGCTAGTCGCATTCTCTGTATCGATGTAAACAACGATGCCACCCATATCTTGCGTAGACTTTGCAATCTGAATTGCGATGTGTGACTTGCCAATAGATGGAGGGCCGAAGATCTCTACGATTCGACCTTCTGGCATGCCGCCATCTCTTCGATTAGAAATAATGTAATCGAGCTGTGTTGATCCTGTTTTGATCCAGCGCTTGACATGCGTCGGAGAAACATCGTGCTCGAGATTGTAGGCGATCTTCGATCCGTGATCCTTATTGATCGACTTGATCAGATCTTCTGTGAAGCTATCCATTGCGTTATTTTTCTTTTTTGCCATCTATCAAACCTCCTGAGTGATTATAGAGCTAGAAAGGCTATTAAACAAAACTGGGCCGCACACTTTTTGCATGCCGCCCAGTTCGTTCTCTATGGTTTTAGAGAATTAGAGATTTTCGAGATCCGCAAAAGCGTCGTCCAAGTCTTTCATTGTTGACGTATTGCTGGTGGAACTAGAGCTGCTAGTAGACTCTGTGTTGTTAGACGAAAAGCCACGAGTCGACCCGTCGTCGGCATTTGGATCCTCAAGCCAAGTATTGATGATTTTCTCAAGCTCATCATACGACTTACAGGTATACATTTCATCTAGATTAGGAATGTTGCTAGTCCACTCTTTGATCTGCTTCTTATCGGTCGATAGGGCAGTCGACTTAGGTCGAGGACGAACTGATGTCTCAGCCCACATGCGACCAGGCTGCTTGGTGCAGCTAACCTTGATATCAAAGCCCTCGTTGAGATCGGTAATGTCGCCATAGTCAGCATCAAGCATGATCTTTAGCAGATCCTGATAAACGGTCTTGCCGAAAGACCAGAGTCGAACGCCCTTGTCTTCCTCGCCTCGAACAATAACTGCTGCATAAGATCGCATCTTAGGATAGAGCTTCTTCGCCAACTCGTAAGACTCTTTCGAATCATCGCTGCGAAGCTTAGTAATGAGCTCCTGGAACGGATCAGGCTTGCCAAACTGGTAAGGGGCAAGTAGGCCTGGGTTATTGCCGATATTGTAGTAAAAGTATCGCTCTTTGAAAGGCTGACCATCGTTGTCTGGGAATGCGACAATTCGAATCGTGGTCTCTTCACCCTCGGGAGGACGCCACATGATGTTTTTGCGCGTGTTTACGCCACTAAGTTGATTGAGCTTCTTTTGAAGTGCTTCTAGATTGACTGCCATTTTCTAACCTCCATATGTCTAAATTGGCAATAAAGCAATACACAAATTATAAATTCATACTTTGTTTTGCTTGCGGTATAATACTAAAAATTTAAAGTTCAATATTCAAAATTATTTGCGCATTTTTTTGGGTGGTCGCGCACCACCAAAAGCATCGCCTGCAGCTTCAGCCGGCGACTTGCGTCGACCGGCTTGTGCGTTTGGATACGTTGCATCTGTGCCGAGTGGAGTCGTGGCTCCAGCTATAGCACTAGATACGCTCTGCTCTGCCTGCTCCTCTTCTTCCTCGTCCGGAAGATCAGGTTCAGTCAAAAGATCGCCTTCGGGTTCGTCAGCGCCTTCGTTGAGCATCCAGTTTACGTACTGCCACAGACTTTTCTTCATGCTTATAAATATGACCTTACTGGTCTTTTAGATCAGATAAAGCAAAAGTTCTTGCTGTGTGAAGCGCTTGTGCCAAAGGCAAAGTCTCGTTAGCATAGAAACGATTTTCATCGTACTGAAAGCCTGCAGAGGTAGCCAAAGCAACCCACTCGTCTTTGGTCACATCCAGCTTGTAACGAGAAATGTAGAAAAGGGTTCGATGCGCAACCGACATCTTGGGGCACTTGTCGTTGTACTTGTAGTAGCGGCCCAATTTTTCTCGATGCCAATCTGACTCCTCTGGAATGAAGAGGTCCATGCCTTCTCCCGGATCTCCCAATCGTCCCAGCTCGTGAACTAGGGCAACGCGAGCCAAGCTCTTAGGATCCACTTTGGCATCAAATGCTTTTGCATGCTTTGCCGTGTTTAGCGCAAAAGCAATGAGGCCGCCAGGGGTTCCGCCCTTGTCCGGCGTTAGCTCGCGAGGGCACAATGCCAATCGTTCTCCCAACTCTTCTTCTAGCCGATCAATGCCGGCTTGAGACTCATCGTCAGGAAAAAACTTCTTAAGCAGTGAAATGTATTTGTCGTAAGAATTTTTGATGTTTTCTAGGTTAGTATCCATGTGATTATTATGGACAAAAGAAGTGGAATTTACAATGCAGTTATTGTGAAATCGAACCCCTGTTTTTTGATTTATCTGCCGAAAATAGTTGGTGTGTCTGTCTCTGCGACACTCAAGAAATCTATGCCGTCTTTCATCATTAGCAGGCCAGCATCTTCAGCTGCTGCCAAGGTTAGGTAGACGAACTTATTTGCGTTTCTGGTGTTCAGCTCTTTTCTTGCCCCAGTCTTAACTGGCACCCTAAGAAGCTTTTTTTCACCTGACGTTGCTATCGTAGGCATCACATAGGCGTCTGCCATGATTGGATTATTGCTGATCGCTTGTCGCAATACGCTGGCGGCCTTGTCTAGGTCAGTCGTCCCTGATGCAGAAGAGACTCCAAGATCTTTTAGCAATTTAGCTGGGTCTCTTCTTTGCATTTCTCTTATATTTAGGATTGCCCGCTTGAGATTGCCGCGGCCAATGGCAGGCTCACCAACTTTCTTCTTTGTCTTTGGCTTTTCTTTGGCTTCTTTGTCTTTGGCCTTCTTCTCGTCGTACTTATCTCTTTGTTTCTGCCATTCGGGCTTTTCGTCCTTCGGCTTTTCAGAATTTTGCTGCTCTGTGAAGAGTTCGAGTGCAGCTTCTTTTATCATCTGGTCTAATTTTGAGTAACGCATCATGTTCTCCCGCTGCCCTTAATTATCTAAACGTTCTCTCTTTGTCGGGAACCAGAAGCCTTCATGTCGCATATTTTCACAGGCAGCAAAAAAGTAGTCCTCAGCAGACTTAGGCACTTCCACAATCAGAGCATCGTGAATCACAAGCAAAGGCTTGACAGCTGGATGTTCTGCGCAAAGTTTGGCAAACATCAACACGGCTAGCTCAGCAGCTGTTGACTGAACGTAGTGGTTAAGCCTGACTCGCTTATTCTTAGTGGCTTCATGTAGCGGTCGACCGAAGTGATTCTTGACGCCACCATTCTCGGCTTGGATAGCTAGCTTATTTTCAATATCCGGTACTCCGAAATATCGGGAAACACGTTCCATCATCTGTTTGGCTTGACGCAGAGAGCCAACTGTTGTAGCTAACCTCTGGGCTCCAGCTCCGTAGAGTGTTGACAGCGTGGCTAGCTTGGCAGTCTCGCGATCTTCGATATTGCACATGTTCATGACTTCTTCATAAACGTCTTCCTCGGAAAGGTCGTTAGAAGACAGCCAGAACGTCACACGCGGCTCCAAAGACGTAAAGTCAATAGAGTATATGGCAGAATCAGAAAAGTCCTTTAGAAGGCATCTACGCGTCTCTTTTGGCAGCACGAGAAAATTAGGACCATCTGTTATTGTTAGCCGGCCAGTCGTCGAGCCAGCAGTGTTGTATCTGACGTTTGTTGCACCGGTTTTAGGGTGGATACGCTCTATTGCAGCTTTGCTGTCAGTGAATTCCTGGAACTTGGGCAGATCAATGCGCATGCGACCTAGGCGGTCCAAAAATCTACGACCCTGCAGCCAAGTATTAAAATACTCTAACATGCGACCGTCTTCGAACGTGCTTTCCAACTGGCTCTGACACATGTTGACTATTTCTTGCCTTCTCTGTTTAGGCAGCAAAAGCGGCCAAGTAGAAGCCGGTGCTTGCAGTAGACTGCACATTGAATCAATTTCGGCCGGTAGGATAGGCTGCTCAAAGCCAGTAACGATAGTCAGAAATTCAGCTGCAGCCGACCAGGACAAAGTAACGCCAGAATCCACGGCATCAACGTCAGCCAGTACTATGTCCCTGCCTTTGACTCTTTCGAATACACGCATGGATTCATTATTTTAGAAATGGCAGAATATTTCAAAACTATTTTTTGGCTTTCTTTTTCTCGCTTTTATAAGCCAAGATCAGTATGTCAGCCAAGCGATCTTCGATGTTAGCGTAGGATCCGTAAGCGTTGGCAGGTTTGAGCTCTGCACTCGTCGTGTAACCGGTTGCGTCAATCTTGTGGCTAACCGACACAACGTTGTAATAGTTGTCCAGTGTGGTATTGGTAGCATAGTCGACGAAATACTTTTGCGCCAGATTCAGTGTGGGACAGCCGAACGTGGTTATCGACAAAGTCGCTGGATGTACCATGAAAGGCAGGTTCGTCGACTGTTGTGGGGCTGACAAGTCACCCTTGCCTGAATACCTCTGTGCCAGAAAGATTGACGTCAGATTATCATCGGCTTCGGCTGACATCGATGCTTCAATGATGCCTGATGCTTCTGTGCCATGTAGCAGATAGGGCGAATTTTCGAAAAAGAACTTTCTCAAACTAGGGGCATCGGTGTTTAGAAAATATTTTTGGTCCAAACTATCGAGAATTTCCTTTATTCTTGCGTCCTTGTCATTGCCTTTGAGTTTGTCTTCCAGCGATTTTTTGATGGCATCTTTCACTTTCTCATCATCATTTGTATTTTGGTCTGAAGCCTTGACAATATATTTGAGATCCACAAGTTTTTTTAAGTTGCCGCTGAAAGCTTCGTTGTGCCTAGGCGTTCTTTTTTTATCTTTCACTGTAGACGAATAGTCGGGCTCATCAGTGACACCACTGCGCATGAGATCTATCAATGCCTGTGCTGTTGTTGTCTGTTGACCAGCTGTGAGATCCTGAAAGTATATTCGGGTCACATTTTTACTTGGGTCACTACTAGATTTTCTGGTGACAATCCGCATGCTAATTCTGGGCTTCACGTAGAGCGGTCGCTTTCTTTTCTGTCCATAAATTGCCAGCAAGTTATCTCTTTGGATTTTTTGCAGCTTTAGAGCATCAGCAGGATCTTTGGAGCTGAATAGTCTTCGGGTGGCTTTCGATGCGACTGATTGCGTACTGCCTACCTCCTTTCGCTCGTTTGGCTTGACGACGTTAGACATACCAAACGCCCGGGCCCCGTCAAAAGTAAGAAACTTTTCCGACACAAATCTAACGAAGTCATCGATGGTGACCTGCGCCCTCTTTTTCAAAAACTCTTTGAGCTCTTTTTCAAAATCGTTAAGTTCTATTGGGAACTGTGCTATGTTATAATCGAAAACTGCTGCGGCGTTGGCATTGAACGACGAGAAAAAGAATTGCAAATCAGTTTCTGAATCTGACAATACTGGAGTCAGAACGCTTAACATGAGCTTGCCGTAGGAGACATACGTTTGCTTTTTTGCTTCCCCAGCTTCGTCTTCTCGTTTTTTTATTCTGCCACCTTTGAAATGTGCTTCTTGCACGCCGTACTTTGAACTTTGAAATCGCAAATACGGATCGGCAGTTTTTCGCAAAAAATTGACAAAGCCTGTGGCCTGTGCTTCGCGGCCTTTTACGAGAGTTTTTCTTGTACCTTTTTTTCCAAATATGGCCATCAAAGTAGCAGCCTCACTACGAACACTGGCGGGCAGCTTTTTAGATTTTCGAAGTCTGCTAGCAAACTGCCTGAGTTTTTTAACACTTTCTGAATCCATGCTGATGATGCTGCCAATGTCAGGAGACTGCACAAAGACCGGCAAGTCGATCCTAGCATTGCCAGGAAAGACCACATCAGCGAAAGCATTCTTTATGTCTTCCAGCTGCCGATTGAGATCATTGACGTTAATAGAGCCTGATGAAATGGAAAATGCTGTACCCGTCAGAGTCTTGGATCTGATTTGATTGGTGGCATCCATGGAAAGTGTCAAGCCGATATTGACAGTACCATCGGCATTGATGTTGTAGTTGCTGTTGACCAGCGTGTAGAGCTCTGAAACTCTCATGGAATCCACAAGCGTGCCTATCCGGGCTTCCGCGTCAGAGTCAGCCGGCCTGGACAGATTGCCGCCATCAGGGTGAGACCAGCCGTAAGTGATCTGGAACTTAACGTTTGGGTCTCTTCTTGGGGCCACGAACTCGGAGATCTCGTTGAGCCGCCCCTTGTCGAAAAGGATCAGGTTCATCTCGGCCGACTTGTAAGAAATGGTGCCAGCGCCAGAAAAAGAATCGGTGATCGTGATGCCTTCAATTGCCATAAACGGTCGGAACTTATCAATGGGTCCGCCCTTTTCCCGGGAATAGGACGCGTTGGTGGCGTCGACTAGCGTCTGCGGCGTGGTGAATATTTCCATGCCGGCCACAGTGCCCAACGTGGCGTCGTTGGCCCCCTTGACCGCTGGATTCTGTGTGAATCGACCCAGCATGGCATCTTTGTCACCAGCGCCAAGAAATTTTCCCAGTGACATTTTCGGCGCACTTTTGAAATTGCCGTCTCCTTCTGGGACTGCTGTGATAAGCTGCACGTCCATGTATGGAACAGCTTGCGAGATGGACAACGTGTTTAGAGAGTTGAGAAACAGTGACGTAATTTCAGTATCCGTAATGTCCAAGCCGACATTGATTGGAAAGATCTGCAGGGCCATTACGGTGCCTTCATCGTTTATAGCGGCAAAATCGCTTATTTTGACATTTCCTGTTCCAACACCCCAGCCCTGGTCTTTTACTTTTGTATAAGCGATCTTATCAAAACCGCTTCCGTTTTGGGTGATGGCGCAAAAATCATTAGGGTCTAAACTTTTTGCCAAGTCAGATAATTTAGTGTTGTCTGCAAACCCAGACGTGGACTGGCTAAAGACGGCATTCAAGAATTTGGATTTTGAATTTTCGCCTTCACCATTGCCGTTGTTACCGGAGTCGCCGGCCGCGGCATTGAGAAATGCATCTCTAGCACGCAGGCCAAAATACTTGGCCAAATCGTTGTAAGCCCTT
>Ga0075480_10000426_pt1 | contig 24727 bp, 19 predicted proteins | sample DEB08_DNA_7_FD_81590 | JGI IMG/M metagenome (GOLD analysis project Ga0075480, IMG submission 81590) | Aqueous microbial communities from the Delaware River and Bay under freshwater to marine salinity gradient to study organic matter... | ecosystem: Environmental > Aquatic > Marine > Coastal ... | reverse complement strand
CCTCCTTAATTCGATGTTTTTCCTCGATCCAATCTGCGTTTGGTTCAAGAACGATACTTTTATTGAATTCAAATCGGGCAGTGTACGACTTCTTAAATCGATACCGACCGTCAACACCCAGAGTGTGGCCGTATCCACCGTCTTTAAAAAAACGATTCGTAGTTAAAAATCCAACATTCGTTCCCTGCTCAAAGTTTCTTTGGTATCGAAAGATATTGGAATAGGAAGGACCTCCCTCACCAAAATACGAACGATTTTCTCCAGCAATCAGATAGGGAGAGGCTTCGTCATAGGCAGCAAGCCAATAGATTCGTTCCTTTTCCCCTTGACTGATCAATTTAGTGGACAGTAGAGGTTTATTGATTGCTCGGGTATAGACGGTATTCAATTCGGTTTCAATAATATCATTTCCCTCATTAAAATAGGGGCGTCGTTCTTGAAAAAAAATGGCAAAAGTATTATTGGCTGTTATTCGAGACACATCGGCTTCCACCTGAGAAAAATCAGGATTGATTGCATACTCCAAAGAGGTGATATTACTTAAATCAAATAGACCGCTTAACCCGATAGTCCCTGTGGGTTTACCGTAGCTCAGCCCATCATCGGATTGTTCTCCGGACAAACCTCCAAATACGTAAGGCAATAAGTTGACTCGGTTTTTAGATTGGATTCCTTCCAAAGTAATGCTTGTTGGGGTTTGGCAAGGCAGACAAGAGTTGTTTAAATCAATGGGGAAATGAAGATTTTGACTCCGGTTATTTTTAGTGTAAGTCGATCGGTACAGCAAGATCTTCCATTCCATTTTGGGTGCTTGTTTAAATTGTAAAACACTAAATGGAATTTTAAGTTCAACATGATAGCTGTCTTTGTGTTTACTGGCTTTGGATTCAAAATTGACATCATAGGAAACATCATCCTGACCGGTTGAGAGTAATTTTAAATCCAATTGATTCCCTTCGGGATTGGCACCTAGTGAGACCATATAACGTCCGTCACCGTAGGTATCGATACCGATCAACACATTGTCATCTTGAAATCCTTCATCCCGATTTCGAACGGAAGAACGCAAATTTTCCATATCGGCATAGGCAATGAATCCCACATACAAATCTGTTTCTGAGTAGGCTATAAATACTTTTGTCAAATGAGGAGAGGGTACATTATTTCCCGGATCAATCTCGTAATTGATTTCAAAAGTTTCAGCACCAGACCATTCCTCTGGAGTAATTTGCCCGTCAAATTCTGGAGGAGGAGATTGTGCTTTAATAAAAAAAGAGAGGAGGAAAAGCAGGGTAAAAATGGGACTTTGCATTTATCTAGTTTACTACTATAGACGCTCTTTTTGTTTGTTTGTTACAGTTGAATCAAACATTTAAAAAAAAACCTTCAAACAGACTGCTTGAGGGTTTTTTAAATTCATTTGATTGAACAAGTGCTAAATAGTAGGGGTGTTTAATTTTGCTAAAGAAGCTTTAATCTCTTCTTCGCTCAATTCGTGTTTTTGAATGTTTCCTGCAAAATAGTCCTCATAGGCTTTCATATCAAAATTTCCATGACCACAAAGGTTGAAAAGAATGGTTTTTGAAACCCCTTCTTGCTTGCACTTTTCCGCCTCACGTATTACGGTAGCAATTCCATGAGTTGCTTCTGGTGCGGGTATGATTCCTTCTGCTTGAGCAAAGGTGACTCCAGCTTCAAACACTTCTAGGTTGTCATGAGCAATTGCCTCAATCAATTGGTCCTTTAACAGTTGACTTACAATGACTCCAGCTCCGTGGTAGCGTAGCCCTCCAGCATGTATAGGTGCAGGAACAAAATTATGTCCTAGGGTATACATGGGTAACAGAGGTGTCATTCCCCCTGTGTCACCAAAGTCATAACGGAATTCACCTCGTGTTAATTTTGGACAAGAGGCAGGTTCGCTTGCGATGCAACGAATTTTTCTTCCTTCCTCAAGATTGAGTCGTAAAAAAGGGAAAGCAAGCCCTGCAAAGTTAGACCCTCCTCCAAAAGGAGCAATCACTATGTCTGGAAGATCACCTGCTTTTTCCATTTGCTTTAAGGCCTCTTGCCCCACAACCGTTTGATGTAGTTTTACATGATTCAATACGCTTCCCAAAGCATATTTGATGTCGTCGCTGCTGGCAGCACGTTCTATAGCTTCAGAAATTGCAATTCCTAAAGATCCAGTAGTATCTGGATTTTCTGCCAGTATTTTTTTACCTATTTGGGTAGCGTCGGACGGAGAGGGAAAAACTTTCGCTCCCCAAGTATTCATCATTGTTTTTCGGTAGGGTTTATGTTCATAAGACAGTTTTACCATATACACCTCACAGTTAATCTTGAAATGTTTACAGGCAAAGGCAAGTGCACTTCCCCATTGTCCGGCACCTGTTTCTGTTGTAATAGTTTTTACACCTTCTTGTTTGTTGTAATAAGCTTGAGCTACGGCTGTGTTCGGTTTGTGTGATCCGGAGGGACTAACTCCTTCGTATTTGTAGTAAATTTTCGCAGGCGTATCCAGTGCTTTTTCTAAACCATAGGCACGATACAGTGGAGTGGGTCTCCACAGGGAATAGATGTTTCGCACTTCGTCTGGAATTGTTACCCACTTTTCTGGAGTGACTTCTTGTTTGATGAGTTCCATTGGAAAAAGAGGAGCTAAGGCTTCTGGACCAATCGGCTCTAATGTAGCAGGATTTAGTGGTGGCAGCGGTTTATTGGGCATGTCCGCAATGATATTATACCATTTTTCGGGTATTTCATTTTCGCTTAAAAGAATTTTTCTGTGTTTCATGACTACCTATATTTCGGTTCGATGACTTCAATTTAGTGAAAATAAAAAACCCCACAAGTGTGGGGTTTATAAAACTGTTAAAAGTACATTCTACTGTGCTACTAAATCACCTGCTTTGTTTTTTTGTGGTAAGTTAGAACGTCCCATAAGAAAGGTGTCTACCTGGTGTGCTGCCTCTCTTCCTTCGGAAATTGCCCAGACTATGAGCGATTGTCCTCTACGGCAATCACCAGCAGTAAAAATGGCTTTTTTATTGGTTTGGTAATTGTTTTCTCCTTTGATGTTACCCCGCTCGTCAAAGCTAAGTCCGAATTGTTCTGGAAGACTTTTTTCGGGACCTGTAAACCCAAGGGCCAAAAGGACTAAATCACAAGGCCACTCTTTTTCTGAGCCTTCTTTTTCTATAAGCTGGGGACGTTCACCAGGCACTTTCTTCCAGTATACTTCTACCGTTTTGAGTGCTTTTACATGTCCTTTGTCATCTCCTATAAATTCCTTGGTTAAAATACTCCATTCCCTGTGGCTTCCTTCTTCGTGAGAGGAAGAGGTTTTTAATTTAAAGGGCCAATAGGGCCAAGGGTGTTCTTCTGTTCTACCTTCAGCTGGTTTGGGGAGAATTTCAAAGTTGGTAACGCTTTTAGCCTCGTGGCGGTTGGATGTTCCAATGCAGTCAGATCCGGTATCTCCTCCGCCTATGACAATCACATCTCTGTCTTTAGCTAAATACTTAGGATCACGCTCGTGCTGTCCGTCAACAGCTTTATTGTTGTGGGGTAAGAAGTCCATTGCCTGAACGATGCCTTTTAAATTAGACCCAGGAATAGGCATTTCCCTCTTTATTGTTGCTCCAGTAGCAAGTACCACTGCATCGTATTCTTTTTCAAATGCTTCTGCAGAAATTGTTTTACCTACTTCAACATTGCATTTAAAAACAATTCCTTCAGCCTCTAAAATTTCCAATCGCCTGTCAATGACTGATTTTTCCATTTTAAAATCGGGAATACCATAACGCAAAAGGCCACCAATTTTATTTTCCCTTTCAAAGACAGTTACACTGTGCCCTGCACGATTCAATTGTTGTGCAGCTGCAAGACCAGCGGGTCCAGAGCCAATAATAGCTACTTTTTTGCCTGTTCTGTTGGAAGGAATCTCTGGTCGAATCCAACCTTCTTTAAATCCACGTTCTACAATATATTTTTCAATCAACTCAATAGAGACAGGAGGATTGACAATACCGAGAACACAAGCTTCTTCACAGGGAGCTGGACAAAGCCTACCTGTAAATTCAGGAAAATTATTGGTGCTGTGCAGAAGGGTAAGTGCTCGCTCCCATTCGTTTTTGTACACGGCATCATTAAAGTCTGGAATTAAATTCCCCAGAGGGCAGCCACTATGACAAAAAGGGACACCACAATCCATGCAACGCGCACCTTGCTCTTGCAGGGCTTCGTCTTTGGGGGCTAGGGTAAACTCCTTGTAATTTTCGATTCTTTTTTTGGGTTCTATGACCGATTCTTTGATTCGATCATATTCCATAAAGCCTTTAATTTTTCCCATGGTTTAAACAGTTTTTTCAAGTTCTTGTTTTGCCAATAACTCCAAAGCTTTTTTATAGTCGGTTGGCATTACCTTGATGAAATTTTTACTTGATTTTTTCCAGTCTTTTAGTATTTCAGTGGCTTTGGGACTGTTGGTGTAGTCTACATGGTTTTGCAACAGTTCTTGTACCGTTTTAAGGTCGCTTTCTTGAAGGTTTTCTAACTCAACCATTTCAAGGTTAAACTTTTTCTCATCAAAGCGCCCTGTCTTTGAATAGAGGTAAGCAATTCCTCCACTCATTCCTGCAGCAAAATTTCTTCCAAATTCACCTAGGATAACAGCTATGCCACCTGTCATGTATTCACAACCGTGGTCACCTATCCCTTCTACTACGGCTTTAGCACCTGAATTTCGAACACAGAAGCGCTCTCCTGCTATTCCGTTTATGTAAGCTTCTCCTTGAGTGGCTCCGTACAGGGCAACATTTCCAATAATGATGTTTTCATGAGGGACAAAAGTTGCCTTTTCAGGTACTTGCGCCACCAGGGTTGCTCCCGAAAGTCCTTTTCCAAAATAGTCATTTACTGTTCCCACCACTTTCATAAATAGACCGTGGGTAGCAAATCCTCCAAAACTTTGGCCTGCAGTACCTCTAAACTTCAAGCTCAGTGTGTGTTTAGGTAGACCACCAGCGCCGTGAATTTTTGAAATTTCATTACTCAAAATGGCACCTACCGTACGGTTGGTGTTTTTGATACGATATTCCAAGTGTTGTTTTTCCTTTCTGTATAAGGCGGGGTGTGCCTGACTTAAAATATCAAAGTCCAAAACGTTTTCCAACCCATGGTCTTGAGTTTGCGTGTTGCGTTCTTTTACCTGAAGTGGAACTTCGGGTTTGTATAAAATTGCTGAGAGGTCAATACCCTGAGCCTTGTAATGATATAAGGCTTTTTTCATATTAAGTTTTTGAGATTGTCCGACCATTTCATCAATGGTTCTAAATCCTAGTTCTGCCATGATACCCCTCAGTTCTTCTGCGACAAAATACATGTAGTTGATTACATGTTCGGGCTTGCCTTTGAAGTTTTTACGCAATTCTGGATCCTGGGTTGCAATTCCTACAGGACAAGTATTTAAATGGCAGGCACGCATCATTATACATCCCGATGCAATAAGTGGTGCTGTTGAAAAACCAAATTCTTCTGCTCCCAGTAGACAAGCTATTGCAACATCTCTTCCTGTTTTCATCTGGCCGTCACATTCCAGAACAATCCGACTTCTCAAATCGTTTAATACCAGAGTTTGTTGAGCTTCTGCGATACCTAGCTCCCAGGGGAGACCTGCGTGTTTTAATGAGGTTAAAGGAGAAGCACCTGTACCTCCGTCATAGCCTGAGATTAAGATGACATCTGCCTTGGCTTTGGCTACTCCTGCAGCAATAGTACCAACTCCTACTTCAGAAACAAGCTTTACATTGATGCGAGCTTGTCTGTTAGCATTTTTTAAATCGTAAATCAATTGAGCTAAATCTTCTATGGAATAGATGTCGTGATGGGGTGGAGGAGAAATTAAGCCTACATAAGGAGTGGAGTTTCTCACTGAAGCAATGTAGGGATTGACCTTGGGTCCTGGGAGTTGTCCTCCTTCTCCGGGTTTAGCTCCTTGAGCCATTTTTATCTGTATTTCTTTGGCGGAACTCAAGTAATGACTCGATACACCAAAACGTCCTGAAGCTACTTGTTTGATCGCTGAATTTCTCAAGTTCCCATCTTGATCAGGCTGAAAACGACGGATGTCTTCTCCACCTTCTCCAGAGTTGCTTTTACCGCCGATTCGATTCATTGCTATCGCTAAATTTTCATGCGCTTCCTGGCTGATGGATCCCAAAGACATAGCACCGGTTTTAAAACGTTTTACAATTTCTGTCCACGGTTCTACTTGGTCTAGTGGTATGGGGTCAAAACTGGAAAATTCAAAAAGACCTCTGAGTGTCATCAGCTTTTCATTTTGATCATTGATCATCTTTGAAAAGGCTTCGTAACTCTCGGGTTTATTCTGCCGAACAGCCTGTTGCAATGTTGCTATAGTTGCTGGATTTACAGCATGTGCTTCGCCGTCTCTTCTCCAGCGATAGTCACCTCCTATTTCTAGCGGGAGGCCCAATTTGGACTCGTGAATGTAAGCTTTGGTGTGTCTTTTGTTGATTTCTTTTTCGATTTCGTATAAGTCGATTCCTTCAATACGAGTTGCTGTATTGCTAAAAAATCGGTTGATCAGTTTTTTGGAAAGTCCCAAAGCCTCATAAATCTGAGCTCCACGATAGGAATGTAATGTAGAAATCCCAATTTTATTCATCACCTTGACAATCCCTTTTGCAATGGCTTTATTGAAATTGTCAATGGCTTTACTCGTATCCAAACTGATGATTCCTTGTTCAACCTGGTACGCTATAATCTCATTGACCATATAAGGGTTGATTGCACTGGCACCGTAACCAAAAAGTAAAGAAAAATGATGCGGTTCTCTTGGTTCTGCAGACTCGATGATGATTCCAAATCGAGATCGTTTTTTTAAACGTTTAAAAGCATGGTGTGTATGTGAAGTAGCAAGCAACATTGGTATGGGAGCTAAACTAGGAGAGACTCCCCTGTCAGAAAGGATGATGATGTTTGTTCCTTGATCTATGGCTTTTTCTACAGCTTTTATCATGTCCTCTAGTGCGTACTCTAATGCGTTGAGGCCTCCATTGATTTCATAAAGAGTAGAGATTGTAGTCGCTTTAAAGTCCTCTCCTTCTATGAATTTAATTTTGTCCAAATCTTCATTTGAAATCACTGGGTTTTGAATGCTCAATTTTTTTGCGTGGTCCGCCGTTATATCAAAAAGGTTGTATTCGTTTCCGATACTCAAACTGGTATCGGTTACAATTTCTTCTCGAATTCCATCGAGTGGAGGATTAGTTACCTGAGCAAAAAGTTGTTTGAAATAGTTATAGAGCAACTGGGGACGGTCTGAAAGTACAGCTAGAGGGGTGTCAGTTCCCATAGAACCGATGGCTTCTTTACCTTCGACACTCATAGGAGTAACAAGGGTTTTTAAATCCTCCTGAGTGTAACCAAAAATACGCATCCGAGTTTCAAAATCTTCTTTTTCAACAGGGGTTTTGTTTCCGGTATAGGGAACTTCTTTTAGGGGAAGCAAGTTTTCATTTAGCCATTTTTTATAGGGTCTCTTAGAGATCACTTCTTTTTTTATTTCTTCGTCCTCGATGATGCGTCCCTCATCCATGTTTACTAAAAACATCTTTCCAGGCTCTAGGCGTCCGTGTCTTTCAATGTTTTCTGGTAATATATCCAGTACTCCAGTTTCTGAGGACATGACCACATAGCCATCTTTAGTTACGGAATATCGAGAAGGGCGCAGCCCGTTTCGGTCCAGTAGTGCTCCAATGTATTTACCGTCTGTAAATGGAATAGATGCGGGCCCATCCCAAGGCTCCATTATACAGGCATTGTACTGGTAAAAAGCTTTTTTGTCTTCTTCCATAGAAGCGTGTTTTTCCCAAGCTTCTGGAACGAGCATCATCATTACTTCAGGAAGAGAACGCCCTGTTGCTAGTAAAAGTTCCACTACCATATCCATGGAGGCAGAGTCAGACTTTCCAGGAAGAATGACAGGAAGAATTTTTTTTATGTCCGGACCAAAGAGTTCGTTCTCTAAGAGTTCCTCTCGTGCTTGCATCCTGCTGAGGTTTCCTCTAAAGGTGTTGATTTCACCGTTGTGACACATGTATCGGAACGGTTGAGCTAGGTCCCAGGTTGGAAAGGTGTTGGTAGAGAAACGTTGGTGAACTAAAGCCAAACGGGTTACCACTGCTGGATCTCTTAAATCTTTATAGTATCCCTTGATGTCTTCAGGTATAAGTAGGCCTTTATATATTAATGTATGTGTGGAAAGACTTGGAAGATAGAAATAGGAAGCTTGTGATAGTTTGGAAGTAGAGATAGTGTGTTCTGCTATTTTTCTTGCGCAAAACAGTTTAATGTTGAATTCGTGATCCGAATATTTTTCGGCGCCTCTCCCTACAAAAACCTGCATGATATCTGGTTCTGTTTGCGCTGCGATAGCTCCTACTACCTCTGGATTTACTGGAACCTTTCTCCACCCCAGTACTTCTAACCCTTGATTGTATATTTCGTGTTCCAATACACCCATGCAATAGGTTCTTTGGTTTTCTTTTTTAGGTAAAAAGACCATTCCTACAGCGTACTGGTGGAGTTCTGGAAGTTTAAAATTACACTGTGTTACTAAAAAATCGTGAGGGATTTCGATGAGGATTCCTGCGCCGTCCCCTGTTTTACCGTCGGCACTTACAGCTCCTCGGTGTTCGAGTTTGTCGAGAATATCCAATGCTTTGTGAATAATGTCATTGGTTTTTTTTCCTTCAAGGCTACAAATAAATCCGGCACCACAATTGTCGTGTTCATACTGTGGGTCGTATAATCCCTGTTTAGCTGGCAACATAAAAAATTTTTTAGGACGTTAAAAATAACAATCCTAAGCTAAAATCCAGAAAGCTCTTTTGGTTTAATCTGTTGGTTTTACGATTTCGACAAATAATAATCCCAAAAAGGGAGATTTCTTAATTTATTTCTCATAAACTGAAAAAATGGTAATTTTTGTTTTCTTTGTTTCAAAAGTTTACCCTTTGGATCAAACACAGTACACAGTTATAGGAGTTATGTCAGGCACCTCTCTGGATGGAATTGACCTTGCCTGTGTGAATTTCACAGTGGGGACCCCGTGGAGGTATTCTTTTCTAGCGACCCAAACTGTCTCCTATTCAAAAGCCTGGCAAGATAAATTAGCTACGTTAATGACTGCTTCTGCTGAAGAAATTCAGCATGTAAACGATCTCTACACTGATTTGTTAGCAGAAACTATTCAGGGATTTATTGAGTATTACCAATTAGAGTCCCTTGATGCTGTTTGCTCCCATGGACACACCTTGTTTCACGAGCCTGAAAAAGGGCTTACGTTTCAGTTGGGAAATCAAAAAAAGCTGGCTACGCGACTCAGAGTAAAAGTGGTTTGTGATTTTAGAATTCAAGATGTTGCACTGGGAGGTCAAGGAGCACCATTGGTTCCTATTGGAGATCGCTTCTTGTTCGGAGCTTATGATGCTTGCCTTAATCTAGGGGGCTTTGCCAACGGCTCCAAAACGATTTCGAAATCAATCATCGCTTATGATATTTGTGCAGTCAATACTGTTTTGAATTTTTTAGCTCAAAAAAAAGGATATCCTTATGATCCACAAGGTAGCTTGGCTGCTCAGGGAAGTTTGGTCAAACCTTTTTATGAGAGTTTGGAAAAACTTGATTTTTATACTCAAAGAACCCCCAAGTCATTAGGAATGGAATGGGTAAAAACAACCATTTTTCCTCTTCTAGAGAGTTATAAAAATGAAACTGTAGAGGATTTACTTTACACCTACACTTTACATATTTCAAATCAGATAGGTGCACAATTTGAATTGAAACAAAAAGTTTTAGCCACAGGAGGTGGGGTGAAAAACACCTTTTTAATGAAGCTAATACAACGCAACTCTGCAGCCATATTCACAATTCCTACAGAAGATCTTATTGACTTTAAAGAAGCCTTGATTTTTGGTTTGCTGGGTGTATTACGCCTCAGAGGGGAAGTGAATTGTTTGTCCTCCGTAACGGGCGCTAACAAGGACCACAGCTCTGGTAAAATTTTTTACTGACAAATTTTTTTCAAACAGCTACCCTTTGGGGTATAGATTTTTATATTTTTAGATACAAATTTAAACCGACTTATGGAAACCCTCATAATTGCACTTTTTGTGCTAGGCTATTTAGCAATTACTTTAGAACACAGCTTGAAAGTTGATAAACTCATCCCTGCTTTGGCAATGATGGCACTGATGTGGGCAATAATTTCTTTAGCGCATCTTCCAGTATTTGATGTCAATACGGAACTTAAGCAACTAGAACCCACTCATATAGATGAAATCTTACTACATCATCTAGGAAAAACAGCCGAGATTATCATTTTCCTGTTGGGTGCTATGACCATAGTAGAAATCATTGATTATTTCAATGGGTTTTACACCATTAAAAATTTCATAAAGACCAAGAGTAAAAAAGGCTTGCTGTGGATTTTTGCAATTTTGGCATTCATTCTTTCAGCTATTATTGACAACCTTACAGCAACCATAGTTTTGATAACCATATTACAGAAAGTCATTCACTCTCGAGACACACGCCTTTGGTTTGCTGGACTTATCATTGTTGCAGCAAATGCGGGAGGTGCATGGTCACCAATTGGTGATGTCACAACTACAATGCTATGGATAGGAAATAAAGTAACTACAGTGAATTTAATTAGCCATGTTCTTTTACCTTCAATCATTTGTTTAATTATCCCTACAGGGATAGCTTCTTTCTTGCCCGCATTTCAAGGAGATATTGAGGAAGTTGTAGAAGAGGATGAGGCTGTTGGATTTCACAAACGAGGTGCAACTATGTTGTACTTAGGGCTCTCCGCTATTGTTTTTGTACCGATTTTTAAAACATTTACCCATTTACCTCCTTATGTAGGTATGATGCTTTCTCTAGCAGTGGTGGCAACCTTTGCTGAAATTTTCAGTAAAGCCAAAATAAACATCACCTCTATAGACGAAGAAAGTGATGCTCATCAGACCAGCAGTCCGGTTCATCGGTCTCTTTCAAAAATAGAATTGCCAAGTATTCTCTTCTTCTTAGGGATTCTTCTTGCTGTTGCAGCCCTAGAGTCTCTCGGGTTGCTCTTTAACTTTGCGGAGGGGCTCAATACTGCAATCCCAAATACCTACATAGTGATTGGATTATTGGGAATAGGATCTGCTGTAATCGATAATGTTCCTCTTGTAGCTGCCAGTATGGGAATGTTTTCCCTACCCACAGACGATCCAGTTTGGCATTTAATCGCATATTCTGCAGGTACTGGTGGTAGTATGCTAATTATTGGTTCTGCTGCAGGTGTGGTTGCTATGGGAATGGAAAAAATTGATTTTTTCTGGTACCTAAAAAAAATCGCATGGCTAGCATTTGCAGGATTTTTAAGCGGATTTATAGTTTTTGTTGCGATGCGAGATTTTTTATTTTAATTCGCTAAAAAGAATTTTTTGATTCCTTTTACGTTGTAATGTAAAACAAAGACTTTATGCTCTTTCTAAATATTCAAGACCCTGCCCCATTACAAACAGAGAAAACCCTTTCACTGATTGAGTTGATTCAAAACGGTGGTTTAGGTGGCCAATTGATTATAGGGGTGCTGTTTATACTCTTGCTTATGGTTGTATACATTTACTTTGAGCGTCTTTTTGCAATTCGGGCAGCGGTGAAGGTCCCCCCAACGTTTATGTCACAAATTCGTTCCTTTGTTGTGCAAGGTAAAGTAGATGGAGCACAGCAATTGTGTTTACAAGAAAACATACCGGTATCGAGACTAGTAGCTAAGGGGTTGACTCGTATAGGAAGGCCTTTAGAAGACATTAACACAGCCATTGAAAATGCGGGACGCTTAGAGGTATATCAATTAGAAAAGAATATTAGTGTATTGGCGACTATCTCGGGAGCTGCTCCCATGTTGGGGTTTTTAGGAACCGTGATTGGTATGATTCTTTCAATTTTTGAAATATCAAATGCAGGGGGTAATATTGATATGCAATTATTAGCAGATGGTCTTTACACTGCCATGACCACCACAGTAGCGGGGCTTATTGTAGGTATTTTAGGTTACATTAGCTATAACCATCTGGTGGTTAAAACCAATAAAGCGGTTTATCTAATGGAGGCTACCAGCCTTGAGTTTTTAGATTTGCTAAACGAACCCGCTTAAGATGAAACTCAAGGGAAGAAATCAGATTCGTCCGGAATTTAATATGTCTTCCATGACAGATGTGGTTTTTTTGTTGCTCATTTTTTTTATGATTGCTTCAACCTTGGCCAAGCAACTGAACACCATAGATGTAAAACTTCCTCAAGCTGAGGGAAAGACTGAAAACCGCAACACTATAGCGGTAACCATCACCAATTCCAGTCAATTTTACCTCAATGAAAACCGAATAACCAAAAGAATGCTACAAGCGCAATTGATTGAAGCTCTTTCTGGAAAGAAGACTCCCTCTATCGTATTGAGAACAGAAAAAAAAGTTCCCATAGACGAAGTTGTTTATGTTATGAATATTGCTAATAAAAACGGTATTAAAGTAGTTTTGGCGGTTGATACCCCCTAAGGAAACACGATGAAATTTTTAGATACACCACATAAAAAAAAGTCAGCTGGATTGACCCTGCTTACAGCAATATTATTGTTGTTGTTCTTTTTTGTACTGGGATTAACCTATTACGACCCCCCAGTTAGTTATGGTGTAGAAGTCAATTTTGGTACTTCAGCGTTGGGAAGTGGAGAGGTACAGCCCCAAAAAGTTGTTGCAGCAACTTCCACTCCAAACGAAAACCCAACAAAAACCGAAAAATCAACTCCTAAAGACATTCCACAACCTCAAAAAATACCTTCTTCAGAACCTGTTCTCACTGAGAAAGAATCTACAGTAAGTTTACCAAAAAAAAAGAATACCATAAAAAGTACGACCTCTACTGAAGAAAAAAAAGAAGCACCTCCAAAAAAAATAGAGCCTCAGGTGTCTGAAGTCACCAAAAGTGTTGTTTCCAATTTAGTGAAAAACACTTCTCAAAAAGCAGAGGGAACCCAAGGACAGGGTGAAGACATGGAAAGCGGAGACAAAGGGAAAGAAGAGGGAAGTCCGTATGCGAGTAGTTATTATAATAACGCCGGTTTAGGGGGGATAAGTAAAGGCTATGGACTGAATGGTAGAAATTTACAATCCAACGGGAAAGTAGTTCAAGAATGTAATCAAGAGGGTACTGTAGTAGTCCGAATTACTGTAAACAAACAAGGAGATGTAATCACAGCCGAACCAGGAGTTAAAGGGAGTACCAATACCCATCCTTGTCTGCTCACTCCTGCAAAAGAAACCGCATTGTTACACAAATGGTATCCTGACAACAAGGCTCCTGAACAACAAATCGGTTTTGTTGTAATTCAATTTAAACTTGGAGAATAAACGTTGACGACCTACCATGAGACCATAGAATGGATGTATTCCCAGCTTCCGATGTATCAACGGAAAGGAGCTGCTGCCTACCGACCAGGACTGGAGGCTATGAACGCTTTAGTAAAACACTTGGGGGATCCTCATAGGGCATTTAAAAGTATTCATGTGGGTGGAACCAACGGAAAAGGGTCTACTTCTCATATGATCGCTTCAGTGCTTCAAACAGCAGGTTTTAAAACGGGGCTTTACAGCTCTCCTCACTTATTGGATTTTAGAGAGCGCATAAAAGTCAACGGTATAGAAATACCTAAAAAAGAAGTCGTCGATTTTATTTCAAAGTACAAGCCGTTTTTTGACATAAATAAACTTTCTTTTTTTGAAATGACGGTAGGACTTGCCTTTTGGTATTTTAAAAAAGCTCAAATCGATTATGCTGTAATTGAAGTGGGTATGGGAGGACGACTTGATGCTACCAATATTATCCGCCCTGAACTGGCTGTCATTACCAACATTGGGCTGGATCATACCCAGTTTTTGGGAGATACCCATCAAAAAATTGCTCAAGAGAAAGCAGGGATTATTAAAGAGGGGATTGGTGTTGTAATAGGAGAGAAAGACCCGAAAACTCAAACGGTATTTGAGTCTGTAGCTCAAAGCAAGAGGGCATCACTCGTTTATGCGGAGGAATATACCGAGCCCTTTGAATGTGACTTAAAGGGAGGGTATCAAACGCACAATATAAAAACTGCAGTAGCGGCACTCAATAATATACCCGAGTTAAAATTGGATTCTCTAGCCATTAGAAAAGGGTTGAACAATGTTGTAGGCAATACAAAGCTCATGGGACGTTGGCAAAAGGTAGGGAACTTTCCTGAAGTCATTCTAGACGTGGCACATAATAATGAGGGCTTAAGCAGTATAGCAGATCAAATCAAAGGATTGAATTATAATAAACTCCATTTAGTTATGGGTTTTTTACAAGGTCGAGAGGTAAAAGAATTACTTGCTCTTTTTCCTCTACATACAAACTTTTATCTCAGTAGTCCCGCCTTGGAACGTGCAATCCCTCTTCAAGATTTAAAAGAAACACTTCAAAACACCTCGTTTCAAATTACCTTTAAAAATTCGATTGCAGAGGCATACACAAAAGCACTCTCTGATGCAGCTAAAGAAGACATTGTTCTGGTGACAGGGAGTACCTTTGTTGTTGCAGAGATATTGGAGCAATTAAAAAGTTAAAATTTTAAATAAAATATAATTTGGAATTACTGTATAAATTTTATCTTTGCTGACCCTTACAAATTTAGGGCGCTTAGCTCAGTTGGTTCAGAGCACCTCGTTTACACCGAGGGGGTCGGGGGTTCGAATCCCTCAGCGCCCACCACTTAAACCTCACATACAAAGTGAGGTTTTTTTATGACTTTTTTTCTAAAACCAAGTCTTGTAACATCAGCGCATGGTTTTTAACATTTTATTATAAAAAAGAGATGTAACCTTTTTTATGATAAACAGTCTATAGTATAGATTGGTTTATTGTTAGCCTGCTCGCTGAGTCATTCATTCTGATAATTATTTGATTTTGTTTATTATTGAGTTCTTTTTAAAGCGAGCAGGTTTTTTTTAAGCTACAGGATAAATTTCTTTTTGTTTTAGTACATTTAAAAAAAACAATAGTGATTAAATCTCATACTCCCGATCGGCTTTCTTTTTTTATTGTTATTCTATTTTATACAGCGACCCTTCTTGTAGGTTATTTTTTTATCAAAGGACATACTATAGTTAATACGGTAGAAGATTCAAAGAGGAAAAAACTCGTTCATGTTGTACTTGTTCAATTTAAAGAAACAATACAATCACAAGAACTTCAAAAAATCATTGATGCTGCTTACGGTCTTCAAGCCATTCCTGGTGTTCGAACTCTCAATTTTTCACAGAATGTTTCTCCAGAGGGACTCGGAAAGGGCTATACCCATGCGCTGAGTATGAAGTTTGATTCCTCTACAGACAGAGACAGTATTTATTTACCCCATCCTATTCACCAAAAATTTGTGGAATTGTTTGTACCCTTTACAGAGTCGGTTTTGGTATACGATTTTTGGGAGTAATTACCCTCCGATAAGTTTTTGGATTTTTTCTTGCTCTTCTTTTGCCAGTTCTGCATCAATTAGAATACGGCCGCTGTGTTCGTCTGTAATGATTTTATTTCTAGAAGCAATTTCCAGTTGAACTTGAGGGGGGATAGAAAAGAAGGATCCTCCAGAAGCTCCTCTATCAACAGGGACTATGGCAAGACCATTTTTAACACTCGAACGAATTCTTTTATAGGCATTAATTAGACGTTCTTCAATTTCTTTTTCAAACTCAGAAGATTTTTTTTGTAAAAGGTCTTCTTCTTTATGTGTTTCGTTAAGGATGGCTTCTAGCTCACTTTTTTTAGAATCTAGGTGTGATTTTCGCTCCTGGATTTTTTCATTGAGCACAGTAAGAACCTCTTGTTTTTGCTCTATACTCGAATTGAATTCTTTGATTTTTTTCTCGGCCAATTGTGATTCGAGATCTTGGTATTCTTGTTCTTTAACAATAGAGTTATACTCTCTGTTGTTGCGAACGTTTTTAAGTTTCTCTTCGTATTTTTTTAAGAGTTCTTTGGCATTTTCAATGACTTGCTTTTGTTCTGAAATGCCTTGTTCACTTGCTTCTATTTCTGCTTTAATTTTATCAGACTTTGTATTTAAACCAGCGATTTCATTTTCGAGATCCTCCACCTCTAGGGGTAATTCTCCTCTAAGACTTACAATTTCATCAATTCTTGAATCAATAAGTTGGAGGTCATAAAGTGATCTTAGTTTACTTTCGACAGTTATTTCAGTTTTTTTGGCCATAGCTAAAAATAGTTAACAGGATTTGTTTTAATGTTCGATAAAACGAACGCAAAATTAGGCAATTTTTCCTTAAGATAGTCAAATATCAAATTTTTGGTGAATTGCTCACTTTCGTAATGACCTACATCGAGTAGGACTAATTGTTTTTCACCCTGATAGAATTGATGGTATTTTAGATCTGCGGTTATGTATGCATCTGCTCCTTTTCTTTTGGCATCTTCTATGGCAAAGCTACCAGAACCTCCTAAAACAGCTACTTTTTTGATGGTTTTATTTGTAAGGGGACTGTGACGTATGAGTTCAGTGTTGAGTTGTTTTTTAACCCAATTTAAAAAAGTCAATTGGTCCATTTCTTTTTCTAATTCACCGATACGTCCCATACCCACTTGAGAAAAACTATTTAATAATTGATACATTTCATAGGCAACAGTTTCATAAGGGTGAGCATCCAAAAGGGCCTTTTGAACACGATGAAAAAGATGGGCTTCAAAAACAACATTGATTTGTATTTCACTTACGGTTACCTTTTCCATTTGCTTTCCAATGTGTGGATTGCTTTGTGCCGTACCAGTAAATTTTCCAGTGCCTTCAAGTAAAAAGCTACAGTCTTTATAATTTTCTAAAGAACCTGCACCTGCCTTGTGTAAGGCTTCTAATATTGAGGCTGTGTGGCTTTCAGGAACGTAAGCCACCAATTTTTTCAATGTTGCTTTTTTGGCGACTAGCACCTCTGTTTTGCTTAATTTTAGTTGCTTACAAAGTACCTCGCTAACGCCATTGGGATGATTATCTAAACGAGTATGTAAGGCAATGATTGCAATTTGATTTTCTATGGCTTTTTGAACAACACGTTCCACATATGAAGAACCAGTAATTTTTTTTAACCCCGAGAACACAATGGGATGAAAACTGATAATGACATTACACTTCTTGGCAATTGCTTCTTCAACAACCTCTTCTGTACTGTCTAAGGTGATGAGCGCTCCTGAACAGTAGTTGTCTGGATTTCCAACTAGCAGCCCTACATTATCAAAATCTTCAGCATAGGCTTGTGGCGCCCATTCTTCTAGGATGTCAAGTAGTTCTTTTACAGTCATAGTATTGGTAGAATTAAAACAAATATAATATTTATCTTCATCGACATGAAAAGCGGGTTAGTCTTGTTGTTTCCTTTTGCCATTATTTACGATGGAATCACTTCTTTAAGAAATCGGTTGTATGATTGGGGTTTTTTTAAAACTGAAACCCCAAAACTACGAAGTATAGGTGTGGGTAATTTGAGGGTTGGAGGTACGGGTAAGTCTGTATTAGTGGACTATTTGTGCGACTTGCTCAAAGAGGAGTATCGGGTAGTGGTTTTAAGTAGAGGATATAAAAGAACAACAAAAGGGGTTCAAATTGCTTCCGAAAATAGTACAGCACAAATACTTGGCGACGAACCGTTTCAATTTTTTTCTAAGCATGAGATTGCTGTTCTAGTTTCTGAAAACAGGAGCGAGGGACTGCAAGCGCTAAAAAAAATAAAACCTTTCCCCGACTTAATCGTTTTTGACGACCTGATGCAACACCGAAGGGTAAAACCCCATTGCATGGTCTTAACCACTACTTATGATCAACCTTATTATGATGATCATTTGTTGCCCTGGGGCAGACTTAGAGAATCGAAAAAGGGAGCAGGGCGGGCGCAAATTATCATTGTTACAAAATGCCCACCAAAAATCACTCTGGAAGAGCAAAAGCAGATTAAAGAAAAAATAAACCCCTCCCCTGCACAAGCGCTATTTTTTTCAAAAATTGTGTACGACGAACAACTGTATAACAGATCAAGCACAAAGCGATTGGAAGGAGTTACTCAGCCATTAATATTAATAACAGGAATTGATAACCCCCTTCCTTTGGTTCATTATTTGGAAGACAAGAAGATGGATTTTACTCATTTAGAGTACTCGAATCATCATCAATTTTCTGAGGATGAGATTATGCATATCAAAAAAATAAAACAGGGTAGGCTGTTGGTTACTACGGAAAAAGACTTTGGTCGTTTGTTGCCCTATTTTTCCACAGAAGAGTTGTTTTACCTGCCTATTAAAATGGAATTTATTGGTGAAGGGGTATCAGAACAATTTTCAGTTCTTGTAAAGAAAGAGATTAATGTTTCCTAGGCTATATGTTTGTGTGCCTTATATGAAGAGCGAACTAAAGGTCCACTTTCTACATGTCTAAACCCAAGTCCAAGGGCATATTCTTCATATTTTTTGAACTGTTCTGGTGCAATAAAGGATTGCACAGGTAAGTGTTTCTTGCTAGGCTGTAAATACTGTCCTATGGTAACTACATCTACTTGCGCCTCTCTTAGGTCCTGTAGCGTTTTCAGCACTTCTTCCTCTTTTTCTCCAAGGCCTAACATGATTCCTGACTTTGTGCGATGTACACCTTGCTCTTTGAGGTACTGCAATACATCTAAACTTGTTTTGTATTTCGCCTGAACACGAACTTTACGTGTCAAGCGTTCAACGGTTTCTACATTGTGAGAGACCACCTCTGGAGCGACTTGTACAATACGGTCCAGATTTCGTTTGTTTCCTTGAAAGTCAGGGATTAAGGTTTCAAGAGTTGTGTTAGGGTTGATGCGCCGAATGGCGTTGACTGTTTCAGCCCAAATAATGGACCCCATATCCTTTAAATCATCTCGATCTACGGAGGTAATTACCGCGTGTTTAATTTTCATGATTTTTATGGAATTGGCAACCTTTTCTGGTTCTGCCCAGTCGACAGCAGAGGGTCTTCCTGTTTGAACCCCACAAAAGGCACACGATCGTGTACACACATTTCCTAAAATCATGAATGTTGCTGTTCCTTCTGCCCAACACTCTCCCATATTTGGACAGCTTCCAGAGGTACATATGGTATTTAGTTTATAATTTTCCACAAGCCCTCTTAGTTCCGTGTATTTTTTTCCGGTTGGAAGTTTAACCCGGATCCAATCTGGTTTTTTCTTGTGTGTGATTGTAGACTCTTGTACCTCCATCATCATTCTTTTTGCAAAGATAATTGATTGTTTAGAGACTCAAAAGATAAAAAAGTGTAAAACCAGTTAAAACAGCTAATCCAATAATACTAAGTACTTTCAAACCTATTTTGGGTTGATGTTCCTTTGGCATTTGATCACTGAGTACCAAACGATAATTTAAAAAAGCATACAGTGGTGCAGTGATAAAAGAAAGTACGGTTGCTATTTGAACAAGTTGACCCATTTCTGAAAGAAGAAAGAGAAAGATTGCTCCAGTTCCCAACCCCAAGACGAGAAGCCAAATTAAATAGTATGATTTTTCCTTATGAAATAAAAGCTGAATGGTTTTTGACATAGCCCTTGGAGAAGCATCTAGTGTGGTTATGGTTGTACTGAGCATGGTGGAAAAGGCAGCTACAGCTATCAATCCATAAGCTGCTTCACCAAGATTAGCAGTATACAATTGAATGAGTTGATCGGCAAAAGCACCCCCTTGATTTGAGAATTCTGTACCTGTCCCATACATGACCAGAGCTCCTAAACCGACAAAACAAATAGCAAGAAAAATCGTTGCAATATAGCCTACATTAAAGTCAAAAAGACTTTCCGAAAGTGAAGTTTTGTTTTTTTGTGTTTTGTTTTTTTCAAGTGTCCAAATGGAGTGCCAAATCGAAATGTCCAATGGGGCAGGCATCCACCCTAAAAAAGCGATCAAAAAAAGCAAACCACTTCCCTCAGGAAAAACTTGTTGAAAAGAAAGGGCTCCCTCATTCTTAAAAAAAGCAACACCAACAGAAAGCATGCTGCTTATAGCGAGAGTAACCATAATTATTTTAATGAATTTATCCAATAACTGGTAGCGACCAATGAGAAGGGTTAATGCACAAAAAAGGGTGATGAGAAGACTCCAACTCACGATATCATCTGTGATTCCAAACAATTGAGAAGCTAGGCCCGCTGTTACAACAGTGACGGCACTTTGAATGGTAAACATAGTGCCTAAATTGACAAAAAAATAAGCCCACAGGTAGGCCTTACCCATTTTGTAATAGCCATCTAGTAATGTTTCCCCTGTTGCTTGTGCGTATCGAGGACCGTATTGAAAAAAGGGGTATTTGAAAAGATTAATTAACAACAGTGCCCAGACCAATCCCCATCCATAGTCAGCGCCAGCACGTGTAGATTGAACAAGATGGGAAACTCCAATTGCAGCTCCCGCAAAAAGCAATCCCGGACCTAATTTAGAAAGTTTAAATTTCATCCTTGTGGAGTAAGTTAGCTAGCATTTTTTTTGCTCTAAAAAGTTTTACTCGAATTGTGGTTGCCGGTTCTTGAAGAAGAGCTTCTATTTCTCTTAAAGATAAGTTTTCAAAATACCGCATCCTAATTAAATTTCTATATTCTTCTTTCATGGACTGTATATGCTCTAAAATATGGTCCATATTTTCCGTTGCTATTAGTAATTCCTCAGGAGAAGGATTATAGGTAGGGAGATCAATTGGAATGGAGTCATCTAATTCAAGATGGTTTTCTACTCTTTTTTTTGATTTTCTATAGCGATCAATCTGATGGTTTTTTGCAATTGTAAATAGCCAGGTGGCAAAGGAAAGCGTTTCGTCGTATCGGTCAAGTTGATCAAAGGCTTTAGCAAAGGTCTCAATTGCGAGTTCCTCAGCTAAGTTAGGATTCGATGTTCTTTGGTTTAGAAATGAAAAAACAGCGTTCCAATATTTGTTAAAAAGGAGGTTGTAGGCAGTTTGATCTTGAGCTTTAGCCTTGATTATCAATTCAATATCCTCTAGTGAGCTCATCAGAAGGATTTAGTTGTTAAAGGAAACAGGATTTTTGCATTCTGTTTCGTCGGGCATTTTACCGCATAAACCACAAGGTTGGTTGTCTTTATTTAAAAAGGGGCTTTGACTGGCGCAAGTCCCAGCAAATTTACCGTCCTTTTTTGCCCAAATTTTTATTGCGATTCCTGCGAAAGCTAATCCTAGAAGTACAAAGGTGATAAGAAATAATTCCATGGTTCATTTTTCACCCCAAAAGTACTAATCTTTCTTCAAATGCAATCATTACTCCAACTTGTAAGAAAAGGACTACAAATTTCTTTTTTTGTTTTTCTCCACTAGAGTACACCAATTAACCAAAAGTTACTTTGAATAAACACTTTAGCACAAGATTTACTGAGTATGAATTAAAATGGATGATTTTTGATGAAAATCCTTTTTACTATAAATTTTAACTGTGTACCATTTTCCCCAATCCTTGAATAATCTACCCTTTTTAAAAAGTACAGAGCTGATTCTACTCAAGTCTTTGGCTCTGGGTCTGGGTTGTGAAACCATACAGAATTTACTTGAAATCTCATCCTCTGAATTCCATAAAAGACTTGAGTCTATTTTCACAAAACTACAGGTATGCAACACTTATGCTGCTGTAAAAAAAGCTTTTAGAATACGGTTGCTTAATGAAAAAGAGTTTGTCTCAGAAAAAATTAAATCAAATTCTCTAGTTTTTGCAACCCGACATTATGATTGTTTGAAAAAGATTTCTTCAGATTCTAATAAAGGGCTTTGGGATTTTTACGAATTGCTTTTAGATTTCTTTCAATACATCGATGAACAAAGGTTTAATGAAGAGAGTAGTGCCCTATAAAAAAATCCCACCGAAGCGGGATTCAAGAAATTTATCTACGGCATATAGCCTTATTGTGATAAGATTGAATGGTCAAATGTAACTATTAAAAAGAAAATGCCAAACATACTTGGACTTTATATCGACGTAAACAATATAGGGTGGTCTTTATTGGATTCAAAAACTTTGAAAATAATAGACATGGGTGTCCGTGTATTCCCAGTAGGTTGTGAAAATTATGGTTCTGGTAAACGGGAACTCTCCAAAAGAGCTTACAAAAGAACGAAACGAACGGCACGCTACCGCCACCAACGGAATAAAATTCGAAAAATCAAGGTACTCGAGATACTTCTAGAAAACGGTTTGTGTCCTTTGGATAAGAAAAGTTTAAAGCAATGGAAAAATGAAAAAATTTATCCTAAGGACGAACTACTAGAATGGCTTAGAATGAATCCTTATCACTTGAGGAAGAAAGCTGTAATGAAACCGATTACTCCTTTCGAAATGGGACGCATCATATATCAGATTTCAATACACAGAGGATTTCCTGTTTCAGAAAGAAATAGAGGAGTGAAAGAAAATGTCATGTATACAGGACTGCCAGAAAAAAATAAACCTGGTATCAATCAAACTCAAAATCAAATTATTAACAATACCCTTGGGATCTATTTAAACAGTTTGTTGCCTAAAGAAAAAGAATCGTATAAATACACCAATGAACGTATAAGAAATAGATTTTTAACTAGAGAAATGTTTCAGAGTGAACTGGAAAGTTTATGGAATTATCAATCTCAATTTATCAAAGAGTTAACCCCAGCTCTTAAACTTAGTTTGATTGGGGATATGGATCAGCTACCACCCGTGCGTGGAACCGTTTTTTATCAACGCCCCTTAAAATCACAAAAGTTCCGTGTAGGAAGATGTCCTTATGAGCCCAAAAAGACAAAATGTTGTATCTCTAGCTTACACTATCAGGAAGTTCTAGCTTATCGCTGGGCCAATGCACTAAAAGTGAATGGTAGCTTTTTATCTGAGGAGGATACTCAAAAGGCAGTTCGTTTTTTTATGACCAACAAAAGATTCCCCTTTGGAAAATTGAAAGGACTATTTTCCAATCCTAACGGGCATTATAACCTAAAAGATGATGAAATGATCAAGGGTTCTTTTATCAACGCAACCCTTTCCCACCCTTCCCTATTTGGAAACAGTTGGTTTGGTTTTAATCCTTCTAAAAAAGAAGAGATATGGCACAGTTTGTATTTTTTTGACAACGAACAAAAACTCAAAACCCATGCAATGGAAAAATGGGGATTGAATGAAATACAAGCGAATAAATTTAGCTCAATTCAATTGGATAAAAACTATGCTCCTATTAGCAAGAAAGCTGCTTCAAACCTGCTGTTTTTTTTAAAAAGAGGAATAAGCTACAACCTTTCAATAATATTAGGGGGGATAAAAAATTGTTTGGGAAAGCAATGGGATGAAATTGCAGAGACAGATATTCAATTTTTAATAAATAAACTTGTTGGGCTTTATAAGGAGCATAAAATCACAGGTTTTATTCCCAAGCTTAAAGAGTTTCTAGAGGAACACCTCGAGCCAAAGAACTTTAGGTTTGACAAACTGTATGGAATCACAACTTCTTTAGAAAAAAAGAAGGTTTTAAATCAATTTCCTATTGATAAAAATTCTGATAGGGATATTTACCAATTCAAAAATCCATTACTGATCACCGCGGTTTTTCAATTGAGAAAATTAGTCAATGAAATCATAGAAAAATTCGGCGCATTAGATGAAGTAAAAGGAGAATTGAGTGCTCAAATAAAATTTAATAAATATCAAAGACAGTTATTGAGGCTAGATACAAATAGAAGGGCTAGGCTTAAAGAAAAATATGTAAAATTATTAGGCGAACGAGCAGAAAACATCATTCCTCTCAATTTGATAAAATTTGAATTGTGGGAGGAATGTAAAAACACTTGTCCGTACACGGGAGCTCACATTCCCTTAAATGAATTATTTACAGATGCTGTGCAAGTGGTTTATATTCATCCATGGCACCATTCAATGAATGATAGTCATTGGAATAAAACCCTTTGTGTTAAGTCATTTTCAAATAATATACTCGATTCAAGTCCGTATGATTATTTCAAAAACCACGAACCTGAAAAATGGGAATTGGTTATCAAAAGAGCAGCGCGACTGTTTTCCAACACAAAGGATTTTCCCTCGAGCTACAGAAAGTTTAAGCGTTTTATCAAGAAACACAATTTTAGAAACCCTTTAGTCCAGCAAATGCATGACAGTAATGTCTTGAGCAGGGAGGTGAAGGAATTTTTGAGTAAGGTAGCTCCACAAGTTTCAATAGCACCAGGTCAGGCAAGCATACACTTTATTGAAAAATGGCGTTTGGGGCAAATAGTGGCATCAGAAAATATAAAAATATCACAGGATAATGATTTTAGATATAGTGCTATGTTGGCCTATGTCAATGCAAACAGATCTGAAGAGTATTTAAAAATACTCTCCAATGAAAACAAGTACATCAGTTCCCAAAAAAAAAAATGTATTTCCAATTCCTTATAAAGGATTTCGAGATGATATAGAATATTGTGTCCATTCCATCTTAGTTTCTCACAAAAAAGTTAAAAATATTGTTTCTTCAAGAATGCAAAAGTTCAAAAAAGGAGATCAACATTTTAACAATTTTTGTGTCT
>Ga0075480_10000424_pt1 | contig 24791 bp, 23 predicted proteins | sample DEB08_DNA_7_FD_81590 | JGI IMG/M metagenome (GOLD analysis project Ga0075480, IMG submission 81590) | Aqueous microbial communities from the Delaware River and Bay under freshwater to marine salinity gradient to study organic matter... | ecosystem: Environmental > Aquatic > Marine > Coastal ... | reverse complement strand
GCTGCAGTTCGTGGGCGATGATCGAACGGCCCCACGTCAGGGTCACGTCGGCATAGTCGACGAACACCATCTCACCTTGGGAGGCGAAGCTTGGTGCGAAGTAACCACCGATGTTGTACTGGCCGTCGATGTCGTAGATGATGACCTGAACTTGGCAGTTGTTGTCCACGTCAGGCGGGGCAATGCCTCGGCCGTCCCCGTAGTCCTTGCCGTAGTACGTGGTCAACGTGGGGTAGATGGTCTGGTCCCACGTGCTCGCAAGGTTTTGCAGCACGGTGGAGCTGAGGGTCCTTCCGGTCTGAACAAGGAAGGCGACGCTCCCGGTGGTCTTGGCCACCGTGACGGAAATGGAGCCGCCAGAGGTGGGCACGTTGAGCGTGTCCCCTTGCACGTGCTGCGTGCATGCTCGCCCGGAAGTGCCGGTGGCTTGAACCAAACCAGGCCGGTCTGCCTCAACCCATTGCTGGCGAAGATAGGGCGTCGCGGACACCACCGGTTCAGTCTCTTCAATGAGCAAGTACGGTCGAGCCAAATCGTCGGTGAAGGCATCCAACGATGCGACCTCCAGCAGGTGAGCGGGCAAAGCAGCCATTTCCGAAGATTCAGCCGGCTCCTCGGCGGGCGTCGCTGCGGCCAAACCGGTCAACGGCGCCATGACCATCAGGCTCACGAGGAGCAACGAGGTGAGGGCGCGATTGGAGCGTGGTTCAGACATCTTCTCAACACCAAGAAACGCAACACTGCGAGTCCGTCTTCAGGTCACGCCCGGGGGTATTTAAGCGTGGGCTGACGACGCATCGCCAATGCTCACCCGTGGACGGTTGTTGCTGGTGTGCGCCCTCATGTTGGTTGCACCCTGGACGCACGTTCACGCTGAAGAGGAAACGACGGACGTGTTTTGCCCGTTGATTCCAAACCTCGAGGCCGACGGGGAACGGGCCAATGCCTCAGTGGCGTGGCAGGTTGGCCTCGGACCGCGCCTCCCGGGCAGCAACGCTTCGGCTTCGCTCCTCGACGGCTTGGAAACGCGGCACCCTGCGTGGTCCTTCACCCGTGACGCCCATCCATATGATTCCACAGGACTCGTCAATTTGGTGGCGATCTATCCGCCCAACGCGACCTTGGCTAACGATCGTGCCTTTGGCCTCGGCGCCCATTACGACACGCGCCACGTTGCAGACCGCGACCCGGAGGTGGCCAACCAAAGCACTCCCATCCCCGGAGCCAACGACGGTGCAAGTGGCGTGGCGGCCGTCGAGGAGTTGATGCATCTGATTCCGAGCATGAACCTCGACCATGCGGTGGTGGTCGTCATGTTTGACGCCGAAGACCAAGGAGAGACCCCCATCATCGAAGGCAGCCGCCGTTGGGCCGACAACCTCAGCGAAAACGAGCGCGAGAACCTCGCAGGCTTTGTCCTGCTGGACATGGTTGGAGATGCTTCGCTGGACCTTGCCAACATCACCTCAAATCATCCGCTGTTGAACGACGTGGTCCAACCCATGGCCCAAGCCTTGGGCTTGATCGAGGGGCAAACGGGATGCGATGGGACGGTCAACCGGGACGTGTATCAACCCGAAACACGCACGTGGATCGGCGACGACCACATGCGGATCAACGCCGTTGAGGTGCCCGCCATGGTGATCATCGACCACCGCTACGGACCCAACGCCACCCGACTCGACGACGGGTACTGGCACACCCTCCAAGACACGCCAGACAAGGTCAGCGCTGAAAGCCTTGAGACCGTGGCTCGCTTGGTGGAATTGGGGCTTCGTTCGGGGGCATGGATGGACGCGGTGACCACGGAGGAGGCCCCTGAAAACGAGCCTACACCTGACGACACAGAAGACGTGGAAGAACAGGCGCGCGCATTCGCCGGCCCGCTCGGGCTACTTCTGATGGGCTGGGCCTTCGTCGTGGGCATGACCGGACTCAGCGTCGTTTCCATCGTCCTGCTTCGAAAACTCAGACCACCGCCCGCCGCCACCACATGGTCGTGGGACGAGGCCTGAACGACGCAAAGGGACGAAGGGTCATAGGCGACGGCATCCCGTGGGCCAAGCCGGGGACGTCATGGACCGTGAAGCGAGGTTGAGTGCGCTGCGCTCTCGCGTCCGCTCCACGCTTGACGCAGAAGAAGCGGACGAACTTGTCATTGCCTCCGTTGAGGACGTCAGCAACCTCAGCGACGTGGAACGCCTGAGCGTTGCGTCCATGTCGTGGGGCCAGGGCCTTGAAGACGAGGACGGGCGACGCATCATCCTCGTTGCTGCTGTGTTGATTTTTGTCGGAAGTGCCCTCGGCATCCTGTCTGGCCTGCTCCTGCTCCAAGGCAATCCTGTCGACCTGTTGGCGGCCGAGTTGTTGGAGACCAACCCCACGGTGGACCTCCGGATGCAGGCCCTCGAAGCGGAGAGCGGAGAGGCCTTGGAAGGCCTCACGGTCGAGTGGCTCGATTTGGAGACCGAAACCGTCCTCCAAAGCACCCAAACCGGAACATCAGGGTGGTTCGTCTTTGAAGGCGTGGTGACCGAACCACGTTTGCTCCGGGTCAGCGGTGATGGGTACATCACGTCTGAAATCGAGATGGCCGCACAGGCCGCAGGCTCACCGCCGGTGACGATGACGCCCGGAAGCGGAACGGAACGCATCGTGTTGATCCTCGGCACCGAAGACGATTGGTCGTTGGACGACGCCACCAAATTGTCGACCGCGATCGGCATTGCCACCATCTTGACCGGAGCCGTGGGCATCCTTGCTGGGCTTGAGGTCCGACGAGGGAAGAAGTACAGAAGGACACAGTACCTCGCAGGCATTGGTCTGTTCAGCCGTGGCCTGATCGTCTTCGGACCCGGCCTCATCCTTGCTGGAATGATCCTCCTTTCGTTCGCGAAAGGCCAGTTCCGTGACGTGGAGGGGGACAGCGGTGTACCTGATTTCAGTTGAGGGCGGCGACGGCTCGGGCAAAGGCGAAGCCGTCCGCTTGCTCAACGAAATTCTCGCCAAGTATCCCTTTGCTGAAGTTTGCTCAACCCACGAACCTCGGCGCCACGCCGACGCGGGAAGACGAGCCTTGGAAGCGGTTCAACGAGGGGACATGACGCCTGCAGAAGAAGCGGCATTGTTCGCGGAGGACCGACTCGACCACACGGAAAGTTGGATCATTCCGCGCCTTGAACGCAGCGCGGTGGTGGTCTCGGACAGGAACATCCACTCCTCCTTGGTGTACCAAGGCGTGGTGGGCGACCTCGGCCTTGACGAGGTGTCCAAGATCAACAAAGGGGCTGCCGTGCCGGACCTCGTGGTGTGGATCGATTGCGACCCTGACCGCGCCATCCGTCGCATCCAGAGCGGCACCCTCCGGATGACCAGCGCCAAGCAGGAGTACTTCGAAACCTCCGAGATTCAAAAGAAAATTCGCGCAGGCTTTGCGTCCCTGCTTTCTGGGGAAATCAAAGCCCCTCCGCCGTTCGATGCTTGCACCATCGCGGGTCCGGTCCTGAACGAGGGCGGCCTCGATGAACTGGCCAAGGCGCTACGAAAAACCGTCCGTGACTTCATGCGAAGCCGCCCGGAACCACACAACGTCGAGGCCGAGACCGTCGACCGTCACGTGATTGCGGCCTTGGTCGAGGGCATGAGCGCGCAACAACGCCTCCCGGGGATGCCGGTCAGCAGCGAACCTGTCTTGCACGGATGGCTCAACGGCGCTTCACCCGCGACATGGATGGAACGTGCTGAAGCATCGTGGCCAGAGCGCAGCGCCATCAAACATGACGTCCCCAAACGGTTCACGGCCTCCTCCGTGTGGAGCGTCGTCGGCACCCTGTCGCTGATGGACGGCACCTCCGACGTCCGGCGTCTCTTCCACGCCTTGGGGCCTGTCCGCTACGTCTCGCTGCGGCACGTTCGCCGTTTGGTCAAATGGCTGATGGACGTAGGGTGGATCTTCCGGCAACAAAACGAGGTAAAGTTCGCCGAGGGCCAAATGTTCCGTCTAAGCGACGACCATTTGGCACAAGGTCGTTTGGCGTTGGCCCTCTGGCCCTTGCGGGAGCATCTCGAAGCATGGCGTGAAGCGCATCCCAAGGCATCTTGGGCGACCGCAATGGGGCAGGTCATGTCCACGGCGCCGGAGCAGACCATCTCGGATGTCTTGGCTCGCTTGGACCTGTTGTCCAGCGGCCACGTCGGCTGTCCTGCTCCCGAAGACGCAACCCAACTCGAAGGATGGTGGCGGTTGGACCCGCCGGCCTGATCACTCGGATTCGAGGGACAGGAAACGCGCACCGCCGGGCAAGCGCACGTCGGACGCCTTCAGAAAGTGGTCAGGTGAGGCGTTCAGCAGAGCACCAAACAAGAGCCCCAAACCCGTGCCGAATGGAATTCCCGTCAACATGCGAGCCCAAGCGGTGGATTCGTAGCTCGTCAACAACTGGGTGAATCCGTCCAGGCCAAGCGGCACGACGGTCAATGCTGCAAAGCCATAGAACGCAAGATGGCGCCACCTTCGACGGTAGATGTGATCCTGCCACGTGGTGGGCAAGACCGACAGGGCGGTGTCGGTGACCGTCCAGCGGTTTACGGAGCGCCGATGCACGATGGCGCCACCCACCATCAAACCGGCAAAGATCCCCAAATCCCTCACACAGACCGGCATTTGGTTTCCGTTCACGGACCACGAACGCTCCGCAAGGTTGTGGCAGTTGAGGTCACCAAAGGCGTATGCGATGGCATGCGAGGTGGGCAATTCGGTCCATGCAAAAGGCACGTCTGGATTGACGGTTGTGCCGGTATGTGAGTCATAGCGCGCCGTGTTTCCATAGCTGAGGGCCCCGTCCGTGGTGGCGTAATCCAAGGCGTTCGCCCGTCCGTGCAGGTCGGGAACGGTACCTGAAGGAAGGGTCAGGGGCGCCAAGAACATGGCAAGCAGCAACGTGGTGCTCAGTCCGAAAATCATCGCTCCGACCCGCACTTCACGGGTTCGGGCGCCGTCCCCGTCCATGCTTCCTGCAACACCCGGTGGAGCATCAACCCTCGCCCCAAGGTCCATGCCTTGGTGCCCCTCGTCTTGGGTCATGGCGAAGAGGAAACGCCAGCGTCTCAGCGACGTCTTGGGCGGCGCCATCCTCATCGCCGCCTACGGAGCAGCGGGGGCGTTCACCGCTTCCCTCGTCGAGGACCCCGAAGACCTTCGTCGCCATCTTGTTCTTTCAGCCTCCTCTTTCGTCGTCCTGTTTGCTGTGCTGCTGCCCTTGCTGCTGAGCATCGAGCCCAGCAACGTCGGAGACCGCGTCAAAGCCGACGTTCGGACAAGGCTGACGGCGCACGACGAAGGGCGTGGACGGTGGCGCCAACTCAGCCATGCCCGCCAAGAAGCGGCTGGATGGCGCATCGACATGCATGACCTCACGGACGTCGAGGGGGTCGTGGCCACCGTCGTTGATTTGGCGGCCGATCATCACATCAAACTCATGGTCGGGGAAGGCTCTGCCCGCTCGAAGGACCCCACCTTGCGACCAAGGGTCGAAGCCGCCCTGCGGAGCACCTTCCCCTCATCCCGCATCCGCCACGGACGCAAATCCCTCAGCACCATCCCCGACGCTGCCGTGCAGGGCGGTGGAAGCCTCAAGTTGCCCGTGATGCTGATGACCCTCTCGCTGGTGTTCGTTGCCCTCCTGCTTCTTCGGTGACGAGCAAGGTCCATAGGGCCACGACCGGTCCTTTCTCCATGCCCGCCAGGCTCACCTTCCACGCCGACGCCACGCAAGGCGGGTCACGCCGGTTGCGTGCAGCGGTCGAGATGGAGGGCCCCTTTCCCAGCGGTAAGGTGGACCTCAGTTTCCCTCGCTGGATTCCTGGCTCCTACACCCTTCGCGACCCGGTGCAGTACGTGGACGGCATCGAGGCCACGGACGACCAAGGAAACACCCTCGCATGGCAACGCCCCGACCCTCACCGGCTTCGCATCAAGGTCCCATCCGGCGCGAAGCGTGTGAAGGTCCAACATGAAGTCATGGCGTTGGAGATGACCGTTCGCTCGACGCACCTCGATGACGGTCACCTTCACCTGATGCCCCCGTTCACGTGGTACCTCCCGGACGAAGCAGACTGGTCTGAAGGGGCGGAAGTGCACCTTTCCCTCCCGAAGGCTTGGACCCCGTTCACACAAATGGAAGCCTCAAAGCCGCTCAACGACGGCACGCACGTCTTTTCGGCTCCAGACAGGGACGCCTTCTTGGACGGAATCATCGAAGCCAACGCTGGGCCTCACAGGACGTGGGACGTGGACGGTCGGCCGCACGTGCTCAACATCTGGGACAGTGCGGGATTGCCCGTGTCGTCGACGATGATCGACCGCTTCATCGAGGATGCGACGAAGATCATCAAGGAACATCATGCGTTGTTCGGGGTCCCCACGCTGGAACCTTACGTGACCGTTCTTCATCTGACGGACAACATGCGAGGAGGGTTGGAACACCTCGGTTCTCAAACCTCCATGATGCCCCGCGCCTCCATGATTGACGGAGAAAAAGCGCTCTACAGGGACCTGATCAGCCTGTTCAGCCACGAATACCTCCACCAATGGAACGTCAAGCGCTTGAGGCCGAAGGTCTACCTCGACTACGATTTGTCCAAGGAGATTCCCTCGCCGCTGCTCTGGTGGTTCGAAGGTGGAACGTCATGGCTCGGTGACATGATCTGCTTGCGTTCAGGAGCCTGGACCATCGAGGATTGGAACGAGGAATTCAACCTCAAGGTCAACCGCCACCTCAACCGGCACGGCGCCTCGCACGAGTCCCTCGTTGAATCCAGTGAATCCGCGTGGGTTCACTTGTACAAGCGCACGGCATGGTCCAGTGAACGGAGGATCAACTACTACCTTGAGGGAGAATTTGCCATGATGGCCCTCGACGTCGAACTTCGACGACGCACGCGCGGCGCTCGAGGACTCGACGACGTCATGGTCGAGGCGTTGCGACGCCACGCGGTCGATGCCGAGGACCCCGGCGTTGACCATCGACGTCTCCGACAAGCCCTGACGTCCACCGAAGGTGGGCGGCGGCTTGGAGGCATGCTCGACGAACTGATGACGGCCCGGAAGGCCCCCCCGATTGCGTCCATGCTTGACAGCCTCGGGTTGTCTTTGGTGCCAAAAGAGGGCGGCCAGGACAACGACGGGTGGCTCGGCATTGGCCTTCAATCACGCCAAGGAAAGGTCGTGGTGACCACGCACCTCGAGGGTTCACCGCTTCGCGAACTTGTGGATGCCGGTGACGAACTGATCGCCATCAACGGCCGTCGCATCACGGAGGTCAAGCACGTGAAGCGAGCCCTGAGTGAGTGCGCTGACCTCGATGTCGACATCCTGACCTCACGTGAGGGAGGGCTTCGCACTTGCACGGTGAAGGCCCTCGCCGCGAAGGACCACGCAAAGGTCAAGATCGAAGGCAAGGGCAACGCCCTCTGGCGCCGCATCACGGCGAGCCGGCAGGTGGATGCCTGAGTCGGTCGAGTGACACGCTGCAGGTCACGTCCATGGCCGAGAGGTCGTACTTGGTGCTCCGTGGAGGCATCACACCACGATGCAGCACGTGGTCGACCACCTCGGAATGGAGGAGAGGTTCCTCCGACCCCCGGCGAGAAAGGGCAACCTCTGTCGGGTCGACCAAGAGCACCGGCACACACCGCAAGCCAAGGCGGTGGGCGACCGCAAGGCGATGATGCCCGTCGAGCACGACATGGTCCACGGCATCGACCACGACCCGACGGCGCATGGCCCCCCAGCGCACGTGCATGTGCGCGCTCTTCCGAACCCTCGAAAGGGTCGTGGCTTCGTGCGGCCGAAGTTCGCTGAGTTGCATCAGCGCAGGACCAAGTTGCACATGCACCCCTCGGTTCGGTGCGATAAGGATATGTCGAGTCGGAGAAGGACCCGACATGGACGGTGGAGACGGCGAAGTTCTCGCGTCCGCCCTCCCACCTCATGTCGAGGCGTGGCTTGACCACGTTCTGGCCGCATCAGACGGGCTCCAAGAGGTGGTCAACGGGCTTCATGCCCTCGGTTCGAAGGTGTGGTTGGTCGGTGGTTGCGTACGTGACGTGCTGGCCGATCGAGGGCGTGACCCTCACGACGTGGATTTGGCGGTGGACGTGGAACCGGCGGTCATGCTCGAGGGCTTCGGTCCCATGGCCGTGGACACCGGTTCAGCGTTCGGGACGGTCACCCTGAAGGCCAGCGGTGGAGGCGAACCCTTCCAAGCGACCACGCTTCGCATCGACGGCACCTACGTCGACGGACGCCGTCCGGAAGGGGTCGAGTTGGTCACCGATATCGCCCTTGACCTGGCTCGACGCGATCTGACGATCAACGCGATGGCCATTGATCTGTCCACGCGCCAACTCATCGATCTGCACGGTGGACGCAGCGATTTGCGCGCCGGCCGTCTGCGTGCGGTTGGGCTCGCCGACCATCGCTTGGAGGAAGACGCACTCAGGGTCTTGCGCGTCTATAGATTCGCAGCCAGCCCGCCACCTCACCATGCCACATGGGCCGTGGACGACGCGCTCCGAACCGCCTTGCGACGGAGAGCGGATGGCCTTCGCACCATTCCTTCTGAACGGATTTGGGGTGAACTCTCACGTCTGATGGATGCGCCCTTGGCCGACGTCGCTTTGGGCATGATGCATGAAGACGGCGTGTTCCAGGCCCTCCTGCTCGACCGGCACCCCTCCACGGCTGGCCTCGATGCACTCCGCGGTGAAGTCGGAATGGCTGAGGAGCGTATGGCGCTGATCTTCTCCGACCTTGAAGGCCCAGAGGTGGAAGCGAGGTTGAGGAACTTGACCGCACCAAAGCGCGTGATTCAGCGTGTCCGTCGCTTGGTTGCCATGATGCGAACGCCTCCGCCAAGCAACCCTCGTGAAGTGCGAGTGCTGCGCCATCGCTGGTACGAGGACGTTGAGGTGTTGCTTCAAATGACATCGATCTTGGAAGGCCTCGGCGTTCTCCAGGGTTGGACGGCGGCCCGAAGCGTTGTTGACAGCACACCCCCGGCACGGGAGCGTGACCCCTTGCTGGACGGCCATGCCATCATGGAAGCCACCGGAGTGAGGCATGGACAGGACTTGGGTCGATTGAAATCGTGGCTCCATTACCTGCAAATTGAACGTGACGTGGCCACAAAAGAAGACATGCTGAATCTGCTGTGCCGCCTACCATGGCAGCAACATGAGGTATCGTGGCCCAAACTTTGACCTGATACGGCCACACCTTCAAATCTCGACCGCGCTCATCCTCCTACATGGTGCGGAAGGCCGTGGTCAATCTTGCTCGACAACGTGCTGCGGAAGCCCTGCGTGCAAAAGGTGTCAACGACGACATCATCGACCGACTTCCGTCCATCGAAGACGGGTTCGTCACATGGATCTCTCGTAGCGAGATGCCCATGGAAGCCATCGACGAAATGCTTCGCGCAAGGGGAGGCTTCGTGGAGATCGACGACCTGTCCAACGTGGTGGAACGCACCACGGGTCATGCTCCTCCAACCTGGGTCTTGGATCTCTTGATGACGTCCATGGACGCCGACGGAGACGGTTTGCTGTCCAACACAGAAGTGTGGACATGGGCAAACGATCGCGGACTGGACGTGCCTGCCCACCTGCTTGCTGTGGAGGCGCCAGAACCCGAGCCCGAGCCTCAGCCTGAGGTTGAACCTGATCCTCAGCCCGAGTGGCAAGAATCTCCCGGGCCTAAACCCATTCAGGTTCAAGTGCGGGAAAAGCCAACACCGCGCCCCGTCCGGACCCAGCCTGTGCCCCGCCCCATCACGGCGGTTGCGGCCACCCAAAGCACACTCGAAGGCCTGCTCGAAGCGTTCTCTCAGAACCTACGTGGCGATGAGATCCAAGCCATCGTGGATGCCAACACCGACACGTTCCACGTCAGCGGAACGGTGAACGGAAACAAGGCAACCCTGCTCGGAGAAGCAGGGTGGAGAAACGGCAGGACCCTGACCGTCACCACCGATTTGGGAGAAATTGACGTGCAGATTCCCGGTGAGTTAACCACCGACCTGAAGCATGTGGACCACCAGGTGAACCTCCATGGTTGGAACCGTGGACTCTCCCGGGCCGTGTTCCGGCTGGCTTAATCAGCGCAGAGACCGTGCAATGACGAGGCGCTGAACCTCTTGCGTGCCTTCGTAAATTTGGGTGATTTTCGCGTCGCGGAAGAAGCGTTCGACCGGGAATTCCTTGGTGTAGCCATAGCCACCGAGCACTTGGATGGCGCGCTCTGCAACCCACATCGCCGTGTCGCCGGCGAAGAGTTTCGCCATGCTGGCTTCTTTGCTGTGACGGGGTCCGTCGTCCTCGTAGTGGTGCTGCTTTGCCCAAGCGGCACGGTACACGAGCAGGCGAGCAGCGTCGATTTGTGTGGCCATGTCGGCCAAATACGCGGTGATCATCTGGTGAGCCACAATCGGTTTCCCGAAGGTCTCGCGCTCATGGGCGTACTTGAGGGCGGCTTCGTAGGCCCCTTGCGCAATGCCAAGGGCCTGAGCTGCGATGCCGATCCGGCTGTTGTCCAAGGCGTTCATGGCGATGGGGAAACCGTTGCCCGCGCCCTTCAGGACGTTCTCAACAGGCACTTTGCAGTTCTCAAGGACGAGGGTGCAGGTGTCGGATGAGCGGATGCCAAGTTTGTCCTCTTTCTTCCCGACGGTGAGGCCTTCGAAGGCTTGCTCGACGATGAATGCGGTGGACCCGCCGTGCTTTTTGACCCCAAAGTCGGGGTGGTCGACGTCCTTTGCAAAGAGCACGTAAATGCCGGCCTGTGCTCCATTGGTCACCCACATCTTTTCCCCGTTCAGGAGGTAATGGGTGCCGTCGTCGCTGAGCTTCGCTCGGCAAACCATCGCCGCGGCGTCGGTGCCCGCGCCGGCCTCGCTGAGCGAGTAGGCGCCCACCTCACCTGCAGCGAGGCGAGGAAGGTAGGCCTGCTTCTGCTCCTCAGTGCCGTGAAGGTTGATCGTCATCGCGCAGAGCCCGACATGGACACAGAACATGACGGCGAAGGAGGGGTCAACGCGCGCCAACTCCTCCACGATGATCGCTTCAGCGATGTCGTTGAGCTTGGCGCCGCCGTATTCATCGGGCACCGTGACCCCCTGAAGGCCGAGTTCGAGGAAGGCTTGCCATTCCTCGACAGGCGGCCGCTGATCGTGGTCCCTGCTCTCTGCGGTCGGCGCCAGCACCGTCTCCGCAAAATCACGGACCATTTCACGAATCATTTCGTTTTCTTCGCTTTCGAGGAAGTCCATTGGCTCACCCGGTCAAAGCAGGGGACCTCGGCTCTTCAAGCATGTGCCCACGCCTAAGCGCGCCTTTGGTGGCATTCAAATACCGCGTCTTGAACGCGGCGATATGGACGAGGAGGACATCGAGTTCACCATCGCACACAACCGACGATATTCAAACGCCCACCTTTGGTTCCAAGACGTCAAGGACGAACGGGTGATGATTGGCATCAGCGAGTACTTGCTGGCCGATGCCGGTGCTGTCCTGCGCGTCAACCTCCCCGACCAAGGGCAGGAAATTGGCGAAGGCGACGTGCTGTTCTCGTTGCGCACGGAATACGAGGCGCTGCGATTCACCTCACCGTTCTCCCTCCGTGTCACCGAGGTCAACGGTGAACTGGAAAGCACGCCCGAGACGATCAACGACTCGCCCTACGACAACGGCTGGGTGCTCATCATCGAACCCCACGCCGACGCCGACGATGCCCTTCTCGAGGCGGACGAATACATCGAATTCCTCCAAGAAGCGTGAGCCAAGGCTAAGTCCCATCTTGGGGCAGCACGAGGCATGAAGGACGCGATGCAACGGCTGACCGCGTCCCTTGAAGCCGCTCCCATCGTCTGGAAGGACGGGTATCCCTACTTCGTCCACCCCGTGACGGACGGCGTTCCACGATTGGACGGTGACGTGCTTTCAGCCATCGTTGAACTCATCGGCGACCGGGTCCATTGGGAAGAGGTGGACCTCATCCTTGGCATCGAAGCGATGGGATTGCCGTTGACCGCGCCGCTGGCCGTGGGTCACGACCGCCCGCTCGTGGTCGCTCGAAAACGAGCCTACGGCCTCGAAGGTGAGGTGGTCGTGGACCAAAGCACGGGCTATTCGAAGGGCGCGATGTACCTCAATGACGTGCGCCCTGGAGAGCGCGTGCTGATCGTCGATGACGTGTTGTCCACCGGAGGCACCCTCCGGGCCGTGATCGACGGCATCCGCCGCTGCGGTGCCGAAGTGGCCCAAGTCGTCATCGTCGTGGAGAAAGGACCTGGCTTGGCGGACTTGCATGAAGAGGAGCCGGACCTCGACCTGTCCGCCCTGATCGCGTTGGACGTGGTGGACGGGCGCGTCGTGACCCGCCCTGCGACGAGCATGGCTTGAAAACGGGACGGCGTGACGGCCCCTCGGGAGCGCCATGGACCTCAACCGTCATGATTTCCAACTCGAGGAGTTGATGGAGCGCATCAAGGACGGCGACCACCGCCTCATCGCGTTGCAGGTTCCTGAAGGCCTCAAAATGCAAGCCTTGGAGATGATGGACACCATCGAAACCGACACCAGCGCCAAAGTGGTGCTCGCCGCAGACCCGTGTTACGGGGCCTGCGATTTGGTGCACGACAAGATGCAGATGATGGGCGTCGAATTGGTGGCCCACATGGGTCACTCCCAGATGAACATCGATTCGGGCATGCCCACCCAATTCATCGACGTCACCTACGAAGGCGACCCAGAGTTACAACCCGTTTTGCCGATCCTTCACGCCCACCGTGAAGGGGCAAGGCAACGGTTGGAAGGCGGCTCTGACGCGCCGCTTTCTGAAGAAGAAGCGCAGGAACGCTTCCTCGACGCCGTCGGCCGAACCGCGGCCCTCACCGACGTGAAACTGGGTCTCGTGGGGTCCATCCAGCACCTCCACCTTCTCCCGACCTTCTGCGAACGGCTGGAAGCCGCGGGATTCGACGTCACCGTCCCCCTTGGCGGCGCCCGTCTCACCTTCCCCGGGCAAGTGCTCGGGTGCAACTACTCCGGCGACGACGACAGCATCGGCCACTACCTCTTCCTCGGCAGCGGCGATTTCCATCCCATCGGACTGGTCCTGCACACGGGCAAGCCGCTCGCCATGCTCGACCCCTACACCGGTGAAGCGACGGAGATGTCGCTGCAGCGGATCGAACGCATCCTCCGCCAGCGTTTCGGACTGATCATGGCCTGCCAAGACGCGGAGCGCTACGGCATCCTCATCGGCGAGAAACCCGGCCAAATGCGCCGCACCCTCGCCCTTCGAATGAAGCGCATGCTCGAGCGCCACGGCAAAAAGGGGTACCTGCTCGCCCTCGAACACGTCGGCCCTGAACTCATTGACTTCTACCCAGTGGACGCCTTCGTCAACACGGCCTGCCCACGCATCGCCATCGATGATGCCGTCAAGTACGCCAAGCCGCTGATCACGCCTTTTGAGCTCGAAGTGACCCTTGGAGAGAAGGACTGGGGCGAGGGTTACCGCTTCGATGAAATCCCCTGATGCGGGGGAGCATGTTCAAGAACGGCTGTCGTCGTTGTTGCTACGTTATGGTGGACTACCTCGATGCCATCGGAGCAGGCCTCATCCTGCTGGACCCGACCCCCCTCGGTTTCGATTACCTGCCCGCTCAATTGGTTGAGCGTGACGAACTCCAACGTGCTTTGGCAGGCCGTTTCTCGAGCCTTGGCCACGCCAGTGGCTCTGGCCGTGCGGTGATCACCGGCCCGGTTGGAAGCGGCAAAACCAGCCTTGTTCGGCGCTTCTGCGACGACGTGGCCCGCCACCTCATCGGCACCCGAGACATCGCCGTCGCCCACATCAATTGCCGAAACGAGAACACCACGATGCAAGTGATGCACAAGATCGTCGCGCAGATGGACGAACGGCACCCGGACCGTGGGCTCTCAAGCGGCGAGTTGTTGGCCAGCATTCGGCGCTTGGTTTCTGCACGCCGCGGTCATCTTATCGTCGTGCTCGACGAGGTGGACCACCTCCTGCGTCGTGCAGGGAACGACATCCTCTACCACTTGCTTCGCATTGACGAGGACGCCGCATCGGAAGGGACGCTTTCGCTCATCCTCATCAGCCAGGAGCACATCCTCGACGTGTTGGAAGGGGCCGTCATCTCACGCCTCGGTGCGTCCAATCACCTTCGCATTCCTGCGTACAACCACAGGGAGTTGGCGGCCATCGCCAACCAGCGGGCCTTGCTGGCCCTACGGCCCGGCTCGTGGCAGGACACGCACATCGACCTGATCGCAGAAGCGGCGTCCACCAACGGCGACGCGCGTGCCGCCATCGAATTGCTCGACACCGCCGTACGGAACGCAGAATCTGACGGCCGGCGTGAACTGCGGGCCGACGACGTGCAACGGGCCGCGGCAGAATTGCCCAGCACCCATGCCGATGGTTTGGTGGACGAATTGAACCTTCACCAACTCCTGGTGCTCTTGGCCATCGCGCGCCGGCTTCGACGAGCAGACCACATCACCAGCGGCGACATCGACCAGCTGTACGCCGTGGTTTGCGAAGAACACGAGACCAATCCCCGAAGCCACACGACCATCTGGAAGATCGTGAAGGAGATCGAAGCGAAGGGCTTGGTCGCCACCCGTGTGGCTCCGGTCGGCTCTGGACGAGGACGAACCACACACGTGACGATGCCCACCGTTTTGCCCGCTGACCTCATCCCCAGGATCGAAGATGAGGTCCCGAGGCGGCGGCGCTGAGGCCCGTTTTCACTCCGGTGAGCATAAATAGAGGCCGCATGTCGGCGGACTGCACCTTGGTGATGCTCATGGCTGATGGAGAATTCATTGCCGTCGTGAACGACACGAACCCGGCCAACAACGGCCGTTCGTACAACGTCACGATTTCCGGCAACAACCACGCACAATTCCTCGGAAAGCGCATCGGCGATGTCGTTGACGGCATTTTCGTCGGTGAAGGTGAAACGGCCCTCAACGGCTACAAGTTGGAAATCACGGGCGGCTCGGACAAGACCGGGACCCCCATGCGCCGCGACCTCGACGGCGGGTCTCGCCAGTCGGTGCTGGTCACCGCCTCGACAGGATACAAGGGCCACAAGCTGGTTCAGAAGACCAAGAAGGGCGAGAAGCGGACCTTCCGCTACGTTCCCGACGGGCTGCGTCGCCGACGCAACTTCCGTGGCAACACGGTGACCCAAGACACGCGTCAGATCAACCTCAAGGTCGTCGAAGCCGGAAACAAAGCGCTTGACGCCATCTTCGGTGCCGACGAGGAACCGGCCGCGGAGTGAACCCCGAGAGGGACGTCGAGCACGAAGGAGTGGGAGCGATGGCACGTCGACTCCCGCGCCAGCCCGAGGTCAACATCGGCCTCGTCGGTCACGTCGACCACGGCAAGACGACCTTGACGCAAGCGCTGTCCGGCGTGTGGACCGACACGCACTCGGAAGAACGCAAGCGCGGCATCTCCATCAAACTCGGATACGCCGACACGGCCTTCTACAAAACCGACGACGGTGCGCATTACCCCCTTGGCCGTCGACCCGACGGAGGCAAGGACGTCGACGAGGAACTGCAACGGGTCGTCTCCTTCGTTGACGCCCCCGGCCACGAGACCCTCATGGCCATCATGATCACGGGTGCATCCCTCATGGACGGAGCGCTCCTCATGGTCGCCGCCAACGAAACGTGCCCCCAACCTCAGACCCGCGAGCACCTGATGGCTTTGGAAATCGCAGGCATCCAAAACATCGTCATCGTGCAGAACAAAATCGACCTGGTCACGCGCGAGCGCGCGCTTGAGTCCCATGCGGAAATCAAGGAATTCCTCAAGGGTACCATTGCCGAACATGCCCCGATCATCCCGGTCTCTGCTCACCATGACGTCAACCTCGACGTGCTGATCTCGGCCATTGAGGCCTTCATCCCCACACCAGACCGCTCCGAAGACAAGCGAAGCGTCATGCACGTGGCCCGCTCCTTCGACATCAACCGTCCCGGGACCCGCCCAGGCAAAATGCGTGGAGGCGTGATCGGTGGCAGCATCGTGGAAGGGACCTTTTCGATCGGTGACAAAGTGCAAATCGCGCCCGGCCGCCGATCTGGAGAAGGCAACAAAACCGTCTGGGAACCCATTGAAGCCACCATCAGCAGCATCCAAGGCGGGGGATTGAGCCTCGACACGGCTCATGCAGGTGGATTGGTGGGCATCGCGACGAAACTCGACCCCGCCACCACCACGGCGGACAACCTCAGCGGACAGGTCATCGCGCTCAGCGGCGACCTCCCGGAAATCCGCGACACCATTCGGGTGGACGTGGACCTCATGGCCACGATGGTCGCTGGAGACGGCGAGGCTCCCGAACGCATCCACCGCCTTCGCAACAACGAGATGCTGATGGTGAACGTTGCCACGGCGACCTCTGTGGGCGTCGTGAAGAACGTCGAAAAGAACCAGGCGACGCTCCAACTTCGCCTCCCGATTTGTGCGGACGCTGGCCAAAGGGTCTCGATTTCGCGACGAACCGGTTCCCGATGGCGACTCATTGGACACGCCACCATCGTCTGAGGCGAGCGCGTGCAACTGATCATCGATGCCTGCGGCTGGACCGCGGCGATCGATGCCAGCGTCAACCTTGACCACGCCTTGATGCCCTTGGTGGGGCGGCCTGAGTGGTTGGTTCCCTCGGGAGTTCGAATGGAACTTGCCGTACTTGACCGGCAGCGTCGAGGCTTGCTGCTGACCCTGCTCGATGAGCGTGCGACAGTGGTCGATACGCCTGAGGACATGGATCACCCTGACGACCACATCGTGGCCTTGGCCACCGCCCTTCGCGCGGTCACACTGACCGTGGACCGCGGCCTCAAGACGCGGCTCATTCAGGCCGGTTGCTCCATCATCGAAGTCGTCGATGGCCACCGCCTACGGCGAATCGACCCTTAGGGGAGCGTGAAGAGCACGTCATCGTCGTGCCCGTCCAACAATCGGAGGCGAACGCCAGCATCGATCCATGCATGGGCGTAATTGATCGCGCCAAACGCACGAACGAGGTCACCTGTTTTGAGAAAATGGGCAGCGTCCGAGGCATAATCGTCCGCCATGCGCAACAGGCGTTCGAGGTTGGACCACGCCTCGGTCCCCTCCTTGGGGATTGGCGTGGCCTTCGCACGGGCCCGTGCGGTCAAGTCCAAGTAGCGCTGAACACGTTCGGTGGTGACTTCTGTCAGGTGGTCTCCGTCAGCCATCCACATCACCTCCCTTGCGGCGGACGCGTTGCACGTCCTCGTCGCGTCCCAACGCTTCGTAGTGAAGCCCTGCCGTGGACCAGTCCCCTCGTTCCTCGGCTTCGACCGCAGCGTCGAACCGCCGACGGCGTTGGGCCCAATCTGCCGCACGTTGGCCGTCGGCGACCAGCGCACGACGGGCCTCGCGCTCGATGCGCTCCCGCTCACCGCCGTACCAACAACGGACGAGGCCGTCGCGGGTTGCGCCAAACAGCGTTTCATCGCCGTCCCCGTCAATGACAAGGACGGGGTCGTTCATCATCGTCCCTTGGTGAACCGTGTCCGATTCGGGTGCGGTGATGATTCGTCCATCGAGCTCCAGAAGCACCCATCCTGTGCCCATCCGGGCCGCAGAGGTGGGTTCGAGCACCTCGCTTTCCAACCGGTCGATTCGGTCCCAGCCGGCGCCGCCTGGAACACCGAGATGCAGGAGGCCGTCCGCACCTCGCAGGAGCATGCCATCGCGTTCCAACGACGACACCCACGTCCAGCGGTCCTCTCCGTAGGTCGCCACGTTCGCTCCGCTGACCACATGCACAAGCCGAAGGCACCCGTCTTGGTCGTGAACGATGACCTGATCACGATCAAGCCACCCAATCAGGGCACGCACCGGTGTTCGAGGCGCACGGGATCGCCCCCGGCCCTCGGCGGTGAAGAGGTGAAGGTCACCCTCGCGACCCGCGGCAAGCCACCCCCCACCCGGACGGGCAAGAAGCGCAGAGAATCCACGGCTCACCGCGCGTCCCTCGTTAAGCGGCGTTCCGTCTTCAAAGCGATGAACGGTGAAGCCATGGGCGGCCAGAACGCCGAGATGGGCTCCGTCCACGACCACGCGATGCGGTGTGAACAGAAGGTCGTGGGTCCAGCGGTGGGCGCCGTCATCGGACAACAACGTCAAGCGACGCTCGTGACCAATGATGCTCCATCCTCGGGCTGAAGCGAGGCAGGCCACGGGGGGGCTCACCTTGCTGGACCATGCGGGTGTCCACGCCATCAGGCCTCACCTCCAAGGAGGTTCCAGGCCTTGAGTTGGGCCCGTGCCCCGGTGGAGAGGGTAAACACGCGTGAACGCCCCCTTTGGGCCACGTCCAGCACTCCGTCCCGGTGCAGGCCGTTACAGATCTGTGACAAACGAGCACGCTTCACGCCCAAACGGGCGAGGAGCCTTGCATCCGAGGGAGAAATCTCCCGGACGCTGGCGGCCTCCACCACCAACGCCTGTCCCGAGTTCAATTCTTTCAGCGCCTGAACCCGAAGAGGGCGGTGGCTCAGCGCACCGGCGTGAGGAAGGCCCAGTCGGGTCAACGCCTCGGCCAAGCCCTGCAAGGGGCTTGCTGTGGACGCACGGGGCGTCACCAAGGCTTTCTGGAGGAGTTGCACGACCTCTGCCGAGAGATCATGTGAGGCATGAGGCACCGGTTGCGTGGCCTCTCGCCCCTGCCCCTCGGATGCCACAGCCTGGGCACCGGCCGCTTGGGTGGGCTTCGTGTGATCCGTGAACTCCCACTTGCCCTCCTTCTCGTCCTTGATGGAGGCCGAGGCCGCTGGTTGGACCGGGGTCGCTGGTTGAATCGAAGCAGAGGCGGTCTCGTTGCTTGCTGCAATGGAGCGATGAGCAATGCGGCCAAACGGTGATGTCCGACTCACTTGGGACACCAGAGGTTCCCTTGGCGTTGCTGCGGGCGCCTTTGCCTCCGAAGGAACCTCTGGCACCGCCGCCGGTTCAGGCGCATGCGGTTCGGCGTCGTCCTGCCCGAAATCCTCCATCCATTTTCGACCGGTGTCGACCACGTCGTCCAATGAAGGGCGAATGGGAGGGGGGGCGTCTTGCTCTCGTGCACCGTCGAGGTCGTCCATGTCCAATTCCAACCCTGCATCGGCGGGGGCAGGCTCCCAGGCATCCATTGGTGGGCTTTGTGTCGTGCCCTTTGCTTGGAGTGTACGTCGGCCATCGCCGCGCTGATGCGCCATGTATTGCCTGCTCATCTCTTGCAGAAGTTGGCGGGGGTAGAGGGGCAGGTGGTGCAGATGGTCCTGTATCCAGGAAAGTCGTGGACGCCATCCAAGTTGATTTTCACGGCGCACACGCACGTCGATCATGTTCGCAATGTCTTCGTCGCTGAACGGTTCAAGGGTGAATTCCTGCGTGAACCTCGCCACAAGGCTTGCTCCAAATCGAGCAGCGTGTTCAGGGGTCGCGATGACCACGATGAGTGCGTCAAGTCGTTCAAGGTAGGCCATGGACTTCGAGAGGATCTGTGGAAGATGTTCTCCATCGAGGACAGGAAGGTCGAGCACGATCAGCGCTTGGCCATGGTCGCGCCTGAGGGTCTGAATCAGCATGTCCGTTGCCTGATTTGGGCCAGGGGAAGGTTGACCTCCGATGAGGCCTTGTTGGATTTGACCCATCAAATCCGCTGCGGCCCGGTCTGGATCGACGTCCACCACATGCACAGCCCGCTGCAAACTTCCCTTCAGGACGCGCATGAGTGAGGTGCGACCTGAACCAGAAGGCCCGGCGAGCAACAACAACCGGGCGTCGTTTCCCTCGTTCAAGTAAAATCGAAGCTCTTCCAACACGTCTTCACGACCGACAAGAAGGTCGGCGTCGCTTTCCTCGAGCGGCTTTCTGCCGAAGGGGTTCCGTTTCACGGAGGGGAATCCTTCGGAAGGCATCATGCTCGGCGCCAACCAAAAGCGGGTATATCATGCTTCACCGAAAACCGAGGATGCACGCTTGCGTTAGGAGGCGTTAATCGCGTCGCGGAGCGCCCGATTTCGTCAGAGATTAACGCAAATCAACGCTCACCTAACGCTTGGCTAACATGTTAGTCACCCGTTAATCACCCCGATGAGTTCATGCTTTGCCCTGGCTACCACCCACCATGCCCGCACGGAGCAGCCGCCTCTCGGGCTTCTACCGACTCAGCGTCGAGGAACGGCGCAAGGCTCTGCTCGAGGTCACGAACCTGAGCGAAGAAGCGCTTCATGCACTGGCTTCTGCCGATGCATTGAGTGAGGAAGCGGCAGATCACATGATTGAGAACGTCGTCGGTCGCTTTGTCCTCCCTGTGGGTTTGGCCACCAATTTCATCGTCGATGGAGAGGAGTACCTCATTCCCTTTGTTTTGGAAGAATCGAGCGTGGTCGCGGCTGCGTCCAACATGGCACGCCGCTGTCGCTCAACTGGAGGCTTCGTCAGCAACAACGACCCACCGATCATGATTGCACAGGTGCAAGTGCTCGGCGTCGAGGACTTGGATGCTGCAGAGGCGGCCGTGATGGGCGCGGAAGCGGAACTGATCCACCTCTGCAACGACCGCCCCTCTACGATGATCAAACTCGGTGGAGGCCTCAAACGCCTGACGTGCCACCGCATCCCCACGGACCTTGGGACCATGTTCGTGGTCCACCTCCACGTCGACGTCCGTGACGCCATGGGCGCCAATGCCGTCAACACCATGGCCGAACTCATCGCACCGCGCATCGAGACCCTGACGGGTGGGCGCGTGCTGCTTCGAATCCTCTCAAACCTGGCCACAGAACGCATGGCACGCATCGAGGCACGGTTCAGTCCTGAAGCGATGTCTGACGACGGGGACGCCGCACAAGGCGCGGAGGTCATTTCGGGCATCATCGAAGCCTACCACTTTGCTGCCTCGGACCCTTATCGGGCGGCGACACACAACAAGGGCGTGATGAACGCCATCAGCGCGGTGGCCATCGCTTGCGGGCAAGATTGGCGGGCCATCGAAGCCGGCTGCCACGCTTGGGCCGCGGTCCGCACTGGACGCTACGCCTCGATGACCGAATGGGAGGTCGACGACGAAGGCCATCTCGTGGGACGCCTGGAGACGCCCATGGCCGTCGGCACCGTGGGTGGAGCCAGCAGGGTCCATCCAACGGCACGTGCATGCCTTGAGTTGCTCGGCATCGACTCTGCCGATCAGTTGGCCTCGGTCATGGCCGCTTCCGGCCTCGCGCAAAACCTTGGGGCCTTGCGAGCCCTCTCGACCAGCGGCATCCAAGCAGGACACATGCGCCTCCACGCACGGAACATGGCCGTCAGTGCAGGCGCTGAGGGACCTGAAATCGAAGAGGTCGCCGCTCGACTCGCCACCTGGGAAGGACCGAGGACCCAAACCACGGCTGAGGAAATCCTTGCCATGCTTAGGCAAGGCTCCTGATCATTCGTCTTCGCCCACGGGCAACACGGCTTGAACCGTCCCGTCTTCGAGTTCCTCTTCGACGACCACGCTTCCAAGCACGTCGTCCAAAATGCCGGATTCCGCGACCTGCTCGCGGAACCATGCCCGCACTTTCGCGCGGTCGGTGTGGGGGCAACCGAACACCTCTGAGAAGCGGCGTGTGGTGGACAAGCGCCGCGTGTTGCCGTCCCTGCGCCGTTGAATCATGCCCGCTTGGGCCAATTCGCGCACGTGGTCGTAGGCACGTTGGCCCAGCATGTCCACCAACCGAGATTGGGGCATGGGTTGGTGGTACGCGATCAAGGAGGCGGCCTTGAGCAAACGAGGAGGAAGGTCTGTCTTCGTTTCACGAGGCAGATGCGCGGCCACTTTGGGCTTCACTTCCATGGCCCATCGCCCCCCAACTTCCGCGAGGTGAAGGGCGCCGCGGCGGCGTTTCAGAGAGCCCCGAAGCTGGTCCAAAGCGGCCTCGACCTCGTCGGTTTCGTACCCCAAGGTCTCCGCCAATTCCTTGACCGACAGAGAACGACCCGCTGCGAACAGCTGCGCCTCGAGCAAGAATTCCAACGGCGTCTCAGTCATGCCATCACCTCACTCGACCAACCACGAATCCGTGTCCGCTTCCACTTCGTTCAAGACGGCAGCGGAGGCCTCTTCCAACGCAGAAGCCTCCTCAGCGCGTTGGATGAGACCTCGTGGAGCGCGCCCATCTTCTTCCGCTTCAAGACGCTCAAGATGAGAACGTACGGCGAGGTAGGTGTCCATTTTTGGCCAGAGGTCGACCAAATAAATCGGACCTGCCGGGACCTCGTCTTGTACCACATCGACCAGTCGCCGGTGGACGAGGAACAATCCCGCAATGAACGCGGCCACGTTGGCTTCGGTACGACCGCCAAGACTGGCTGCCGCATCAGGATCCAACTCCTCGAGCCGTCGAACGACGTCCAACAGCGGGACCTTGGCTGCGCCGTTGGCTTCGCAGACTTGCCTCAGAGCATCCCAGCAGCGCTCAATATCGCCTTCCAGGTCCTCGTCGTGCATGCGACCCCCCACGTCGTCCAAGTGAGCCTTCAGTTCGGCGGCTGCCGCTGCCCGAACGCGTTCACGTTCCTGCAGGGCCTCTGCATCGTCCGCTGCGTCCTTGAAGGCAGCAAGGAGTTCACCCAAGGTGGTCGGTCGTCCTTCTGGCCGGCGCAACCGGCCGTCGAACAAGCTCGGCAAGGTGGCGTCTGCTTCGCCTTGCAGCACGGTGGTGGTGAACGCATAGGCTTCGTCGTCCACGTCCAACTCCCAGCCAAAATCGTGACCAAAGTCGACCTCTTCCTCCTCCATGTCGAGGGCGGTCGCTCGATCGTAAACCCCCAGGGTTTGCTCGTGCAGCACCTCCCAAGCCAGTCGAATCAGACGGCCGCAAGCAGGCAGGTCCACGCGGTCCGCCTCTGCCCGAACACGCTCGGTGAAAATTTCGAGGAAGGCTTCCAAATCGATGTCCCAGGCGTTGAGGCCTTCTTCACGCACCAGGGACAACACAAGGGCGATGGAACGGTCCACAGGGTCAGTCAAGGCCTGATGTTCCGCACCGTCCTGGGAAGCAATGCGCATGATGCGATCGCCGAAGGCCAGCGCCTCTTCGTCCTCGCTTCCGGTGGACAACAAACGCTCGACGATGTCCTGCCTGAGGAACCATCCATCGAGGACCATCTGTTGCATGCCCTCACCTCACTCCTCGTCGGGGGCATCGACCGGAATCACCGGTTCCTGAACAGGACCTTCGCCATCTGCTGCCTCTGCTTCACGCACGGCCTCGAGGTGTTCGCGAACCTCCGCCTCGTCCTCGGCCGATTCGTCGGCACGAGCCATCAGCCCTTCGAGGCTCTTCGGCGTCCCCAGGGACTCTGGGACCTCAGGCATGGCGTTTTGGAAGGCGACGGCTTCACCCGCACGGTCCGCGTTCTTGGCCGCGTCCGCGGCAGCGGCCACTTCGGCGGCTTCGCCAAGGGCCAACGCACGCTGGCGGTTGAAGTCCATGATGCGGCGGCTGCAACCGTCTCCACCGTGGGTCACGCCGATGTGATGGTCGGCCAAACTCAGGCTGACCTTGCGCAAGGTGACCATGATGAATTGAGCGCGTTCCGAACGGGCCCTGCACATTTCAGCGATGAGCCGAGCGTTGTCGGAATCGAGGTTCTGGTCGACCTCGTCGAAGTAGTAGAACGGACTTGGATCGTAATCTTGGATGGCAAAGATCAGCGCGAGTGCGGCCATGGATTGTTCACCGCCAGACAAGCCCTGCAACCGGCATCGGCTGGACTTGCCACGCGGGCGAGCCCACATGTCCAAACCGCCGGAGAAGGGCTGGTCTGGGTTTTCCAAGAAGAGTTCACCTTCGCCGCCCTTTGACAGGGTCTTGTAGACCCGCTTGAAGTTCTCATTGACCTTGGACAAGACCTGCGTCAGCCGAACGGTGCGCTGTTGGTCAAGCTGTTCCGCAAGGTCCAGCAAGTCCTGTCGACGTCCCTTCAGCACACCGTGATCGGCGCTCAACGAGGCCAACCTTTCCTCACAGGCGGCGTGTTGATCGATGGCCCTCCAATTGACGGAACCAATGTCCTCAATCTTGCGTTCGAGGCGACGCACGGTGCGTTCTCCTTCGGCCACGGTAGGCAACGGGGATTCGTCTTCGACGCTTTCCTCGATGCCCTCTTCGACCATGGATGAACGGATTTCAAGCAGCTGCGCTTCGCTGCTGGAGAGCAAACGGCGCAATTCCTCGGCGTGGTGACGGCGGGAACGGGCGTCGGATGCCTTCTGTTCGGACGCGACCCGTAGTGCGCTCCGTTCGTCGACCAAACGGATCCGTTCGTCTTCGAGCCCTTGATGTTCCTCAAGGTGAGAGCGGCGCTCTTCCTCCTTGGCCGAAAGGTCCGCACGGTTTTCGGCCATGGACGCCTCCAGCCTTGAGCGCTCCGTGGCACGTGTCGCGGCCTCCGAGGCAAGCCCATCGAGGCGGCCGCGAAGGTCCTCCGCGTTGCCTTGCAGCAAGGCATGACGCTCCTTTCCAGAACGGATGGTGGCTTCGTTGGTCTGAAGCTCTGCTTCGGCGGTGGCCTTCGCCAATTCCGCGGCATGAAGGCGCTCTTTGAGATGGGTCGGACTGGCGTCTTGGAGGCGTTGGTTTGCCTCATCCCGCTCCGCGATGGCGTCAGAGAG
>Ga0075480_10000422_pt1 | contig 24838 bp, 21 predicted proteins | sample DEB08_DNA_7_FD_81590 | JGI IMG/M metagenome (GOLD analysis project Ga0075480, IMG submission 81590) | Aqueous microbial communities from the Delaware River and Bay under freshwater to marine salinity gradient to study organic matter... | ecosystem: Environmental > Aquatic > Marine > Coastal ... | reverse complement strand
GCGTTTTCAAGCGAGCCGGTCAAGCGGGCGGTGACGTCGAGAATTCGAACACCACCTTTTGTCATCATCTCCTCGAGCTCATCAGCGGTGACGAGGTATTCAGGGTGTGAATAGGTTGTAACTGCCATATGACTGCTCCTTATTGCAATCCGTGAGCAGCACCGCCATCAAGCGGTATTGCTGCCCCAGTAATGAACTTTGCGAAATCAGAACAAAGAAACGCAGCAACCCGACCGAAATCATCAGGATCACCAATGAATCCGGCAGGAATCGCTGCGGCCGCCTCAGCAAGGTTCTCATGAAGAGCCTCCAGTCGTGGCGTGCGATGCAAACCAGGTTGCAGGGAATTGACGGTGATGCCGTCTGGCGCCACCTCACGGGCAAGAGTCTTCAAGAATCCCGTCAGGCCAGCGCGGGCGGTATTCGACAGAATGAGTGTGCCGATCGGTTCACGGACTGACAGCGATGTGATCGCAACAACGCGACCCCATCCGCGCTGTTGCATCGCTGGAACAAGCGCTGAGCACATCGCGACTGTCGAAACAAGATTCAACTGCAGCGCCTCGCCGTAGGAGTCGAGGCTTGTCGATGCAAAGTTTCCAGGCGGAGGGCCTCCCGCATTCGCGACAAGAATGTCAACCCCTCCCATTGCATGTTCAGCGGCCGCGGCCATTGATGCGACTTCCTCATTACTCGTCACATCAGCAGGAATGACGTGGACAACAGCGGAAGGCACCATTGAGATGATCTCCGACCGTGCGGCCTCAAGTTTCTCTTGAGAGCGCGAAGCAATCGCTACTTCAACGCCCTCTTGGGTGAGCGCCAGGGCTGTGCTTTTACCAAGACCGGTTGACGCTCCAGTGACGAGTGCTCGGCGACCTGCGAGATTGAGGTCCATCAGGCCTGCCACTCAAATTGCACGGCGGCACGACCTTCGATCACGTGCGATGTACGGGCGATGACAGCCTTATGTTCTGGGTGATCCCGATATGTCGTGTAACCGTCGATATCGGCGAAATCCGCAGTCACGACGTAGTCAAAGTTGCCCTCGTTCACACCGAGATCGGAACCGTGTTCGTAATTCACAATTACATCGATCTTTGGCACCATCTCTGAAAGGCCATTCGAAAACGCAGCAACCTCGTCGGGCGTCGCAGACTCTTTAAATCTGAACATCACAGTATGACGAATCATCGAAAACCCCTTTTTTGGTGAAGGCCACCGAGCGTGGCTTTCACCCCCAGCGTAGGATGCATGGTCGTCCCTCGGTGACTCGGGGGTTCCCAGATCAATGGAGTGAACATGTTGTACACAAGCCCCCTTCCTTCAGTCGAGATTCCTCTCGTTCCGATCACAGAGTTCGTGCTTCGTCGTGTTGAGGATCACCCTGATCGCCCAGCACTCATCGATGGAGCCTCGGGCCGTACATATTCGTTTGCCGAACTCAGTGATGTCATCCACCGCCTTGCTGGCGGTCTTGCTGCCCGCGGCTTCGGCCCCGGAGACACTCTCGCACTGATGGCACCAAACCTGCCCGAGTACGCGATCGTCTTCCACGCTGTTGCCGTTGCCGGCGGGGTTGTCACCACGGTGAACCCCACCTATGGCGCGGAGGAAATCGCGTTCCAATTGCGTGATGCTGGAGCAACCGAACTGATCACCATTGGCATGTTCGCCGAGGTCGCCGCAGCAGCAATTGCGGAAACACCAATCTCTGAGGTGATCACCATCGACGGCGCGGACGGAACGACCGCTCTCGACAGCATATTTGGCAACCCCATCGAACAGTCGCCAGTGAACCCCATCGACGATGTCGTCGTGTTGCCGTACTCATCGGGCACCACCGGGCTGCCAAAAGGAGTGATGCTCACCCATCACAACCTCGTCGCAAATATCTGTCAATGTGACCATGCGATCGTTTACCAACCTGATGGAGAGGTGGCGCTTGCCTTCTTACCGTTCTTCCACATCTACGGTATGCAGGTTTTGATGAATGGATTGCTCGCAAACGGTGTCACCGTTGTGACCCTTCCTCGATTTGACCTCGAGCAAGCCTTGTCGCTCGTACAAGCACATCGCATCACCCGATTCTTTGCCGTACCTCCGGTCGTCCTTGCATTAGCGAAACATCCTGCGGTTGATTCGTACGATCTCTCGTCGCTCGTGCAAGTATTCTCTGGCGCTGCTCCACTTGGTGCTGAAATTGCCATGGAAGCCGAGAAGCGGATCGGCTGCGAGGTTGTGCAGGGGTACGGCATGACAGAGCTGTCCCCTGTCAGCCACACCACACCTCCTGGAATGTTTAAGGCGGGATCATCTGGTGTCACCGTGTCAAACACTGAAAGCCGCATCGTTGATCCTGACACCGGCGAAGACCTACCGTTTGGTGAACGCGGCGAATTGTGGGTGCGCGGCCCACAGGTCATGAAGGGCTACCTCAACAACGCTGAGGCAACGGCGGCCACCCTCGACAGCGATGGTTGGCTCCACACCGGAGATGTCGCAATCATTGATGAGGATCACCACATGACGATCGTCGATCGAGTGAAGGAACTCATCAAATACAACGGCTTTCAGGTTCCACCTGCCGAGCTTGAGGCTCTGCTGGTTACTCATCCAGACGTTAATGATGTTGCAGTGATCGGCATTCCCGACGAATCGGTGGGCGAATTGCCAAAGGCGTTTATCGTCCGATCACCTGGTTCATCCGTCACGGCTGAGGACCTTCAAGCCTTTGTTGCTGAGCATGTTGCGTCGTACAAGCACATCCGACTTGTCGAGTTTGTTGACGAAATACCGAAGTCAGCTTCAGGTAAAATTCTCCGTCGCCTCCTTCGCGATCAGGGCTAATTTGGTCACCATGTCATTGCCCGAAGTTCATGCAGAAATTGAGAACCGGGTTCTCACCATCACGATTGATCGCCCTGAAGTGAGAAACGCTGTTGATGGCCCCACGGCTCAGGCATTGCACGAAGCCTTTCTGTTGCTTGATGAGTCTGACGCCGTGGACATCGGGATTCTGACCGGCGCGCATGGAACCTTTTGTGCTGGTGCAGATCTGAAGTCTGTGGCTGGAGGTGAAGGGCCGAGAGTGCACGAGGATATGTCGCTGCCCGGGCCGCTCGGACCGACGCGAATGATGACGACAAAACCATTGATCGCCGCAGTTGAGGGTTTCGCTGTGGCAGGTGGACTCGAGTTAGCACTTCTGTGTGACCTTCGAGTCGCTGCATCAAACGCCGTATTCGGCGTGTATTGCCGACGATGGGGTGTACCGCTCGTTGATGGAGGAACAATTCGCCTTCCTCGTTTGATTGGGCACTCTCATGCAATGGATCTCATCCTCACAGGCCGCGGGGTATCAGGGGACGAAGCACGACAGATGGGTCTTGCGAATCGAATCTGTGAACCCGGCAACGCTCTCAGTACAGCGCGAGCTCTTGCCGACCAACTCGCCGCATTCCCTCAAGGTTGTTTGAGATCCGATCGAGAGTCCGCCTACGCACAGTGGGACCTTCAATTCGACGATGCACTGGAAAACGAAACCCGGCTTGGTCTACAGGTCATTCGCTCCGGCGAAACTCGTGACGGTGCAACAAGATTCGCAAACGGCGAAGGTCGCCACGGAGCGTTCTAACACCCAGAAAGCGTTTGCCGGCCTCAATCTGCGTGCTGGCAGTACATTGAATGGTATGCACTTTTTGAGGACTCGTACCATCGCGACCATTCGGACGACCTCGAACTCATGAAAGCAACCTCGTGGCTGAGCACACTCGAAGCAAACAACTCGTGTCTATTTTTCAGCAGGCGCTGAAGGCCTTAGCTGGTAAGCGCAACGACTGGTGGCCGAGCAGCTTTCTCACTACTGGGCGCCCGACTCTTCGACTTCCAAGTGTCGGGATTGTGATCGCTCTTGCGTCAATTGTGATCGGTTGGTGGGCATTTGCAGGGGCCACCGGCTTGGACGATGACTCCCGACAATCATTTGATGCACGACCTGCGCTGTTCGCCGGAGCAGTCTCCGTGATGGCAATGACGTGGTCGCACCTTCTGTCGACACGACTTCGGCCACTCGAATATCTCTTCGGCGGTTTAGACCACATGTACCGGTGGCATAGGTGGAGTGGAGCGCTTGCGGTTGCAACAGTCTTCTTGCACACTCAGATTGTTGACGATGTGAAAGGGATCCCCGGAGCCTCTCGTTCAATCGCCAAAGCAGCAGAAGAACTTGCCGGCATCGCAGAAACATTTCTCTACATTCTCGTCATCGCAAGCTTCATACGGTGGGTGCCTTATCGCTGGTGGCGCCATACCCACAAGTTGATGTACCCCGCCTACGTCATCTCGTGTGTCCACTTTTACACCGCCGAGAAACCATTCGGAAACGGTGAAGCGTGGGGCCGCTTCTACTCCACCGCAATGATCATTGGAATCGCCGCTGGGGCATATCGACTTGTGTGGCGAGACATGATCAAGCGCGGACGTCCCTACACAGTTACCTCGATCGATCGTGGATCTCGCTATCTCGATCTGACGTTGTCACCAGTCGGAACACCCATCAAACATCAGGCCGGCCAATTTGCATTCATCAAACTTGTCAAGAGCGGCCTTACCGAGCCTCATCCGTTCACCATTGCGTCAGGCCCAATCTCGAACAACCTTCGCGTTGTGATGAGAACCGACGGAGACTGGACAGGGCGCGTCAACAAACGACTCGCAATCGGCGATGAGGTGATTGTTGAAGGGGCATTCGGACACTCACACCCGATTCCACGAAATGCTGAAGCTCCCGTGCTCTGGGTCGCTGGAGGAGTGGGGATCACTCCATTTCTCGCTTCCATCGACGTCCTGTCCGAAGACCCGCGTCCGGTGCCACCCCGTCTCTTCTACTCCGTTTCTTCTCGAGAAGAAGCGATTGGGCTCGACGAGTTACGACGAGCCCACAAGCGTGGGCTGATTCAGCTGCATCTGCATGTGACGTCTGACGGCTCACGGCTATCTCCCAATGATGTCATCGGAGAATTTGGCGATGGCGGTCTCGTGAATGCCCATGTCGTGATGTGTGGCCCCCACGGGCTACTCCGCTCTGTTTCCCAGGCGGCACGCGACTGTGGAGCGTCAACGATCCACGTTGAAGAGTTCGATATCCGTTCAGGAATTGCACCTGACCTCACTCAGGAGATCGACGACGTGATTGATGAGGTCACGAGTCGTCTACAAGCACGCAAAGAGAACCAAGGCGTTACTCAGTAATTGGCTCCAGCAACTTGCGAAGTTCTGCCTTTGCGATTTTCTCGAGCGTCGACCGAGGAAGCTCATCAACCACTCGTACCGTCCGAGGAACCTTGAAATCTGCGAGATCACGCTGGCAGGCCGAAATGACAGCGTTAGCTACATCATCAGATGCGGCAGCCGATGGAATCAAGAAGACCGCTGGAACCTCATCGAGCATGTAGTGCGGTTGCGCAACGACCGCACATTCGCTCACGAGTCCGGTTGCCATGATCACAGCCTCAATTTCTGACGCGGCCACATTCTCTGCCCCGACTTTCAGCATGTCTTTCAGACGGTCTCCAAAAATGAGATCACCTGCATCGTTCATGATGATCGAATCACCGGTGGCAAACCAGCCGTCTTCATCGAAGGAATCTTGTGTCGCCTCAGGGTTGCCGGCATATTCCTTGAACAGCGAAACGCCTCGAATCCCACGAATAAACAACTCACCGCTTTCCCCGGGGCCAACGTGAGTTCCGTCAGGTCGTCGCACATTGATCTCGTATGCCGGAGACGCCCGGCCAATGGTGTACGCAGCGCAAGGCTCATCTTGGTCGCCGACTATTCCTTGAGTAATCGTTTCAGTCATTCCCCACCACCCAAAGGTGGTGACGCCGAGACGCTCTTCGACTTCTGGCATCCGCACCGCGCATCCCCAAAACCGGAAGTGGTGTTGTTCAGGAATGTCTCCGCTGAGGAGCGCTTTTACACAAAACGGAATCGTCGACGCCCACGTCGACTTATTTCGAATAGCAACATCCCAAAAACGCGATGCTGAGAACCTTGGCTGTACAACCATCGTTCCACCGGACCATAAGGTCGACAGCATTGAGTACGACTGAGCGTTGGTGTGGAACAGCGGCAAGAAAATCTGAGTGATGTCTGCAGAGGTCAACCTCATATGAGCACAGTTCATTTGCATTCCCCACACCACATTCGCGTGCGTCCACAGCACGGCCTTCGGACGCGATGTCGTACCCGATGTAAATTGGATTCCAAGGTCTGCAAGCGGGTTGATTTCTCGCTCCGGTGCACGAACACCTTCTGTCATGAGATCATCGAACTTTTCGTATTCGATACCAGCGGGAACATCGCTGGGCGCTCCGGCATCGGTTGAAGTCACGATGAGGAAACGAATCATTGGCGCAGAGTCACTGACGAGTTCAGCAAATCCCGGAGAGGTAATCGCCCCTACAACTCCAGCATGATCAGCGAAGTACTCCATATCTCTTGCTACAGATCGTGTATTGGTTGAGACCGCCACTGCACCAATTCGCGCGCAGGCAAACCAAGAAATGAGAAACTCCGGCGAGTTGTCGAGGTGAACAAGGACTCGATCGCCAACCTGCACCCCTCGGGAATGCAGAGCTCCGGCAGCAGCCTCAACTGCCGCTCCAAATTCGCTATACGAGTAAGTCTTCGGCTGCCCTTCAAACGGCTCCCACACGATGAATGGCTTCGACCCATACTTCGCCACGCGAGATGCAAGAACTGATGGAACATCGCGTCCTTCGACCATCGCCCATTTTCCGGCATCGATTCGATCTTTTAGGTCACCCATATCAATAGCCCCCATTCATAGGTCACTTCACTGCGACCATGGTCGTGCACGAAGCGTAGAACGAGGCACCGATGTTATGAGAATCAGAACCACTACTGCCCATCTGCGACACTTGCGATATGACAACTCCATTTTCTGGCACCATTCAACGCGACGGTGACACTGTGCAGGGCGACTGGCGGGCTCCACGCCAGATGCTGCATGACCAAACCTACGACGGTCACGCAAGTGTTCATGATGACTCAATGGCTGAGGGTCTCGGCCTTCCGGGTGCCCCAATCGAAGGGCCGACACATTTCAGTCAACTCGATGTACTCGCCTTCGAACTATTTGGAGATGAGTGGTTTATCACGGGGTGTGTGAGTTCTCATTTCGAAAATATGGTGATCGAAGGCGAGCTCGTCAAAGCCTTTGCTCAACAAACTGGCGCTCATACTGCGGAGGCGTGGGCAGAGAAAGAGAACGGCGACCGGATCCTTACCGCCTCTCTGACGATCAAAGGTGCCGAAACCCTGTTATCAGCCCGACTCGCTTCCGCCCAAGCAAAAACACCCGGAGATCTATTCATCATTGACCGACTTGAGATCGGAATGGTGACCGGCCCCGATGATGCGACCCTCACGATGGCCGATCGAAATGGAGACCTCTACCCCTTCTCTCTTCAAGAGAAACTCGGCAGTATCACCGAGCCTTGCGAGTGGTATTCCGATAGTGACTCAAGTCCCTGGGGCCATCCAGTTGTCCCATCAGAGATGTTAAGTGTCATGGGGCACCGAGGTGGCTCGCACCTGCCGGTGCGGGGTCCCTCTGTTGGATTGTTCGTTGACCTCGAAGTGTTGCGATATCAGCCAGTTCTCGTCGGTACCACATATTCGGTAACGCATGAGGTCATCGCAATTGGTCAAAGCAAGCGGGTCGAGTCGTATTGGACGCGTTCCTCAATTGTTGATGAACATGGCGAAGCAGTTGCAGATGTTCTCCTCCATCAAGGGGTGTTCAAGGCTTCGTTTGCCGACTACCCGACATCGATTCAGTGACACTTCATCAGGTCACGTAAAGAATGAACCATGGCAGTGTGAACACCGATAGCAAAGTTCCTGCCATCACCATCGTCGCGGTTTCATCAGGGCGTGAATCAAGTTCGATCGCAATCACTGCAGCAAAGACAGCTGTCGGCATCGCCGCTTGAAGCACGATCGCACCTGCAGCATCACCGGTGAGCCCAAGCCCTGAAGCGATTGGAACAGCCACGAGCGGTTGCACCAGCAATTTCGCCGTGACCGATCGGAGCACATCAATATCGAACTTCGGGCGACCAATCGTGTTGAGTTGAATCCCAAGGGTGACGAGCATTACTGGGATAATTGCGCCCGCAAGCAAACCAACCGGCCGATCGACAACCAGTGGCATATCGAGATCGAGCGAATTCACAATCAAGGCGGGTGGAATCATCAGCGTCATCGGTGATCGAAGTGCTCGGCCGAAACCTGCGAGACCACCTTCGGCCAATGTCACAGCAAGAATGAGACCAAGACCGTTGACAACCACCATCGCAACAGCGGCATATGGCCGAGCAGAATCATCGAAGCTGAATAACACGATCGCAAGACCAAAGTTGCCAACGTTTCCGTATGCCCCTGTTGTCACCACTGCCGCGCGACGATCACGGGGAAGTTTCCATGAAATTGCATAAGCAATCAGTGCCGCCACCGAAAACGCTGCAGCAGCAGCCAACGAAAGACGTCCAAGCAATTTTGGGGCCAGGCTGGCGTTGCTGAGGGCATCAAATACGAATGCCGGACCGATCAACCAGTACGAAAGTTTTGCAAGCGGCTGGGCCGGAATCTGAAGCCACCTGCCAATTACGACACCTGCGACCACCAAGATGAGAACAGGACCGAGGATGTCAAGGAGGATGCGCACGATATCGGACACGCGGCACACCGTACCGAACGTGTTCGCTCAATAAACCGTTGAGTGCTTCGACACCGACCAATACTCGCCCGTATTCTGTCGGGCAATGAGCGAAACAATTCACGTCGCAGCAGGAACTGAGTGGTGGCGAAATGCTGTCGTCTATCAGGTGTACCCACGGTCATTCGCTGATGCAAATGGTGACGGCACTGGTGACGTTGAAGGAATTCGATCTCGGATTCCATATCTAACTCAACTTGGGGTGAATGCAATCTGGATGAACCCGTGGTACCCGTCACCGCTGCTCGATGGCGGCTACGACGTCGCTGATTATCGTTCCATCGCTCCAATGTTCGGATCCCTTGACGACGCGAAACGTCTCATCGCAGACGCACATGATGCAGGTATTCGAGTGATTGTTGATCTCGTTCCCAATCACACATCGTGGGATCACAAGTGGTTCGTTGAAGCCGTTGCCGCAACTCCGGGTAGCGCCGCACGAGACCGCTACATCTTTCGGGATGGTAAAGGTGAGAATGGTGAGCTGCCGCCAACCAACTGGTCCTCAGTGTTCGGTGGCCCTGCGTGGAGTCGATGTGAGGACGGACAGTGGTACCTCCACCTGTTTGACATCAGCCAACCTGATCTCAACTGGACCAACCCAGAAGTTCGCGCCGAGTTCTGCGACATTTTCCGGTTTTGGGTTGACCTCGGCGCAGACGGTTTCAGAGTCGACGTTTCGCACGGGTTGATCAAAGACCCCGATTTTCCTGATGTCGATCTCGCCAGCGAGATTCTCACGGTTGGCCACATTGAAAACCATCCGCACTGGGACCGAGATGAAGTTCACGAGATCAATCGCGAATGGCGCGCCGTACTCGATGCAAAAGAAGTTGAACTCGGACGTGAGCTCATGATGGTGGCAGAGGCCTGGGTGAAGCCCGAAAGTGTGCCGCTCTATCTTCGCCCCGACGAGTATCACCAGTCATTCAATTTCGACTTCCTTGGTTGCCCTTGGGACATCACGCAGATGCGTTCATCGATCAACCGTGCTCTTGTTGACGCCGCGTCCGTTGGTTCCTCGGCGACTTGGGTGCTGTCAAACCACGACGTCGTGCGCCATGCAACTCGCTACGGACTCCCCGAGGGAACCGACTACCAAGAATGGCTCATGCACGGTTCAGCTGAACTCTGTGATCACACACTTGGGGTGAAGCGCGCCCGGGCCATCACGATGATGTTGCTCGCTCTTCCAGGTTCGACGTACATCTATCAGGGTGAAGAACTTGGCCTACATGAAGTGCACGATCTCCCACACGAGGTACTTGACGATCCGGTGTGGCGACGTTCGGAACACACCCGAAAAGGCCGAGACGGGTGCCGTGTGCCAATTCCTTGGACAACAACTGGCGCATCATTTGGGTTCGGGAGCGACGGCTCGTGGCTTCCACAACCGAGTGACTGGGGCGCACAATCTGTTGAGGCGCAAGATGGTGTAGCGGGCTCGGTTCTCGAGCTCTACAGATCGGCCCTCGCGTTGCGTGCAGCGTCGTGGGTCGACAGTGGCGACCTCAACTGGCTTGAGCTCGATCCACATGCGATCGCTTTTGAGCGCAACGGCTACGTGTGCATCACCAACTTCGGTGACAGCGACATTCAACTCCCTGATGGCGATCTCTTGCTTGCCTCAGACGACTCGGCAAGTATCGCAATGATCGCTGCCAATACGACGGTGTGGATCAAGCGTCCTTGACCAACATCAAGGCAGTCTGACGAGTCTCAATTCAAGATGCAGGCCAGCCTCAGCCAAACGAGTTGAGCGCATCAACGGTGATATCGACGATGCGGTCAATGTGCTCATCGGTCACCACCATTGGTGGGGCAAACAGCAGCGCATCTGCGACCGCAGGACCTGAGCCAGCGGGGTACACCCACATACCACGCTGCACACAAGCCTCAACCGCTTCCACCGCAGACAATCCCGCAAGTTCAACACCAATCATGAGGCCTCGACCACGGATTTCAGTGACCCTCGAATGGCCGCTCAGCGCGCTCGACAGCGCTGACTGCATGCGATCTCCCATCACCTTTGTTCGGTCGACAAGTTGTTCGCGCTCCATAATGTCAAGCACTGCGAGCGCCCCAGCACACATCGCATCTGGACCCGAGTAGGTAAAGAACATCACGTTGCCACCTGCATCTGAAATAGAGCCAGTGACCTCATCAGAGGCTGTCACCATCGACATCGGCACGTATCCGCCGCCAAGACCCTTCGCTGACACAAGGATGTCAGGCTGCACCGGGTCGTGTTGGTGCCCCCAGGTCAGTCCGGTTCTGCCAAATCCGGTCATGACCTCATCTGCGATGAAGAGCACGCCATAGTGCTGGCAGACCTCCATGGCCTGCTGCCAATAATCCTCATTCGCAACCAGAGCACCTGCAGATGCACCAATGACCGGTTCTGCCATGAATGCCGACACCGTCTCGGGTCCGGCGGCTTCAATGGCTGCCGCTAGGGCGGATGCATCATTCCAAGGAACCTTCGGCCACTCGGCAAGCAACGGGTCAAGGCCCGACCGACGCGCCATGTGGCCACCAATTCCAAGAGTTGCAATCGTCGCACCGTGGTAACTCGGGAGACGGGCGATGACCTTATACCTCTGATCATCTCCTCGGCTGAGGTGATATTGCCGCGCAACACGAACCGCGGTATCGGTCGCTTCTGAACCGCCTCCAGCAAAGTACACATGCCCAAAGCCCGAGGGCAGCCAGTTGTTCACAAGTTTGTCGACCAGCGCTACACGGTTGGGGGTCGCCCACGTCGGAACGACGTAATCAATCGCTCTCATTGCCGCGGCAACCGCATCAGCAACTTCAGTGCGACCATGACCAATATTTGTCACCACCGCACCGCCAGCGGCATCGATTACTCGGCCACCGTCTTCGAGAATGAGTTCAACCCCGTCTGTCTGAACCACAACGGGCGGTCGACTTGCAGCGCGAGTAAACGAGTAACGGTCAACCGATGATTCCGGAAGAGTTTGCGACATAACAACATTCTTTCAGATCGACGACCAAAACTGATCGTCATGGGCAAAGTGGCTCACAGCGACCGTTTCTTACTCATCGGTTCACGGTCGGAGTTCTTGGGACATCAGACAAACGATGACTCAGAACATGCAGGATGCTCAGGGTCGATGGTCGTGCGAGTGATCTGATGACGTAATCACCCCGCGTGAATTGGATAGTTGCGAGAGGCAAGTGATTAATGACAGGTGGCCAATGGCTTCAGCGGTCGCGGGCCTCTTCGTCGCGGGCCAATTCATCGACACCAGTGAGTGGAGGCCTTAGCCGTCGATAGACGGCTCGACCCAACAGGTGTGTGCCAACGGGGCCCGTCACTAACTGCAACACCACCACGAGCAAGGCCGTCACAGTCACGACCACTGAGCGAACCGAGAGGGAAACACCAAGTGCGATTGCCAAGATGCCAAGAGTAGGTGCCTTCGCAGCCGCATGCATGCGGGCATAGATGTCGTCAAAACGCCATACCCCCACTCCGGCCAGCAAGATCAGCGCAGCACCGAACACCAGCAGGACACCAGCAATCACATCGGCGACCGACCCCATCACTCACCTCCTCGACGTTCGATGTAGCGAGCCATCACACCAGTACCGACAAATGCCACAAGCGCGACTACCAAGACCGTATCGAGCGAGGTCACCGAGTCTTCCCTAGCCGTTTCAACAAGGATTCCACAAGTGACCGCAATCAATAATCCATCGAGGGCGATCACGCGATCAGCTACCGAAGGCCCCTTGAACAAGCGCCACAGGAACAATGCGCTGGCTGCGGTCAATAGCACGAAGGCGATTCTGATCGACACACCAATCACAATGACCCCCCGTTGGCCGATTCAGTCGTTGATCCCGCCATTTGAGCTCTCGCGAAGTGTGAACCGAATGCCCGCACAGACAATTCCTCCAACCGCAAGAGATCACGGCGCACGTCTTCAATGTCGTGCAGGTGCAGCACATTTACGTAGATCACCGCCGGTGAACCGGTGACCTCGATGGTCACGGTGCCTGGTGTCAACGTCACGACATTGGCTACTACAAGCATTGCGAGCTCCGACTCGGTGCGCAATGGGACCGCAACGATGCCCGTATTGATGTTGTTGCGAGGGGTGATGATCTCCCACGCCAACACTAGGTTCGACTGGACGAGCTTCACTATGACGTAGCCAAGGAAATAGAGCAGGGCGAGTGGTGCAAGTCGAACGCGTTGACCATCAGATTGCCCGACACCGTTCAGCCTTGGTAGATGAGCACTGGCCAACACGACAACTGCAACAAGTCCGCCAGCGATCACATTGCCCACGCTCAGGTCATTCCACAGCAGCAACCAGAGGACCACGAGCCACAGGCCGACACCCGAGATGCGACGCACGCTCATGGACGCTCCCCCAAGACCGCCACCACGTATCTCCCGGGATCAAGCAAGTCCTCAGCTGCCCGTTCAGACAACTCGTAGAGGCTGCCCGCAGCGATCGAGAACGCAATCGAAACCCCCACGAGGGCAAGCGTGCCAACCAACATCAACAACGGACTACCGAGGCGATCCGTGACCACCGGCTCGCGCCCGGGGGCTTCATCTGCCTCACCCCAGAACACTCCTGTCCAGATTTTCGTCATCGAGAACAACGTAAACAGGCCAACCACCAACGACGTCGCCACAATCCACCATGACCGACCTTCGATCCCAGCATCGACAAGCGCGAACTTCGCAAGAAATCCAGAGAACGGTGGTAATCCTGCGAGGCTGAGTGCCGGAATCAAGAACAACGCACTAATCACTGGCGCCGAGCGCACCAGACCTCCTACCTCCGACAGTCGAGCCGAACCAGCTCGGCGATCGACCAGTCCGGCCACAAGGAACAGTGCTGTTTTCACAACGATGTGATGGATCACATAGAACACAGCACCCGCAATGCCAGCGACCGTGAACAACCCAAGTCCAAGAATCATGTATCCGATCTGACTGATGATGTGGAACGCCAAAATGCGCTTCATGTCGTCCTGCGCGATCGCCCCGATGACACCAACAACCATCGTCGCTCCAGCAACCCATAACAAGACCGTGCCCATTGTCTCACCCGGCTCGAAAAGAAGGGTCTGAGTACGGATGATCGCGTACACACCAACCTTGGTCAGCAGACCAGCGAAGATCGCCGTCACCGGCCCAGAAGCAGTCGGATAGCTATCGGGCAACCAAAAGAACAACGGAAACAGGCCTGCCTTGATCCCGAACACAACAAGCAACAACAAGGAGAACCCAGTGCGCAATTCGGGTGATACTTCACCAAGGCGTTGCGAAAGGTCGGCCATGTTGACCGTACCCGTCGCGGCATACAGCAAAGCCAAGGCTGAAATAAACAGTGTCGACGCGACCAGTGAGATCACCACGTAACTCATCCCTGATCGAATTTGATCCGGCCGACCACCGAGGGTGATCAAGACATAACTCGCGGCGAGCATCATCTCGAACGCAACGAACAAATTGAACAAGTCACCAGTGATGAAACTGGCTGATACTCCTGCTGCCAGAACGAGATACAGCGGGTGGAATGCGACTCGCTGTCGTTCCTCACCTGCTTGCCCTATTGCGTACACCGCAACCGCCAAAAGTACGATCGCCGAGACCACCAACATGATTCCGGCGAGGCGATCGACGACGAGAACGATGCCAAGAGGTGCCGCCCAGCCACCAGCCGACTGCACCACGTAGCCCGTCGAATCAGCCTCGATGAGCAATGCGATCGACACGCCTAGGACAGAAACAAGCGTGACGAGAGTGATTGCTCGTTGCACCTGACGCCAGGCCCCAAAGACCACTCCTGAAGCCGCTCCAAGTAGCGGAAGCACAATAGGAAGGGCAACAACTCCCTGAATGCCGGTTGTCATCACGCCCGCTGCCATCATGACCCCTCACCCACTTCAAGCTCGCTTGTAGTCGGGTCACCATCGTCCACAGCGCCCTCCGGACCGTCGATAGCTCGGCGTCGTTCCAAGAACCGATCCTCAAGATCGTCCTCCACCATGTCGTCCGACGTGATCTGCCAACTTCGATAGCCAAGCGCTAGTAGAAACGCCGTCACACCGAAGGTGATCACAATTGCCGTCAGCGCGAGCGCCTGTGGCAAGGGATCGGACAACGTAGCTAGATCGGTCGAACCGTCGCTCGCAACAATCGGTGGGCGACCAGCCTTACCACCAGCCGTCACCAACAGCAGATTTGCACCGTGGCCCAATAAACCGATGCCGATAATGATCCTTGTCAAGCGGCGTTGCATCAATAGCCATGCACCACACGCAAATAGCAAGGCTGTGACAGCAGCAAGCAGAACGGTCATGGGCTCACCTCAACAGAGTCAAGATCAGCATCGGCAACAACATCCTCGCCAAAGGCCTCATAAGCCATTAGAACGAGACCAACCACGACCAAATACACGCCGATGTCAAATGGCAGAGCCGAGGTGGCTTTCAGCACGCCAATCATCCACACATCGACCTCAAACACCGCATGTTCGAGTACCGCACCACCGAGCAAGATTGGGATGAGGGCAGTGACCACAGCAATCGCCAACCCAACGCCGAGAACCACCCATGGCCGAGTTGGCAACAAATCACGTACCGATTCGAGTCCTCCCGCAACAAACACAAGACTCACCGCAGCTCCAGCCGTCAACCCACCAACAAATCCGCCCCCTGGTTGATTGTGCCCAGCGAAGAGGAAATAGATCGACAACACGGCAATCGACGCGAATAGCAACCGCACGGAGGCGTCGACAACCGGTGAACGCACCACAGTTGGTGGCAGAGTGGCACGCCGTGCGGTTCGTGCCAGGGCGACCACTCCGAGGCCCGCCACTAGCAGCACCGTGATTTCGCCGAGCGTGTCAAGACCTCGGAAGTCAACAAGGATCACATTGACCACATTTGAGCCCTTGCCGTCAGGCACCGAACGCTCGAGCATTTCGACCGAAATTGCAGCGTCCTCAACATCGGCTCGCCCTTGCGACGCACCAAGTGCAAAGACGAACACGCCAAGACCCACCATTGCCGACACGATCAGTCGCACCGATCCCGTCACCGCTGGCGCACGATCCTCAAATTGACGAGGCAAGACTCGTAACACAAGAACGAACAGCACCGTTGCCAGGGTCTCGATTGCGAACTGGGTGAGCGCAAGGTCGGGAGCACCTTGGATGACGTAAAAACCGGCCATGCCATATCCCACGGCACCGAGCATGAGGGCTGATGCGATACGTCGACGGACCACAGCGGCACCGATCGCTGCCGCCACCACGATCCCCATCACTGGAACGTGTAGCCAGGAATCAACCAACGGACTAGACCCATCGACAACCGAGATCACCGGCACCAGCAACGTGACTGACGCAACACCGAAGGTCACCATCAGATAGACCGGCAACGAACCGTTCTGAACCACCCTCGTCACACGCTTCGCATAACGCAACGTGCCCGACACCAACACCCAGAACGACCGCTCTGCCGTCGGCAAGTGAACTAATGGCCGATGCAACGTTGCCTGAAACCGCGTCACCTGCCGATGGGTGAGAACCAACGTCAGACCAATAATGATGATCGCCATCGACAACCACAGAGCGATGTTCACGCCCGCCCACAGAACGACTGCCTTGGGATGGGAATCTGGATGCAATGCCACCGTCGCAGCGCTCACGAGTCCGTCGATGATCACTGGAACCAACCCAGTAACAAACGACAGAGTCGCCAACACCACAGCTGGTGCGACAAATAACGTCGACGGTTTCTGCACACCACCGTCCACCAATGGGTGCTCAGCATCAACCGCAGTTCGGTCAACCAACCGACCAAATACGCCCATCACGAATCGACCCGAATACGCAAACGTCAGGATCGAGCCGATGACCATTACTGCGGTGATGACAACCGCACCACCGACGTACCCCTCGGCCGAGGCCAGTAAAGCTTTCTCCTTGCCAATAAAACCCAGCATCGGTGGCACGCCGGCCATCGATGCCGCAGCAACCACCGTCACGACGCGCACCACACCCCAACCGGGGCCAAATGATGCGAGACGGCGTACGTCACGGGTATGCGCTTGGTGGTCAATGATCCCGACCACCATGAACAATGCTGCCTTGAACGCACCATGCGCAAGAATGAGCACTGTCGCCGCTTGCGCCAAGTCATAGGTGCCGGCGCCAAACAGCATCATCAAAAATCCGAGTTGGCTGACCGTCCCGTAAGCAAGTAGCACCTTGAGATCAACCTGGCGCAGTGCTCGCCATCCACCGAACACCATGGTGGCGGAACCCACGGTGAACAGCAGAGGCCGCCACAACGGCAAGACGTACAGCAGCGGTGCTAACCGAGCAACGAGATACACACCAGCTTTCACCATCGTTGCGGCATGCAGGTATGTCGAAATTGGCGTCGGAGCAACCATTGCCCCCGGCAGCCATCCCGAGAACGGCCACTGAGCTGACTTTGTGAATGCGCCAAGCAGAACGAGCACGGTCGCAACCGACAGCAATGCACCCGATGGAGGCTCAGTTGCGAACACCTCGGCGAGCTCCGACAACCGAAATGTTCCCGCCGACTGACCGATGATCACCAACCCGGCGAGCATCGCCAACCCTCCAGCCCCTGTAATCAACACTGCCTGAAGCGCCGCATCGCGAGCCTTTGGATTCCGGTCGTCGTTACCAATCAACGCGTACGACGTCACCGAAGTGAGCTCCCAGAATATGAACAAGGCGAGCAGGTGATCGCTTACTACGAGCCCGGTCATTGCTCCGGCGAACATCGTCAGAAGCCCTGATAAGGCCCCCACCCCAGCCTTGGGCGCAGAGAAGTAGCCGAGCGCATAGGTGCACACCGCTAGTCCGATACCAGAAATCAACAGCAGCATCACCGAAGAGAACGCGTCGACGCGGAGATCAATAGCAAGATCAAGTCCGGGCACCCATGAAATCGCCTGGCTGTAGGTCTTGCCACCATCCACGTCGGAGACAATGTCGCCAAGTCTCGGAGCAAGCCACGCCACGGTTGAAAGTGGCGCGATCATCGCCAACGCAAATCCGCGACGATTCACGCGATCGCCAGCAGCGACAATCGCTGCGCCGAGGGCGAAGTGGAGAATGAGGATGAGGGCGAGCACGGTGGAAGGGGGATTCAATATGCCGACCCGACTTCCCGGCGCTCCTCAGTTTTAATGTCAACCATCGAACGGTGCAAGTATTCCCGAGCGCAGTCCGAGGTGAAAAACCTCATGCCCACATCTGGAATCCGAAACGCCGTACTGCACCAACACTACAAGTTCTCGCACGCCGCACCTCCGGCTCATCCCGCCATCACCTCATCTGGCACACTCCAACTATGAGTAACAACGAATTTGCAGGCCGCGTCGCCATCGTCACAGGATCATCCTCAGGTATCGGCGAGGCAACCGCCCACCGACTTTCAGAGCTTGGAGCTACCGTCGTCGTCAACTCTGCGAACTCGGTCGAAGCGGGTCAGCGAGTGTCAGACGCTCTCCCTGGTGAATCGTGCTATATCCAAGCCGACATCTCTGATCAAGCCCAGGGCCATGCGCTCATCGATTCGACAATTGAGCGTTACGGCAAACTCGATTTCCTCATCAACAACGCCGGATGGACAACTGTCGTCCCCCATGATGACCTTGAGGCACTCACCGATGAAATTTTCAAGAAAACATTTGACGTCAACGTCTTCGGAACATGGTGGCTCACGAAGTACGCCATGCCGCATCTCAAGAAATCAGACGATGGCAACGTCATCAACGTGACCTCGATCGCAGGTGTACGCCAAGTGGGCTCGTCAGTCGCCTACGCAATGACAAAGATTGCCCTTAATCACATGACTCAATTGCTCGCCAAAGTTTCCGGGCCAGTTCGCGTAAATGCAATTGCTCCCGGACTTGTTGCAACCCCTTGGACCGATGACTGGGATGAGCAACACGCAATGATCTCCAAAACAGCACCGCTCGGACGGTCAGCAACCCCCGACGACTGCGCAGAATCAATGCTCGGCCTGCTGCGTTCAAAGTACGTGACCGGAGCAGTACTCGTCGTTGACGGTGGCACCACACTCCGCATCTAGGCGGGGCAGTTCGCCCCGTTGCTCACTGCCGTAATCGGCACTGAGCCCCCACCAATTACAAGCCGAGAGACTTCGAGATGATGGTCTTCATGATCTCGTTCGTGCCTCCGTAAATCGACGTCACTCGAGCGTCGGCGTAATTCCGGGCGATCGGATATTCCACTGTGTATCCGTAGCCGCCGAAGAGTTGAAGACAGCGATGAGCGGCATCATGTTGCAAATCGGTGCACCAATACTTCGCTTGGGCTGCTTCGGTGGGGCTGAGTTCGCCAGCGATCAGTTTCATCACCGACTGATCAACGAAGGCCTGGGCAACCTCTACGGCTGTCTTGATTTCTGCGAGCACAAACTTGGTGTTCTGAAACTCGCCGAGTGATTTTCCAAAGGCGGTGCGCTCCTTGACGTACTCAACTGTTGAGTCCAATGCAGCGCGGGCAGACGCTACACCAGTGATCGCAATCGAGAGTCGCTCCTGGGCAAGGTTTGATGAAAGGTACCTAAAGGCCTCACCCTCCTCACCAAGACGGTTCGATACCGGAATTCGCACATCATCAAAGAACAACTCGGCGGTGTCCTGAGAGTGATTTCCAATCTTCTCGAGGTTCCTACCGCGCTCAAAACCCTCCATGCCGCGCTCCGCGACCAGCAAGGTCATTCCTGAGTGCCGTGCGGTCGGATCGGTCTTCACAACAACGATGACAAGGTCAGAGTTGATGCCATTCGTGATGAATGTCTTCGACCCGTTTACGACGTAGACGTCGCCATCGCGCACAGCGGTCGTTCCTACGCTCGCAAGGTCTGACCCCGTTGCTGGTTCGGTCATTGCGATGGCGGTGATTAATTCACCCGACGCAATTCCGGGCAGCCAACGTCGGCGTTGCTCCTCATTTGCGAGTTCGAGATAGTACGGAATGGTGATGTCGTTGTGAAGCGTGATCCCAAGACCTGCACCTCCGATGCCGGCGTAGGCAAACTCTTCCGCAACGATTTGGTTGAAGCGAAAATCGTCTGAGCCTCCTCCTCCGAACTCCTCAGGAATCTGCATTCCCAGAAAGCCGTTGGAGCCAGCCGATGTAAAGATTTCGCGCGGGGCAATGCCAGCTTCTTCCCACAGCATGTAGTCAGGAGCAATTTCTTTTGCCACCCATGAGGAAAACGAACGACGGAACTCGTCATGAACATCATCAAAAATTGCACGCATATCCCTAGCCTACGAATTCGGGTCAGCTAACGGAAAGTCGTCCTCAATGGCCGCTTCTTCCCGCATACTGTTGTGGTGAGTAATGGGGCAGACCAACCTCTAGACGATTTCGTTCGAGAGCTTGTCCGCGATGACGCCGCCAATGAACGATTCGGAGGGCGTGTGCAAACAAGGTTCCCGCCGGAACCGAATGGCTACCTCCACATTGGTCATGCGAAGGCCATCACACTTGACTTCGAACTCGCAAAAGAATTTGGTGGTGTCTGCAATCTTCGCTTTGACGACACCAACCCCGATACCGAGGACACAGCATTTGTTGATGGGATCCTCGAGGATCTCGACTGGCTCGGATATCAGCCCAACGGCGAGCCGCTCTACGCAAGTGACTATTTCGAGCAACTGTACGACTGGGCTGAACACCTTGTTTCACAGGGTCTCGCGTACGTTGATGACCAAGATGCTGAGACCATCTCTCAGCAGCGCGGTGGTTTTGGGCAGCCGGGAACTGAAAGCCCCTTTCGATCACGGACCGTTGAAGAAAACCTCGAACTCTTCCGAAAGATGCGCGATGGAGCGTTCGATGAAGGTTCTCGGGTATTGCGAGCCAAAATCGACATGCAGCATGAGAACATGCAGCTTCGCGACCCTGTCATGTACCGCATTCGCCACGAACCTCACCATCGCACAGGAAACCGTTGGCACATTTATCCGACCTACGACTGGGCCCACGGGCAAAGTGACGCAATCGAGGGCGTCACACACTCGCTATGCACGCTCGAGTTTGACAGCCACCGCGCGCTCTACGATTGGTATCTGACTCAGCTTCCGCTCCCCGGTGACACCCCACGACAGACAGAATTTGCTCGTCTTGAACTCACCCACACCGTTACCTCGAAGCGTCGGCTCGCCGCTCTCGTGCAGGACGGGATCGTTGACGGATGGGATGACCCACGAATGCCGACGTTGCGTGGGCTCCGTCGCCGAGGTTACCCAGCGGCCGCGATCAAAGAATTCTGCTCCTACATCGGCGTGTCACGAGCGAATAGTCGACACCAGATTGAACTTCTCGAGTCGTTTGTCCGTCAGCACCTCAATGCAACCGCGCAACGCAAAATGGCAGTTCTCGAGCCGATGCGTCTCGTCATTACCAACTGGCCCGACGGTCAGATCGACGAAGTAGAGGTCGTCAACAATCCCGAGAATTCTCACGACGGAACACGACTTGTTCCGTTCACCGGCGAACTCTTTATTGAACAAGACGACTTTCGTGCAGACCCACCGCCTAAATACTTCCGCTTAACTCCTGGTCGCGAGGTGCGACTCCGAGGTGCCTATTTTGTGACCTGTACCGGATTTGATGTTGACGAAGACGGAAATCCGACAACTGTGTACGCAACGTATGATCCCGAGACCCGAGGCGGCAACGCTCCTAATGGGCGAAAAGTGAAATCAACGATGCACTGGGTCTCAGCGCAGCATGCGGTTTCCGGCTCTGTGGCACTCTACGAACGCTTGTTTGCCGCAGAGGTCCCCGGCAACGAGACCGGGGACCCGATGGATGACCTCGAACCAAACTCGGTGACAAGGCTCGAAAACTGCATGTTTGAGCCTTCGTTAGCCGACCTTGCACCCGGCGAAGTCGTCCAATTTGAACGTCTCGGTTACTTCGCTCATGACCCTCGTACGCCATTGCTCTTTCACCGGACAGTCGGCTTGCGAGACGAATGGGCACGAATTCAACAACGCGGCTGAATTCAACAGCGTCGGCAGCAAGCCCCGATCAACCGCAAGCGCTACCCCCCAATGTGTCCCCAGGGAAATGCCTGTTCCAATTGTGCTGCAAGGCTGATGAGCAGGTCATCTCGGCCGTAGTCGGCAACAAACTGCACGCCGACCGGCAAACCGTTCCCCGCCATGTGCAGCGGCAAACTGATTGCCGGCTGGCCGGTGGTGTTAAACGGAGGGGTAAATGGGATCCACTCCGCGGCCCTTCGCATTGGATCCATTGGTCGCTCAGGGTTGTTGTCATGCTCGCCGATCTTCGGTGGGGTTTCACCGAGTGTCGGGGTAACAAGAATGTCAAAACCATCGGCCCACCACTGCAGACATTCACGTCGATAGGTCGCAACTCCGGCAAGGGCGCTTGCGTAGTCGACTCCGGACATGTTTTGAGCGAACTCGGCCTGCACCCAGTTCATCAACTCAATATCGCCAGATGTGATGTCACGTCCAAGCATCTCCGAGAAGCTCTTCACGTTCATCGCAGCCCCAACTGCCCACAACGCCATAAAGCGGGAAACCGTGTTCGGATCAGACAGCACTTGCGGGAATGCGTACTCAACCGAGTGCCCAAGACTCTCGAGCATTCGCCCAGCGGACTCTGCGGCCGCAATGCAGTCATCACCGATGGTGCCGCCCCGAGGATGATGCGCCAGTACGCCAACACGAAGCACGCCAGGGTCACGGGTCAGCGCCTCTTCGTAGGTAATCGGTGATGCAGGAGCAATCACAGAGTCTCCGACACCCGGTCCCGCAACAGCATCGAGAAGCCTTGCTGTATCGCGTACAGAGTGAGAAACCGCAAGTTCGACTCCTAAGCCTGTTTCTGCACGATGCGGACCGGTGGAAATTCGTCCCTGAGATGTCTTTAGCCCAACCAACCCCGAACATGCAGCGGGAATTCTGATTGACCCTCCACCATCGGAAGCATGAGCCATCGGCACCATCCCTGAGGCAACTGCAGCGGCCGCTCCACCCGATGATCCACCGGGTGTGTGGTCGGTGTTCCATGGATTTCGTGTTGGACCCCACGCAGTGGGCTCGGTGACCGGCACGGTACCCATCTCAGGGCTGTTTGTTCTGCCGCAGATAACAAGACCGGCTGCCTTAAAACGGCTCACGATTGTGGTGTCGACGGTCGAGCGATAATTCGCATTCTTCAATGCCAACGACCCATTCGACATTGGCATACCCACCATGTGTGAATGAAGATCCTTCAACAAGAACGGGACACCTGTAAAAGGTCCATCGGGAAGGTCGGGTGATGAGGCAATATCACGCGCCGTATCGAACCACTTGTAGGTGAGAGCGTTGAGATCACCATCGAGCGACTCCATGCGTTCGATAGCCGCATCGACAAGTTCAACGGCAGATACCTCGCCACGCGAGACAAGTTCTGCCTGAGCGGTTGCGTCCATCCAACGGGTTTGCTGCGCAAGATCCTTCATGTGCTTTGCATATCACATTTATGACAAAGCAGAGTTCAGCGGGGCAGACCAAGATGAAAACTGAAACTGGGCCACCCATGAGGGTGACCCAGCAACGTGTTCGGCGATTGCCGACTTGGCAGCCCGTACGGGATTCGAACCCGTGCCGCCACCTTGAGAGGGTGGTGTCCTAGGCCACTAGACGAACGGGCCAAGTAGCCGCGCAAACGCTATCAGCCACGAAAGACGACGACACTCCGAGAAATGGCGATGACCGGTCAGAAATGACCGGCCATCGAAGTGGTTGGGGTGCAGGGACTTGAACCCCGAATAGCAGAACCAGAAACTGCTGTGTTGCCAATTACACCACACCCCATTGGGCAACTGGATTGTATCGCTCGGCTCGTTTGAGCCAACCCCAACCCGCCCAGACTCAACCCCGCCCGCTGATCTGTTCGAACCCAATGATTCTGCCGACGGCCACACCAGCTGTTTCGACGAGATGGCGGCGAACAGATGTGAGACCACTGACGACTGAATGTTGAACTGGCGCCACTCCGACAACATTGATTCCCGATCGTCTTGCAATGAGAGATGCCCGCATCGCATGGTACGGGTCGGTCACGATCACAACTGAAGAAATCTCATAGCGCTCAACAAGTTCGGCGACTCCCTGCAATGATTCCCACGTCGTTGTTCCCTGATCTTCAAACAAGATGCTTGATTCAGGAACTCCGCTCTCAACCGCAACGTTCATCGACGTTTCGGCCTCGGTAAACCTGTCACCCTCTTGTTGCCCACCAGTCACGATGAAGTACTGCGGTGTCTGTTGTCGCCACAGTTCAATGGCAGTCGCTAGCCGTCCCTCTAGTTGTGGAGATGGCCGACCGTCGTATTGGGCGGCGCCCATGACGACGACAGCATCAGCGGCGGGGGTGACCTCCTGCCGACCAGCAACTACTACCTGAACAAAAGTGACAAGGAAATACAGGCCAATGACGGCGAAGAGCCAGAACGAGAACCGTCGCAACAATCGACCTGTCACGTCGAAATACGACCCCTTGCGTAGCGCAGACGACTCAAGGTTTCGGATTGCCCGATCACTTCGAGAGATTCGAATAATGGCGGGCCAACCGTTCGTCCCGTTACGGCGACACGCACGGGCGCTTGAGCCTTGCCAAGTTTGAGACCGAACGGCTCCATGATGTGCTCCAAGATCGCCTTCAGGTTGTCGGCCTGCCAGTTATCGACCGCGGAGTATCTGAGAATTGACTCGTCGAGGAGTGGGGCCGCCACATCTGTTGTCATCACCTTGTCCCAAGAGGCCTCGTCATATTCGACATCGTTGAAGATGAAATCAACAACTCCTGAAACCTCTGAGAAGGTGACGAGTCTCGGCTGCACATGAGGGGCAATCGCAGCAAATGTTGCGCGATCCCAGTCGTCTGGCAACCACGGGTCACAGGCGGCGGCGAACTCATCCTCTGACAT
>Ga0075480_10000418_pt1 | contig 24886 bp, 28 predicted proteins | sample DEB08_DNA_7_FD_81590 | JGI IMG/M metagenome (GOLD analysis project Ga0075480, IMG submission 81590) | Aqueous microbial communities from the Delaware River and Bay under freshwater to marine salinity gradient to study organic matter... | ecosystem: Environmental > Aquatic > Marine > Coastal ... | reverse complement strand
GAGGTCGCTCCCGCGCCGAGCACGGCCGCGACCGCCTCGACGACATCGAACCGCCGGTGGCCACCGGGGGTCGTGTCGTAGGGCAGGCGGTGCTCGCGCGCGTACTTGCGCACCGTGGCCGGCTTCACGTTGAGGGCGGCGGCGACCTGCTCGGTGGTGGCGGTACGGCGCACGGGGACCTCCGGGTCGGCGCGCCATGATGGTAAGCACGGTTGTGACGGTTGTCACGGTTCGGGCCGGACGGGCGGCCCGGACCCTCCGGCCGGGCTGGGACGTCGCCCCGTCCGGTAGTCTGCTTCCGTCGGCGTTCGCCGACCCCTTCCGCCGGGAGCGCCGATCGGCGGACGGACCCGGCCCTTCCCCGCCCGGCCCCCGGTCCGTGCGCTCATGCCGGCCCCGGTCGCACCCGACCGCGGATCCCGACCTCGGAGCGCCGACCGCCCCGCGCGGCATCGGAGCAGCACCTTGACCACCACCTTCACCGACCTCGGCGTGCCCGCCGACGTCCTCGCGCGGCTCGTCGAGATGGACCGCGCGACCCCGTTCCCCGTCCAGGAGCGCACGCTCCCCGACGCTCTGGCCGGCCGCGACCTCTGCGCCCAGGCCCCGACCGGGTCCGGCAAGACCCTCGCGTTCGCCCTGCCCGCCGCCCTCCGCGGCGCCCGTGGCCGCGCCCGCCGGCCCCGCACCCTGATCCTCGTCCCGACCCGGGAGCTCGCGACCCAGGTCGCCGCCACCCTCGCGCCGCTCGCGGCCGTCCGGGGCCTGCGCGTCTCGACCGTGTACGGCGGCACGAACATCACCCGCGACCAGCGGACCCTGCGCCAGGGGGTCGACGCGCTCGTCGCGACGCCCGGCCGCCTGGCCGACCTCGTCAACCGCGGCGACTGCGACCTCGGCGACGTCGACCTCGTCGTCCTCGACGAGGCCGACCGGATGGCCGACATGGGCTTCCTGCCCGAGGTCTCGCGCCTGCTCGACCGCACGTCGGAGGACCGGCAGACGCTGCTGTTCTCGGCGACGCTGGACGGCGACGTCGAGAAGCTGATCCGCCGCTACCAGACCGACCCGGTCCGCCACGCCGTCGCTGCCGAGCCCGAGGAGCTCGGCGACGTCCGGCACGCGTTCTGGGCCGCCGGCCGCGAGGACCGGCGCCGCCTGACCGGACAGGTCGCCCGCCGCGCGACGTCGACCATCGTGTTCACGCGGACCAAGCACGGTGCCGACCGGCTGACCCGCCAGCTCGAGCAGGACGGGGTCCGCGCCGCCGCGATCCACGGCAACCGCAGCCAGAACCAGCGCGAGCGGGCACTGGCCGGGTTCCGGTCCGGCGCGATCACGACGCTGGTCGCGACCGACGTCGCCGCCCGTGGCATCCACGTCGACGCCGTCGAGGTCGTCGTGCACTACGACCTCGCCGGATCGGACCGCGACTACGTGCACCGCTCGGGCCGGACCGGCCGGGCCGGTGCGGACGGGCTGGTCATCTCGCTCGTCGACCCGAGCCAGCGGACCGACATCACCGCGATCCAGCGCGCGCTCGACCTGCCGCTCGGCCTCCACCGCGTCGACCCGACGCTGGTCGGGTCCGACGCCCGACCGGAGCTGGTCGAGCGCTGGGAGGCGCGGAACGGGAACGGCGCGAAGCCCGCTGCGAAGAGCGGCGCGAACGGTGGCGGCCGGAGCACGGACGGTCAGCGCCGCACCGGCGCGGCGGCCGACGGCGCCGGGCAGCCGCGACGTCGCGCACGGACCGGCGGCCGGGCGCGCGCCCGCGCCGGCCAGGCGCGGACCCGGGCGGCGTAGCCTCACCGCATGAGCGCGGCACGGCTGGCGGCGATGTCCTTCGCGGACCTCCGTGCCGCCTACGTCGCGAAGGCCGAGCGGAAGGGCCGGACCGCGGCGGAGGTCGACGAGATCCTCCGCTGGGCGACCGGCTGGGACGCACGGCAGTTGGCGCGCCTGGGCACCTCGGGCGCGACCTTCGGGACGTTCATCGACGACGCGCCGCGACGCAACCCGGACCGGGACCTCGTCACCGGCGTCGTCTGCGGCGTCCGCGTCGAGGGGGTCGCCGACCCGTTCATGCGCGAGGTCCGCATCATCGACAAGCTCGTCGACGAGCTGGCCAAGGGCCGACCGATGGAGCGGATCCTCAGGAGCCGCCTCGCCGCGTAGGCACCGCTGCGGGTGGGCGGCGGAGCGCCACGACCTCCGACCTATCCTGCCGCCGCCGGGCCCCCGTAGCTCAGTGGATAGAGCATCGGTTTCCTAAACCGTGAGCGCAGGTTCGATTCCTGCCGGGGGCACCGGGCGACCGGGTCAGGCCGCTCGGGCGACCAGCGGGGCCCGACGGCTCCGCCCCCAGGCGACGAAGAGCATGGCCGCCATGATCACCGCGTTCAGCGGACCCGTCGTCGCGAAGCTGCCGTGATCGACGTGCCAGACCATCGCGCCGACCATCACGACCGCGAGCCCGGGCGCCGCGAGCGGGACCAGCTCGGTCCGACGACGCGTGACGGCTGGGAGGACCAGCCCGAGGCCGCCGAGGATCTCGAAGGTCCCCGACGCCGCATGCACGGTCGGGCTGAGGTCGTACATCCACGACATCTGCGCGGGCAGCCCCTCGGGCAGGACGAAGTGGAGGACGCCGATGGCGACCCAGTAGATCCCGAAGACCTACTGCAGGGCCCAGAGCAGACGGTTCACGACGTCCTCCTCGACCGGCCGCTCCGGACGAGCTTCCGGACTACGACCGCAACGGATGCCGTCGTGCGTGGAGGCGTCAGGGGGAGGCCCCCGGGGGAGCGCGAGAGGGAGAGGCGCGCGCCCCCGGGTGCGACCCGTCGTCAGATCACCCCAGCGCGCCGATGACGAGCACCGTGGCGAACGTCACGTGCAGGGCCAGCACGAGGACCCGGTACATCACCCACGGGGCCTTGCGGAACTCCTGGACGATCGCGAGATCCTGGAGCTCCGGCGCGATGTCCTTCGTGCTGACCGACACGTCGCGGATCCCGGCGTCGTTCCACAACCACATCAGCAGGTTCGCGCCGATCGCGACCGCCGAGAACTGCAGCCCGAGCTCGCTGACGTCACCGAACGCGAGCACGGCGAGCAGGAGGATGTTGCCGAACAGGGCGTATCCGGCCCCGACACGGACATCGACCTGCCGGACGTCCGACCAGTGCGTGTTGAAGTCGTTCCGAGTGTCGCTCATCGGTCCACCGCCTCCGGAGCCGGAGCGGCGTTCCAGTTGGCGACGCATGCGGCGAAACCGAGCGCCATCACGGCGAGGAACGGCGCGGCGGCCGCGGCGCCAGCAGCGAACTGGTAGTCGTAGCCGGAGGCCAGACTGCCGGCGAGGAGCTGCGATCCGACAAGCGAACCGATGGCGATGGCACCGAGGCGCGCACGCAGCGGCTCCGACGTCATCAGCCCGATGGCGAGGATGATGATCCCGATGAACGTCACGTGGGCGGTCCAGACGAGCTCGATGACCGACGCCATGTCGGTCTCGAACGGGGTCAGATCCCGGTCCCAGTAGTCGGGTGCCATGTCCACGGCCATCCCGGAGACGATCGCTCCGGCAGAGCCGAGCAGCGCGAGCAGGCTGACGATCATCAGCCAGACCCTGGTGTTCAGGAACCGCTTCATAGGTGACTCCTTCGGTTAGGGGGCGGACGGCCGGCGGCCGACTCAGCCGTAGATGAGGATCCAGTGCGAGACCGGCACCAACGCCATGAATGCGGTGAAGAGGATCACCTGGCCCGGCTGGCCGGCCTTCTCGAACTCGCCCCCGAAGCGGGTGCTCCTGAAGTCGTCGTCAATGTCCGACGCCAGCGCCTTGAAGTCGACGAAGAGGGCGACGACGTTGAAGATCGTGAACAGGGAGACCCCGAGGGAGAGCACGAACAGCGCGAGGCCGGCACGATCGCTGTCGTTCATCGCGTAGGCGATGGGGATGATGGCACCGACGACGAAGTGGGTGATCATCATGCCGAACGTGGGATAGACCCGGTGGTTGACCCAGCCGTTGATCTGGTCGTTGTTGAACTTCACCCTGCGCTCCAGTGGTCGGTCGATCGGCGCCGGGAGCGCCGGAGAGACCGTAGGAGCGGGCGGGACGGGGGCACTTGTAACGGTGTCCCACGATCGTGAACATCTGACGACGGTGCGGTGTCAGTCCCGCTCGACCGTGTCGAAGGTCATCCGCTTCGTCGCCGCCCGGTAGGCGCTCGGCGTCATCCCGACCTGGTCGCGGAACACGTGGGTCAGGTGCGCGGGGTCGAAGAAGCCGAGCTGGAGCGCGATCTCCCCGATGTCGAGGTCCGTCGCGTGGATGCGGTAGGCCGCCTCACGCGTGCGTGCGACGCGGATGCTCTCGGCGTAGCTGGTCCCGAGCCACTCGCGGCAGAGTCGGTGCATGTGGGACCGGGAGTAGCCGAGGTCGTCGAGGTCGAGCCGGGTCTCGAAGGGACGGTCGGACGTCCCGGGTGAGAGGACCTCCAGCCGCACCAGCCGCAGCGCCTGCTCCAAACCGACCGGGACCTGGAGACGCGCGAGGATGAACTCCTCGACGAGCGTCACGCGCTCCTCGAAGGTCGACGCGGTGTGCAGCCCGTCCTGGAGTCGCGCGAGGCCCGGGCGGAGCACGTCGGGGTCGACGACGACCGTGTCACGCAGCTCGGAGGCCGGCATGCTGAAGACGGCGCAGGCGGCGATCGGGTTCATGATGACGAGGATGCAGTGCATGGCCTGCAGGTCGACCAGCGTCGACCGTGTCAGACTGCCGAACAGCAGCGGGGCTCCGAGGGGCGGGCCTCCCCCGGGGACCTCGCTCCGCTCGTCGCCGATGGTGAAGCGGTCGATCCGGCAGCCCTCGAGCGGCAGGAGCAGCTCGACCTTCCCGGAGGGCAGGATGCGGCCACGGCTCAGCCCGTCGAAGTGCGCCTCCGCGATGACGTCCACGATGCCGAGGAGACGCCGGGGCTGATGGAACCGAGGGAGGTCGTCGGGCCACGAGTCGCCATCGGGCTCGGCGGTCCCCCCGTGCCCCGACATACCGGCCCCAGTCGTCCCGAGGGACCCTAGCGAGCCATCCAGGGGCCGGCCGCCGGAGACGATCGGACCCGGGACCATCGGTCGCCAGTACCGTCGCTCCCCTGACGCGGTCGGGGGACGCCGTGGACGGAATCATGCTCGTGGACGTGCTGCAGCTCGTGGTCGGGCTGGGGCTCCTGAACGTCTGGCTCGTCCGGCGCGACCGGGCGACCGCCTACCGGGGCGGGACCGCGACGACGCTCCGTGAGGAGTTCGCCGCCTACGGCCTGCCGCCGGTCGCCTATCCCGTGGTCGGGACCCTGAAGGTCGGATCGGCGCTGGTCCTGATCGCCGGCGCCCTCGTCGCGCTGCCGGACGTGGCGGTCCCGGGGGCCGCCGCGGTCGTCGCGGTGCTGATGCTCGGCGCGATCGCGATGCACCTGAAGGTCCGCGACCCGCTGGTCCGGGCGCTCCCGGCGACGGCGATGCTGGCGATGAGTGCGGCGATCGTCGCACTCGCCGCCTGACACCGCGCCCGTGATCGTCCGGTACCTCGGCGTCTACGACGCGGACGGTGGCCTCGCCGGCGAGGTCCGATACGTCGTCGGTCACCTGCTCGGCACCGCCGAGTGCGCGCTCTGCGACATCACCCACTCGTTCGCATGGCGCCGTCGGGCCTGGGACCGGATGGTCGCGGGGCTCGGGGCGCCGTTCGACCTCCGGCACCGGAACGAGCTGACGTCGACCGAGCGGGAGGCCGTCGCGGCGCCGGGGCTGCCCGTGGTGGTCGCGGAGCTCGAGGACGGCCGGTTCGTGCCGCTGCTGGACCGGGGGGCGCTGGCGCGGTGCGGCGGGGACGTGGCGGCGTTCACCGAGGCGCTGGGGGCCGCTGCGGGCCCGTACGGCGGCTGATCCGACCCGAACGGTCCCGACCGGCCCCCGCGACGAACCACGAGTGCGGCGGAGGACCCCCGTCCCCGCCCGGCGGAGCCGCCATGAAGTACGTCATCCGGGAGTTCACCGAGGCCGACCTCCAGGGCTCGGTCCACCTCCTCGAGTCCCTGCAGGACGACCCGGAGACGGTCCAGATCGACCTCTCGCAGTTCGTCCATGACGTGAACGAGCAGGCCCCGACGCTGGTCGCGGTCGCGCAGGGCGAGATCGTCGGCCTGCTGACCGCCAGGACGTTCGGGACGACCGCCTGGATCCTGACGCTGGCGGTCTCGCCGACCTGGCGGAAGCAGGGGGTCGGCACCGGACTGATCGCGCGGCTCGAGCGGCGGTTCGCCCGCGACGGCATCCGCCGCATCTCCGCCGTGCTCGCGCCCGGACAGATCGGACATCAGTCGCTCCTGAACTCGGGGTTCTCCGAGACGAGCGGCCTGGTGCGGCTCGACAAGCGCTCCGCGCTGGAGCCGAGTCAGTTCGAGGTCATGGCCGATCTCGGCGGCGAGATGCTGCCTGAGGGGCTGTGGGACCTCGCGGCCGGGATGTCCCGGGAGAAGGAGCTGATCGACTCGCGCATCGTCGCACCCCTCGCCGCGCCGGCGCTGTCGCAGCGCATCGGCCTGCGGCCGCCCGCAACGGCGCTGATGTTCGGCCCGCCGGGGACGGGGAAGACGACGTTCGCGCGCGCGATCGCGAGCCGGCTCGGCTGGCCGTTCATCGAGCTGCTGCCCTCGAAGATGTCCGGCGGCGGCGCGCTCGCGGCCGAGCTGCACGACGCGTTCCGCGACGTCGGGGTGCTCGACCACGTGGTGCTGTTCATCGACGAGTTCGACGAGCTGGTGCCGGCGCGCAAGGCGCAGCCCGGTTCCGCCGGCGTGGTGAACGAGCTGCTGAAGTCCATCCCCGAGTTCCGGGAGCGGCCGGGCCGACTGCTCGTCTGCGCCACGAACTTCGTCGACGCGATCGACCCGGCGGTGCTGCGTCCCGGCCGGTTCGACCTGCTCATCGGCATCGGACCACCGGACGCCGAGGCGCTGACCGCGCTGTGGGGTCAGGCGGTGGCGTCGCTGGACCTCGCGGCCGACGTCGACCCGGCCGAGCTCGCCCGCGAGTCCCGCGGGTTCACGCCGGGTGACGTCGACCTCGCGACCCAGCGGGCCGCGGCCGCCGTGTTCGCCCGTTCGCGGTCCGGGCAGGGGTCCGAGCAGGTGCAGCTCGACGACCTCCGGGCCGCGCTGCGGCGCACGCGGCCGTCGATCAGCCCCGAGATGCAGGCCGCGTTCGACGCGCAGCTGACCGAGTTCGAGCGAGTCTGACGGGCAGAACCGGGGCGCCACGGCCGGCGTAGGGTTCCGCCATGCCCACCCCCACCGGCGACCGGACCCAGCACTGGCCACGCATCGAGGCCCGATACGGCCGACCGATGCGCGACTGGTTCGAACTGCTCGCCGGACGGGAGGACCAGCGCTACCCGGCGCTGATGGCGTTCCTCCAGGAGGAGCACGGCTTCAGCCGGGCGCACGCCAACGCGGTCGTGCAGTTCCACCGCGGCTCGACGTCGTCCCGGCGGTTCGCGACGCTCGACGAGTACCTCGCGGCGGCCGAGCCGGTCGGCGCCGCGACGGTGCGCGCGGCGTTCGACGGGCTGCTCGCGCGGCATCCCGGCACGACGGTCGAGATCGCCTGGAACCAGCCGTTCCTCGTCCGCGACGGGCGGCGGCTGCTCAGCCTCGCGGTGCTCGACGGACACCTGCTGCCGGCGCCGTGGAGCGTCGAGGTCCTCGACGCGTTCCGCACGCGCCTCGACGCCGACCCGGGCGTGACGAAGGTGCTCGCGAAGACGTTCCGACTGCCGTCGGACTGGCCGATCGATCCGGGCCTGCTCGATGACCTCGTCGAGGCCGCGCTGGCGGACGGCGAGGACTGAGGCCGGACCGCGGTCCCGTCGCTCAGCCCCGCTCGACGACCGCCGCGCGCCGGACCGCGACCCGGTCGACGCCGAGCATCATCCCGCCGAGCACCAGGAAGCCGGCGATCAGGATGCCGGACCACACCGCGACGCCGTCGTACCCGAGCTCGTTCACGTCGATGAAGAAGTACGGGTACTCGCCGATGATGGGGCCACGGACCAGCCAGTACGCGAGGTACGCGATCGGGTAGCCGAGCCAGACGACCGGCTGCGCCGGACGCAGCGCCCCCCACGGCACGTACCGCGCCCACCACACGACGCCGAGCAGCGGCGACAGGGTGTGCGCCGTCGCCTCGGGGATCCAGAGCCACCACGCCTCGACGTCCTGCGGTCCGCCCAGCACGAACCAGAACGCCAGCCCGACGAACAGGATGTGCAGCGAGCAGGCGGCCTGCACCGACGGCGCGGCGAAGAACTCCGCCAGCCGGCCCCGGCCCCGCAGCAGCGCCCAGGCCATCACGAAGATCAGGATGTTCGTGAGGTTCGTGAAGTAGCTGAGCGTGATGATCGTCTCTGTCAGCCACTCGGACACCGGCGCCTCGACCAGCCGCCGCACGTGCCAGATCGAGACGCCGATCAGCGACGACCACAGCCATACCTGCAGCACGGGGCGGCGACCCGCCACCGGGACCTGCGCGTCGGTGCGCATCCCCCGTCCTCCCCGACCGCTCCTCCGAGGGCCGCTGGAAGGATTCTAGGCGCGGGGCCCCATCCACAGGTGCGGGATCCGCAGCACCACGACGACGCTTCGTCGGTGATGCTGCGGGCCGGGTCCTCCGAGCGGGCGGCGGACCCCGACGACCGACCGGAGGTCGACGTATGCTGACATACATGGACGTCCGACGCACCACTCTGATCCTCCCTGCGGCCCTGGACGCCGCCCTGCGGCAGGAGGCGGCCCGGCGCGGTCTGACCGTCTCGGCGCTCACCCGGGAGGCGATCGCGACGCACCTCGGCCTGCCCGCGGCCGGGGAGGCGGGGCCGGACGACGCCTTCCCCGCCCCGCCCCGCCGGCGGCTGTCATCGACCGGCGCCGGTGCGAGCGGTCGCTCCGACATCTCGGAGCGGATCGAGGAGATCCTGCGCGAGGACTTCGGCCGCGACCGGTGATCGTCGACGCCGGCGTCCTCTACGCCAACATCGACCGGGACGACCGGCACCACCCCGCGGCACGGGCGTTCATCGCCACCTTCGACGGAGTCCTCCGCGTACCGATGCTCGTCGTGGCCGAGGTGGCGCATCTCACGGCGACCCGGCTCGGCACTCCCGCCGAGGCGCGGTTCCTCGCCGATCTCGCCGCCGGCGAGGTGATCGCCGAACCCGTCCACCCCGCCGACTGGGAGCGGATGGCCGAGCTGGTCGCCCGGTACCGGGACCTTCCGCTCGGGACGGTCGACGCGTCGCTGGTCGCGCTCGCCGAGCGGCTCGGCGAGACCGAGGTCGCGACGTTCGACCGCCGCGACCTCGGCGTCGTACGCCCGCGGCACTGCGAGGGGTTCACGCTGCTGCCGTGACGCACCGTCCTACCCTCCGCCGCATGCCGACCGCCGTACCGACGCCGCCGACGGGGACGTCGGACGGGACGGCCGCCCTGCAGGACCTCCTCGCCGCCGGCGACGCCCTGGTCCTGACCGGCGCCGGGATCTCGACCGCCTCCGGCATCCCCGACTACCGCGGCCCCGACGGCCGGCAGCGCGCCGACCGCCCGATGACGATCGAGCGGTTCCGCTCCGGCCCCGACGAGCAGCGCGCCTACTGGGCCCGCAGCCACGTCGGATGGGAGCGGTTCCGTCTCGCCCGTCCGAACGCCGCTCATCTGGCGGTCACCGAGCTGCAGCGCGCGGGCCTCCTCGCGGGCGTCGTGACCCAGAACGTCGACGGACTGCACGGCGCCGCTGGCACCGAGGACGTCCACGAGATCCACGGCCGCCTCGACGAGGTCGTCTGCCTCGACTGCGGCGACGTCACCCCGCGCGAGGCGCTGGCCGTCCGTCTGGCTGCGGCGAACCCGGGGTTCCGCGAGGAGGTCGCGGCGGACGCGATGGCGGTCCGGCCCGACGGTGACATCCTCCTGCACGCCGCGGACGTCGCGCGGTTCCGGTACGTGGCCTGCGCCGCCTGCGGCGGGGTCCTGAAGCCCGGCGTCGTGATGTTCGGGGAGACGGTCCCCCGCGCGCGGTACGCGGCGGCGCGCGGACTGCTCGAGCGGGCCCGGTCCCTGGTCGTCCTCGGCTCGTCGCTTGCGGTCGGGTCCGGGTACCGCTTCGCCCTCGACGCGGCCCGGCGGGGCCTGCCGGTCGCCCTGGTGACGCGCGGCTGGTGCCGGGCCGAGGAGCTGGCGACGGTCCGGATCCACGCGCCGCTCGAGGAGGTGCTGCCGACGGTGGCGGAGCGATGTTCTGGAACCGTCCCCCACCCCGTCGTCGGCCACGGCCCGTAGGATGGGAGAATGTTCAAGGGGGTCCGAGTGGTGGCGACGCCTCCCCGAGTGCGGCTGCCCGGTGACGGGACCGCGACCGACGGCCTCTCGCTGCCGCCGGCCTCGCTCGCGGCGCTCGCGGAGCTGCGGGGCGGGGCGGCGCTCGTCGGCGTCGCGGAGAACGGGACCGAGTCGCGGTTCGAGGTCGTCGGCGTCGGCGTCGATGACCGGGCGGCCCGAGCGGACACCGTCATGCGTGACCCGGAGACCGGCGGACTGAGGCTCGTGATCGGGACCGGGGGTTACGACCCGACGACCGGCGCGTACGCGCGGACCCTGACGGTCACCGCGCGGCCCGTCCCCGCCTGACCGGGCGACGGGCGCACCGGGCGACCCTCGGACCGGTCGGCACGGTGGGTCGCCCGGAGGCCCGCCCGGCGGCCTCGGTACGGTCCCCACAGCACACCCCGACGAGGACCGCACCCGTGCTCACCGGCACCGACGCCCCCGCGGCCGCGACCGCGCGGCCCCGCCCGCCCCGCCGTGCGCCCCTGGCCCTCGCGATGCTCGGCGGCACCGGCCTCGTCCTGATGGGCCTGTTCGCCGCCTCGGAGGCGACCGTGGCGGCCGACGGGACCCTGACCGAGCCGTTCTGGGCGCTGGCGCTGGGCACGCTGGCGCTGACGACGGCCGGGATCCTCGGGCTCGGGTGGCTGTTCCTCGGCATCCGGCGCCGCGGCGCCTGCGGCCGGGACGGCTGCTGAGGCGGTCGCGATGGACGACCTCCCGATCGGTCGCGGCGTCGTCATCCCCGGCCACGAGCTGACGGTCCGCACCAGCCGCGCCTCGGGCCCGGGCGGTCAGGGCGTCAACACCACCGACTCGCGGGTCGAGCTGCGCTGGGACGTCGCCGGCTCGACAGCGCTGGACGACGGACAACGGGCTCGGCTGCGGGAGCGGCTCGGCCCGCGGCTCACCGTCGACGGCGTGCTGGTGCTCCACGCCGAGGAGCATCGCTCGCAGCACCGCAACCGCGACGCGGCTCGGGCACGGCTGCGCGAGCTCGTCACCGAGGCCCTGGTCCCGCCCCGCCCGCGGCGTCCGACGCGGCGCACGCGGGCCTCGGTCGAGCGGCGGCTCGACGCGAAGCGGCGGCGCGGCGCGCGGAAGCGCGAACGCGGCGCGGGCGGCACCGAGGACTGACCCGACCGGACGGTGCCGCTCAGTGCGGCAGCGTCGCCCCCGCGTGATCCCCCGCCCGCCGCGCGCGCGCCCGGCCGACGGCCTTCCAGACCTCGAACCACGCGATGCCCGCGACGGCGGCCGCTGCGGCGATCAGCCCCGTCCCCGGTGCGAGCACCCCGAACCCGAGCGCGTCGCGCAGCACCGGCACGCCGAGCACGACGACGAGCAGCCCCAGCGCCGCCCCGAGGATCCACGGCAGCACCGGGTTGCGCCGCTCCACGAGGGCCCGGACCGCCGAGAGCCGCCACGACCGGTTCGTCAGGATCAGCGCGAGGTTCCCGGCGACCAGCGCCGTGAACGCGGCCGACCGGACCACGCCGCCGTCCCAGCCCTGCGACACGCCCCAGAGGAACACGCCGAGCACGCCGGCCAGCACCCCCAGGCCCTGCAGCACAGCGATGCGCAGCACCCCCGCGCCGAGCAGCGGATCGCCACGGCGGCGCGGGGGCTGGTCCATCACGGCGGGGTCGGTCTCCTCGGACTCGAACGCGATCGAGCAGGCCGGATCGATGATCAGCTCGAGGAACGCGACCTGGACCGGCAGCAGCACCAGCGGCCACTCGGCGACGAACACCGGCACCAGCGCCATCCCGAGGATCGGGACGTGGACGGCGAGGATGTACGCCATCGCCTTGCGCAGGTTGTGGAAGATGCCGCGGCCCTGCCGGACGCCGCGCACGATCGACGTGAAGTCGTCGTCGGTGATGACCAGCGCCGCGGCCTCCCGCGCGACGTCGGTCCCGCGGCCGCCCATCGCGATGCCGATGTCGGCGGCGGCCAGCGCCGGCGCGTCGTTCACCCCGTCGCCGGTCATCCCCACGACCTCGCCGCGGGCCTGCAGCGCCCGTACCAGCCGGAGCTTCTGGGCCGGGACGACCCGGGCGTAGACGTCGACGCGCTCGACGGCCCGGGCCAGCGCCTCGTCGTCGAGGGCCTCGAGGTCGACCCCGGTGAGGTGGTCGTCGGGCCGACCGAGCCCGATCTCGCGCGCGATGGACCGTGCCGTCGCCGGGTGGTCGCCGGTGATCATGACCGTCCGTATACCGGCCCGGGCGCACTCGGCGACCGCGTCGGGCACCCCCGGCCGGACCGGGTCCTGGAGGCAGACGAGCCCGAGCAGCTCGAGCCGGAGGTCGGCCTGGTCCGCGGGCAGCGCCGCCGCGTCCGTCCCCGGGCGACCGCGCGCCACGGCCAGCACACGCCGTCCGTCCTCGGCCGCGACGGCCAGCGCCACCTCCATCGCCTCTGCCTCGGCCGGCGTCAGCGCGCAGAGCCGTGCCACCGCCTCGGGCGCACCCTTCGTCGCGACGACCAGCCCGCCGTCCGGCCTCCGCCACGCCGTCGTCGTCGCGAACAGCGCGTCGGACAGGTGGTACTCGGCGACGACGTCCCAGCCGTCCCGGTCGTCCACGTCCAGGCCGAGCGCCTCCTCGGCGAGGTCACGGACGGCGCGGTCCATCGGGTCGAACCGTCCGGCCGACGCGGCCAGCGCCGCGGTCTCGGCGACGTCCCGGGCCGCGGTCGGCAGCGGGGCGCCGTCGACCGCGTGGCTGCGGCAGTCGACCACCACCTCGGCGACCCGCATGCGGTTCGCGGTCAGCGTCCCGGTCTTGTCGACGCAGAGCACCGTCGCGGACCCGAGCGTCTCGATGACGGCCGACCGGCGCGCGAGGACGTCCCCCCGCGACATCCGCCACGCGCCGAGCGCGAGGAACACGGTCAGGACGATCGGGTACTCCTCGGGCAGCATCGCCATCGCGGCCGCGATGCCCGCGAGCAGTCCCTCCAGCCAGTCGCCACGGATGAGGCGGTACGCGACGACGACGACCGCGACCGCCGCGACGGCGACGGTCGCGATGATGCGGACCAGGCGGTCGACCTCGTCCTGGAGCGGCGTCCGACCCCCGCCGAGCCCGCCGAGGGCCCCGCCGATCGCGCCGAGCTCGCTGTGCGCCCCCGTCGCGCGGACGACCGCCGTACCGCGTCCGCGCACGACGAGCGTGCCCGAGAACACCGAGGCCGGGTCGTCCCCGCCGGGCGTCCCGAGCGGCGCCTCGGCGTCCGCCGCGGCGGCCTTCCTGACCGGCGCCGACTCGCCGGTCAGCATCGACTCGTCGGTCGCCAGCGACGTCGCGTGGACCAGCACCGCGTCGGCCGGGACCCGGTCGCCCTCCCCGAGCAGGACCACGTCGCCGCGGACGACCTCCCGCCCGGCGACGCGGACCTCGACGCCGTCGCGGACGACGAGCGCCCGGGGCGACGACAGGTCGCGGAGGGCCGAGAGCGCCGCCTCGGTCCGGTGCTCCTGCCCGACCGAGATCGCGATAACCAGCAGCACCGAGCCCAGCAGGAGTCCCGCATCGAGGGGCTCGGCCAGCAGGAGGTGGACGAGCCCCGCCCCGAGGAGCAGCAGGATCATGGGCTCGCGGAGGACCCCCGCGATCTGCGCCAGCCAGCCCCGGTCGCGGGCGCTCGGCAGCTCGTTCGGCCCCTCGGCGGCAAGACGGGCCGCGGCCTCGCCGGACGTCAGACCGGCTGCCGCGATCGCGGAGGGGGGCGACGCGTCGGGAAGCATGTCGACGAGGCTACGGACGCTCCCACGGCCCGGTCGCCCGGTCAGGCAGGTCCACGCGGTCCCGGGTCCGCGGCGGCCACCGGCCCGTCCTGGTCCGGCGGGCCGACGCGGGTCCTCTCGAACACGACTCGCATCCGGTCCGCCCCCGCCGCCGGACAGGCCAGGTAGCCGTTCCCCCGCGCCGGTGAACCCCACGCGGCGGCCAGGCAGTCCGCCGCGGCCTCCAGGGGGTCCACGTCCGCCGGGAGCGCGACCCCGTCGAGGTCGCGCCGGCGCGCGGCGAGGTCCCCGGTGGCGTGCTGCCAGACGTGCGCCAGCTCGTGGCGCAGGACGTAGGCCATCGTCGCGTCGGACCACCGTCCGGCCACGGGACTGAGGGTGATGCGGTCCCCCCGGTCCACCACCCCGCCGGGGCAGTCGAGCGCCGCGACCGGACGACAGCCGACGGCCAGCGTCCCGACGACGGTGCGCCACGGGAACGGCGCGATGGCGTCGAGCAGCCCGACCACCCGCAGCGTCAGCCCCGCGCGCGCCATCAGCAGGTCGGCCACGTCCGCGGTGTCCGCGGGGTGCGGGGCGCGGACCCCGCCGTCCCGCGTCCAGACGACGAGGGGCGTCCCCGAGGCCTCGCGTCGGTCGCGGGCGACCGCCGGCGTCGGCGGCGCGACCGACGCGCGCGGCGCCGACGACCCGGATCCGGCGGTGGCTCCCGCCCCGCCGGGGACGCCGGCCGCGCGCGGCGCGACCACCGCGAGCGCGGCGACGAGCGCGCCCCCGCCGACGCAGGCCGCGGCGACGGCGATCACGACCCGCCGCGCGCCGGCCCTCGGGGACCCCGGCATCGGACCGACTCCGACCGCGCCGGGGCTCGGGGGGTGGCGGCGGCGCGACGCGTACCGCGCCGCCCGCCGGATCGACCCGACGACGCGGCGACCGTACGGACGGCGCCCCGCGCCCGGACCGGGTGAGCGCGTCCCGTGCCCGGGTCGTGACGACGCTGCCCGACGAGGCAGCCCCCACCGTCGACCCACCGCACGACCTCCGCGTCATGCGGAGCGTCACACGGTGCGGACGCCGACGGTGGGGTCCCGGCTCTGGAACGGGCGCCCGTTCCAGTCGGGCGCGAGCGGTCCGCTCAGGCGGTGGGGACGGCCTCTGCCAGGGGGGTCCGCGGCCGGAGCCGGGCCCGCTCGCGCGCGAAGTCGGCCAGATCGGCAGCGACCCCGGCGGCGTCCCGGCCGAGCTCGACCCCGAGGACCGCGGCCACGCGCGGGGCGGCCGTCGCCCCGGCCTCGCCGTTGAACCCGACCATGCTGCGCCGCATCAGCACGTCGGCCGTCGTGTGCGCCCACTCCTCGCGGACGGCCAGCACGACCTCGGCGGCCAGCGCCCCGGTCTCGGGGTCGAGGACCTCGGCGAGCGCCGGGTCCGCGGCGACGAGGTCGACCAGCCGGACCGCCCGCGATCCGTACACGTCCGCCAGCCGCGTGGCGGCCGCGGCCGGGACGCCGAGCCGCGCGACGAGGTCGGCCTCGAGCGTCGAGCGGGCCGGACCGGCGACCGCACCGGGCAGCGGTCGCCCGTGCGTCGCGGGCCGACCGACGTCCATGCCGGCGCTGCGACCGACGGCGGTGATGACGTCCTCGGCCATCGCACGGTGCGTCGTCCACTTCCCGCTCAGCGCCGAGACGAGGCCGCGGTGCGACGGCGCGTGGTCGACGATGACGTGCTCGCGCGGGATCTTCGCGTTGTCGGTCACGTCGGGCATGGCCGGCAGCGGGCGGACGCCGGCGTAGCTGTAGAGCACGTCGGCCTCGGTCAGCCCGGCGCCCGGGTAGAGGCGGTTGGTCTCGCCGAGGAGGTACGCGATCTCCTCGTCGGAGGCGGCGAGGTCGTCGAGCTCGCCCTCGAACGTCAGGTCGGTGGTGCCGATCAGCAGCCGGCCGGCCCACGGCATCAGGTACATCGGCCGGCCGTCGGCGTGGGCCTCGAAGAAGGTGCAGACCTCGGGCGCGCCGTCGAAGCGGTCCACGACGACGTGGCTGCCCTTCGTCCCGCCGATGCGACGGGGGCCGCCGACGCCGTGCGCGAGGACCGCGTCGACCCACGGGCCGGCGGCGTTCACGACGCCGCGGGCCCGGACCTCATGGGTCGCGCCGTCCCCGTCCGGCGCGAGGTCCCGCACGTGGACGCCGGTGACCCGGTCCCCATCGGTCAGGAACCCGGTGACCTCGGCCCGCGGCACGACGTCGGCGCCGGCAGCGGCCGCGTCGAGCGCCAGCTCGACGGCGAGCCGCTCGGCCCACGTCACCTGACCGTCGTGGTAGAGGGTCGCGCCGCGCATCCGCGCGAGGTCCAGCCCGGGGGCCAGCCGCCGGACGGCGTCACGGCCGAGGCTGCGGCCGCGGGGGAACGGGTCGCGGCCCTTCAGCACGTCGTGGGCGATGACGCCGAGCCGGATGAGCCACCACGGGCGGCGGTCGCCGCGGAACCCCGGGATCAGCATCGGGAACCGGTCGACGAGGTGCGGCGCGTCGGCCAGCAGCTCGCGGCGGTCCCGGACGCACTCCCGGACCAGGCCGACCTCGAGGTGCTCGAGGTACTTCAGGCCGCCGTGGATGATGCGGCTGGACCAGGCGCTCGTCCCCGAACTCAGGTCCCGGCGCTCGAGGAGGACGACGGTCAGCCCCCGCAGGGCCGCGTCGCGGGCGACCGCGACGCCGTTGATGCCGCCGCCGATGACGCAGAGGTCGTAGGTGCGTCCGGCGAGGTCGGCCGGCCGCGGCCGGGCCGCCGCGGCGGGGTCCTGCTGGGTCATGCGCCCCTCGGCCGCGCACCGGGGTCGACTCCCGTGGTCCGGGGTGCGTCCGGCGCCGAGGGTACGGGGGCGACCGCGCGGTGGGCGACGGCGACGCCGAGGAGCAGCAGCACGGCGAACGCGACCTGCGTCCCGCCGATCGGCTCGCCCAGGAGCACCACGCCCCAGACGACGGCCAGCGTCGGCTGCAGCAGCAGCGCGACCGAGGTCGCCAGCGCCGGCAGCAGGTGCATCGAGGACGTGAGCAGCAGCCACCCGACGACCTGCGACCCGAGGGCCAGCAGCACCAGCCAGCCGTCGGCCGGCCAGCCCGCCGGACCGACGCCGCCCGTCGCGGCAGCCGCGGCACCGGCCCCGACCGCCCCACCGAGCGAGAGCCAGAGCAGCGCCAGCACGCCCGACCCGCCGGGGTCCGCCGCCCGCGCGCGCCGGAGCAGCAGCAGCGCGACGGCGTACACGACCGCGACGCCGGCCCCGAGCGCCACCCCGACGGGGACCGAGCCGTCCGGCTCGACGCTCCGTCCGGTCAGGCCGAGCCCCGCGAGGGCGACGAGCACGAGCGGCAGGGCGACCCAGAAGGCCGGCCGCGGCCGCTCCCGCAGCAGCAGCACGGCGACCAGCCCGACCACGACGACCTGCACGCTCGGCAGCACCGTCCCGAGCCCCGCCCCGAGGATCCCGATCGCGGCGTGCCAGAGGGTCAGGTCGGCGGCCCAGAGCGCCCCGGCCCCCAGCGCCCACGGCTGCCACAGCGACGCCGGCGCCGACCCGCGCCACCGCTGCCGCCGACGCTCGAGGACCAGCAGCGCGACCAGCGCCGGCACCGCGTACGCGTTGCGGAGGAACGCCGACCGGGCCGGCTCGACGTCGGCGAGCCGGACCCAGACGCCGGACAGCGAGACGATGGCGGCGCCGGCGAAGGGCCGCCAGACCGCGGGGACGGTCATCCCCGCGGCGCCGGCGCGAGGCCCGGCGGGGACTCGAGCCGGTGCGCCGCCAGCAGCGCGGCGTCGGCGAGGAGCTCCCGCGACGGCCCCTCGGCGACGACGACGCCCCCGTCCATCAGCACCGTCCGCGGGCAGAGCTCGAGCACCAGCGCGAGGTCGTGCGTGACGACGAGCTGCGCGACGTCGAGGCCCTGCAGCACCCCGATGAGGTCGCGGCGGCTGGCCGGGTCCAGGCCGGCCGTCGGCTCGTCGAGCACGAGCACGTCCGGGCGCAGCGCCAGCACCGTCGCGATGGCGACGCGGCGCTGCTCGCCGCCGGAGAGGTGGTGCGGCGCGCGGTCCGCGAGATGCGTGACGTCGAGCGCGGCGAGCGCGGCGTCGACGCGCGCGTCCAGCTCGGCTCCGCGCAGACCGTGGTTCGCGGGACCGAACGCCACGTCGTCACGCACGCGCGACATGAACAGCTGGTCCTCGGCGTCCTGGAACACGAACCCGACGCGGCGGCGGATCTCGCGCAGGGTCGCCTGGTCGAGCTCGACGCCGACGACGCGGACCGTGCCCGACTCGGCCCGGAGCAGGCCGTTCGTGTGCAGCGACAGCGTCGTCTTCCCGGCGCCGTTGGGGCCGAGCAGCGCGACCCGCTCCCCCGGTGCGACGACGAGGTCGACGCCGTCGAGCGCCGGGGTGCCGTCGGGGTACCGGAACCGGAGGCCCTCGACCTCGAGGGCCGGAGGTGCTGCGCCGGTCTCCGCGGTCATGCCCAGGCCTCCGCACCACCGACGACGGCGCCGACGGTACGCGCCACGGCGACCAGGCCGGGCACGGCCATCGCAACGGCCCAGTCGGCGGCCGTCGCCGGTCGCTCGGCCACCAGGACCGGCATCCGCCCGGTGAAACCGCGGGCGAGCATCGCGGCGTGGACCCGTTCACCGCGCTCGTAGGCACGGACGAACAGCACCCCGAGCCCGGCCGTCAGCGGACCCAGCTGCCACAGCCACCGCGGGTCGTACCCGCGAGCCGTCATCGCCCGGCGCTGCCGGCCGACCTCGCCGACGATGACCTCGAGGTACCGCAGCATCGTCGCGGCGATCTGGGTCAGGACCGGCGGCACCCGCAGGCGCTCGAGGCCGCGCAGCAGCGCCGGCACCTCGGTCGTCGCGACCAGCAGCAGCGACGCGGTCGCACCGAGCAGCGTCCGCGACACCAGTCCGAGGGCGCCCCACAGCCCCTCGACGGCCAGCGGCACCCCGACGACGTCGACCCTCGGCCCCGAGGCGACGAACGGCAGCAGCAGGGCGGCGATCAGGAACGGGGCCGTGACCGCGAGGCGCGAGACGAGGAACCGCCCCGGGACGCGCGAGGCCCGGGCGACGGCGGCGAGGACGACCGCCGCGCCGGCGAACGCGATCACGTCGTCCCGCGGCGCGGTCGCGACGAGCCCGGCCGTCGTCAGCGTCGCGACGACCTTGACGTGCGCCGGCAGATGGTGCGTCCGCGAGTGCTCGTGGACGTGGAGGGGGTGCGTGTGTCCGGCCCCCACGTCAGCGGCGTCCGGGACGGCCCGCGGCGCGGACCGGACGCGCGGCGACCGTCACGCGCTGGGGGCGCGCTCCGCGTCCGCCGACGTGCCCTGCCGGCGATCGCGGACGAGCAGCAGCAGGCCGGTCCCGACGGCCAGCGTCACGAGCGTCCCGACGATCCCCGCGATCGCGAGGGAGACCGTCTCGCTGGCGACTCCCGCGGTCGCGTAGTCGGCGAAGATCGAGCTGCCGAACGCGTGATCCTCGGCGGCCTCGATGAAGCCGGTGTCCTCGGCGACGCGCTCGAGGCCGTCGGGGTCCCCGACGGCGAACTGCGCGACGACCGTCGCGACGACCAGCGAGGCCGCCACGGCGGCCAGGACGAACCGAGCCCGGGGCAGCTTCGCCGGTCCCGCGGCGCGGTCGATGCCGTCGGCCCCACGGACCAGGTCGGGACGCACGGCCAGCACCGCGGCGATGACGCCGGCGGTGATCAGCCCCTCACCGACGCCGATCAGCGCGTGCACCCCGGCCATCGCCGTGAACACGCGGTCGAACGGCACGGCCGCGGAGGCGCCGAACAGCCACTGGAGGCTGAACGCCATCGACGAGAGGACGACCGAGGCGGCGGCCGCGACACCGGCCGCCAGCGACACGCCGGTCGCGGTCGCGGGGAGGACGCGGCGCAGGCCGCGGAACACGGCCCAGCCGCCGAGCGCCGTGACGACCGCCATGTTGAGGACGTTGTAGCCGAGGGCCGTGAGGCCCCCGTCGGCGAACCCGATGGCCTGGACGATCACGACGACCGCGACGACCAGCAGCCCGAGCGACGGCCCGAGCAGCACCGCCGCCAGTGCGCCGCCGAGGAGGTGGCCCGACGTCCCGGCCGCGACGGGGAAGTTCACCATCTGGGCCGCGAACACGAACGCGGCGGTGACCCCCGCCAGCGGGATGCGGTCGTCGTCCAGCTCCGGCCGCGAGGCCTTCAGCGAGGCCGCGATGGCCCCGGCGCTCATGACGCCCGTGGCGATGGCGGTCGGTCCGGTCAGGAACCCATCGGGTGCGTGCACGGCATCCCCCTGCCCCGAGGGGCGTCCCGGTCCGGACGGCGGGCCGGAAGATCGAGGACGACGGTATTGGGAATGTTCCCAGAACGCAACCTGAGGGTCCCCCGGGGCCCGTAGCCTCGGGTTCCGGGCGATCGAGGGCCGACGTGCGACACCTCCTGGTCATCGGCGGCGACGCGGCCGGGATGTCGGCCGCCTCCCAGGCCCGGCGGCTCCGGGGTCCCGACGAGCTGGCGATCACGGTCCTCGAGCGGGGCGGGACGACCTCGTACGCCGCCTGCGGCATCCCGTACTGGGTCGCCGGGCTCGTCGAGTCCCGCGCCCGGCTGGTCGCGCGTCGGGCCGAGGAGTTCCGGACGAGGCAGGCGATCGACGTCCACCTCGGGACCGAGGCCGTCGCGATCGACACGGCCGCCCGCTCGGTCCGCGCCCGTGACCTCGCGACCGGCGCCGAGACCGAGCACGCCTACGACGACCTCGTCGTCGCGACCGGGACGACGCCCGTGCTGCCGCCCGTACCGGGGCTGGACGCGGACGGGGTGCTGCCGGTCCGGACCCTCGACGACGGCCAGGCGGTGCTGGACGCGCTGAGCGACCGCGCCCCGCGCCGGGCCGTCGTCGTCGGCGGCGGGTACATCGGCATCGAGATGGCCGAGGCGCTGCGGCTCCGCGGCCTCGACGTCGCGCTCGTCGACCTGGCGCCGCAGCCGATGACGACCCTCGAACCCGAGCTCGGTGACCGCGTCGCCGCAGCGCTGCGCGCCGACGGCATCGACCTGCGGCTCGGCACCCCGCTGACGGGCGTCGAGGCCGGTGCCGACGGCCGGGTCCGGGCGGTCTCCACCCCCGACGGCGCGATCGACGCCGACCTGGTCGTGCTCGGCACGGGCGTCCGACCGGGCAGCGACCTCGCCGCCGCGGCCGGCGTCCCCGTCGGTCCCAGCGGCGGGATCGTGACCGACCCGCGGATGCGCACGCCGGTCGACGGCGTCTGGGCGGCCGGCGACTGCGCCGAGACCGTGCACCGCGTCACCGGCGGACCGGTGTCGTTCGCGCTGGGCACCGTCGCGAACAAGCAGGGCCGGGTCGCCGGGCTGAACCTCGGTGGGACCCCGGCCGAGTTCCCCGGGGTGCTCGGCACCGCGATCACGAAGTACCACGACCTCGAGATCGCCCGGACCGGCCTGTCGCTGCGCGAGGCCGCGACGGCCGGCCTCGACGCGATCGCGACGACGGCCGAGAGCCGCACCCGCGCCAACTACTACCCCGACAACGCCCCGATCGCCGTGCTGCTCATCACCGAGCGCGGTACCGGGCGGCTGCTCGGCGGGCAGATCGTCGGGGGGCCGGGGGCCGGCAAGCGCATCGACACGATCGCCGTGGCGCTGTGGCACGGGATGACCGCGTCCGCGATGGTCGACCTCGACCTCGCGTACGCCCCGCCGTTCTCCCCGGTCTGGGACCCGGTGCAGACCGCGGCCCGCATCGTCCCCGAGCCGGAGGGGTGAGCGACGCCGCGCCGACGGGCCCGGACGCCGCGGCCGGACCCCTCGCGCACCAGCCGGAGTACGCCCCGGTCGCGGCGACGTGGCCGCAGCTCGTCGGGATGTTCCTCCGGCTCGGCGTGGCCGCGTTCGGAGGGCCGGTCGCGCACGTCGCGATGATGGACCGCGAGGTCGTCGAGCGTCGGCGATGGGTCGACCGCCAGCACTTCCTCGACCTGCTCGCGGCGACGAACCTGCTCCCGGGGCCGAACTCGACGCAGATGACGATGCACGTCGGGTACGTCCAGAAGGGCGACCGCGGCCTCTGGGCGGCCGGTCTCGCGTTCATCGTGCCGGCCGCCGCGATCACGCTGGTGCTGTCCTGGGCCTGGGTGGCGTTCCGGACCCTGCCCGCGGTCGACGCCGCGTTCCGCGGTCTGCAGCCGACCGTGCTGGCGATCGTCGTCACGGCGATGCTCGGGCTCGCGCCCCGGGCCGCCGACGAGCTCCGCACCCGCCTCCTGCTGGTCGGCGCCCTCGGACTTGCGCTCGTCGGCGTCGGCGAGGTGCTCGTCCTCGCCCTCGGCGCGGCGGCCGGGGCCGTCCTGCTGCCGCGCGGCGACGAGCCGCCGCCGCTGGACCGCTGGGTCCGGCGGGGGGCCGCGGCCGTCGTCCCGCCGCTGGCCGCCGTACCCCTCCTGCTCGCGGGCGCCGCGCCGGCGCCGGTCGCGCCGCCCGGGATGCTGACCCGCCTCTGGTGGGAGTTCCTCCGGTTCGGCGCGACGCTGTTCGGCAGCGGCTACCTCCTCGTCGCGTACCTCCAGTCCCGGCTGGTCGAGGACCTCGGCCTGCTGACGACCGGACGGCTGCTCGAGGCGATCGTCATCGGCGAGCTGACCCCCGGCCCGCTGTTCACGACGTCGACCGCGGTCGGGTACCTGCTCGGTGGCGTCGCCGGCGCCCTCGTCGCGACCGTCGCGATCTTCCTGCCGTCGTTCCCGCTCGCGATGCTGCTCGGCCGGATCATGCCGCGGGTGAAGCGCTCGGCCGCGGCCCGCGCGGTCGTCCGCGGCCTCGGCGCGGCCGTCGTCGGCGTGATGCTGGCGGTGGCGCTGCGGATCGGCCTGCGCGTCGTGGTGGACGTGCCGTCGGCGGCGCTGCTGGTGGCCGGGGTCGCGGCGCTGCGCCTGACCCGGCTGCCCCCGCTGGCGCTCGTCCCGCTCGGGGCGGCGGTCGGCGTCGTCCTCGACGCCGTCGGCGTCTGAGGACCCCCCGCTCAGGCCTCGAGCCGGCGCAGGACGCGCGAGCGCCCCAGCACCACGACGGCGATCAGGCTGCCGACCACCCCGACCAGCATCGCGGGCCGCGGACCGGCGACGTCGATGACGACGCCGCCGAGCGCGCCGCCCGCCGCGCCGCCGAGGTAGACCGAGGCCTGGATCCAGGACTGCGCCTCGGCCCGGGCGGACGGCGGGGAGAGGTCGTCGATCAGCTGGAAGCCGCAGACGTTCAGCGGGCCGATCAGCGCCCCGCTGACCGCGAGCGCCACGCCGAGCAGCACCGGGTCGCCGGCGACGAACGGCACGGGGGCCAGCGCCAGCGCGAACCACGCGGTCAGCCGCCGCATCCGCACGCGCAGCGTCCCGGCCCAGACGCGGGCGCCGTAGAACAGCCCGCCGATCAGGCTCGCGACGGCGATCAGCGCGATGTACGTCCCGGCCAGCGACGGCCGTCCGAACCCCTCGGCCACGGCCGCCGCGAACAGGTCGAACGCACCGAACGTCGCCGCGACCGCCATGTACGCCGCGACCACCGCGATCAGCCCGGGTGCGCCGAGCACCTCGACGAGACCCCGCGGTCGCAGCGCCGCCCGGAGCCGCCCCTGGGCCGCCGTGGCGCCGTCGCGCGGCGCCGAGGCGTACACCAGGGTCCCGACGGCGACGGCCGCGCCGGCCCCGACGACGGCGGCGGCGCCCCCCGCGGCGGCGGCGAGCAGCCCCGTCAGCAGCGGCCCCGCGATGAACCCGAGCTCGACGTTCACGACGGTCAGGACGAAGGCGCGCTCGCGGTCCCGGCCGGGCCCGTAGGTGGCGCCGAGCGCCGCGCGGGTGCAGGCGGTCATCGGCGGCGAGGCCAGCCCCACACCGAGGGCCAGCGCCGCGAGGACGGGGCCGGCCAGCCCGGCGCCGAGCGCGATCGCGAGCCCGACGGCGCCCGCGAGGTAGACCGCGCCGTCCGGCACCAGGACGCGGCGATGCCCGACGGCGTCCGCGACGCGTCCCTGCAGCGGGGACCCGAGCGCGACGCCGAGCTGGTGCCCGCCGGCGACGAGCCCGGCGGTCGCGTAGTCGTACCCCGCCTCGCGGACGGCGAGGACGATGGCCAGCACCATCATCCCCGGCGTCAGCCGTCCGAGGAGGTGACCGACGAGGAGCGGCCGGACGCGCGCGTCGGCCAGCGGGGCGAACGTGTCGCGCACGGCGGCTCCGGGCCGGGTGCCGAGCGGCACGTGCGGCCCCCCGGACGCTACCGACGCCCCCCACCGCTACCGTGCGGCCCCGCCCTCGCACACCCGCGGAGTCGCCGTGAGCGCACCCGTCGACCTGCAGCCGACCACGGCCCGGCGGTCCACCCTGGACCGCGTGGTCCGTCAGCTGCTGCTGATCGGGGACAGCTCGCCCCGGGCCCTGTTCGACCTCAAGGGCTCGATGCTGCTGGCCGGTGTCCGCTGCACGCTGACCTACCTCGTGATCCCGCTGGGGGCGCCGGTCCTGGGCTGGCTCGGGGTCCTCGCCACCCCGCTCTCGCTGCTGATGTCGATCGTCGCGATCGGGCTGGCCGTCTCGAGCCT
>Ga0075480_10000415_pt1 | contig 24917 bp, 28 predicted proteins | sample DEB08_DNA_7_FD_81590 | JGI IMG/M metagenome (GOLD analysis project Ga0075480, IMG submission 81590) | Aqueous microbial communities from the Delaware River and Bay under freshwater to marine salinity gradient to study organic matter... | ecosystem: Environmental > Aquatic > Marine > Coastal ... | reverse complement strand
TTAGATTATAAACTATATAAAGAAATGATGTTCTATATATTTATAATAGAAAACAATGTCAGAAAAAATTAAGGTGAATTCTGAAAAAAAAAATATTTCTACTAATATAATGAATAATAAATATGCAATGATGTATGTTCATAAATTAATTCAAGGCTCAAAAGTACCAGCTACCAAATGGAAAGAGCCTTGTAATCAAGAAAAAATCTCTATTGAGATGTATATGGAACATAACGTCAAATATGAAGGTTCTGGTTATGAAAGAAATTATGGCATTATTACAGGTAAGAAAAATAATCTTTGTGTGATTGATATTGATTGTCAAAAAGATATTGAAAATGGCAAACAAAATATCTTTATGACAACACATGGTGAAGTCAATGATTGGGTCAACAAATGGCAATGCCCAGTTGTGAAAACACCAAGTGGTGGATACCATCTTTATTTTCAAGAAGAAGCCCGAGTTGCACAAACTCAAAATGAAGAGACTAATATTGATGTAAGAGCCGAAGGGGGCTATATTGTAGCCCCAGGGTCTGTTGTCAAGGGTAAGTATTATTATATTATCGAAGGTGATATTTGTAAAATACCAAAAATGCCAGAAGAATTAATACAATTTATGGAAAAAAATTATAAGGGTTCTGGTGGTTCAAAACCAAAAACTCGTGTCAAGAAAATCAAAGATGAAAAAGGTAAAGAATTTATTGTTGAAGAAATTATTGGATGCGATCAAAGCTTATATTGTTATGATTATTCTGATTACATGTTAGAAAATATTATCAAGGGGCTACCAGATGACTATTTCAATTCATTTCAAAAATGGCTCATTTTTAGTACTGCAATGAAACAGATTGACAGAGAAGACCTTTGGGAGAAATATAGTAAAGAAAGATCTAACAAAGAATATAATGAAGCTCATAACCAAGCTATTTATGATGGTATCACAGGTCATAAAACCATTTTAGCTATGAACCATCTTCTTCTCAATACTTCATACAAAAATGCAAGAACCACTCTTGATTATTATAAATACAAACCAACTCTTGAAAATAAAATTGATGGCAATGAACAAATCAATCGTAGAAAACTTGGTATTAATGAAAATGATGAACAAGAAGATTATTTTGCAAAGCTAATTGAATATGGGCAAAGATATATCATGGTGAAGTCTGATACTGGCACAGGTAAAACATCAGCCTTTCAGAGAATGATGGCTAACAAAAAAACAAAGTTTCTATCTATTGTATCGAGACAAACACTGGGTCAAGAACAATACAATAATTTTAATAAAAATGGGGTTGAATGTTATTATTATGAATATGATAATTTTGAAGAACCAACTATTTCTTACATTTGTCAGATTGATAGTATTTTAAAATTAAGATGGTATGCCAGTCAAGGTTGGTTGGATGATTACATTGTTTTTATGGATGAATTCAATTCTATCATTAAATATCTGTTTACATCATCAACTCTACAAGGTGTAAGAATACCAGTTCTTGATACCTTACTTGATATTCTTGATCAATGCAAATACGTCTTTATGACTGACGCTGATATTTCTGATAATAGTATTGAATTTATCAAACAAAATCTCGATAAAGAAATGAATAAAACTTTATTTATTGAAAATCAATTCAAACATAATCAAGGTAAAGAAGCCGAAGAATTATTTTCTTATGATAACATTATTGAAAAAATGAAAGATGAAACTGAAATGATTGTATGTTGTGATGAAGCCAGAACTTGTCATTTAATAGAAGATGAACTGAAAAAACATGAAAATAAAAAAGATAAAAAAATTGTTGTTATTGATAGATTAACAAAAGAAGAAATCTTACAAGGCTTCAATATGGACGAATGGGATATTGTAATCTTTTCACCAAAGATTGTATATGGTTTAGATAGTACAAGAGCTCGACCCGTATTTTGTGTCTATCAAGAAAGTACAATTGACCCGAAAGATATGGTACAACAAATCAACAGAAACAGAAATATCACGAAGCTATGGTTTTATTTTATGAGAAAAAAATGTCGTGATTGTGTATTTAATACATTTGAAGATTGTGTTGAAGATACACTCAATGTCAAAAAATGGTGTGAAAAAAATGATCATCTACATCAAGAAATGAATTTCACTGGTAAGATGTATCAAGATATTTTTAATAGATATAAATATGATGAAGATTGTTTTAAAACTAACCCATCAGCTCATTTCAGACAAATCATCAAACAAAGGGGCTTCAAGGTTTTTACAACTATTGCACAAAGTAAAGGTATTACAGGTCAGCTCAAAAAAGATAAAAAAAGAAGGGTTGAAGATATACACCCAGATTTACCATTTGTTCAAGAACAAAATAAAATTCTCAATCTACCAGAACAAGCTATCAGGGATAACGCAGATATATTCTTAAAAAGTAATTTCATTTCACAATTTCTAAATGCCAGAACTTATCTATTTTCAAAACATGGTGAAAAATTCAGCCCAGAAAAAAATAAATGGGTTGATGAGTTTGAAAATGAAAATGAAAGGCTCGAAAATTTCATTTCTACACTCAAAGATAAAATCAGAGATACAGAAGAGTTTGATATCAATAAAATCAAAACAGCTAAAAATAAAATATTATTTATTGAAGATGTAAGACAGAAATTAGAATTAAAAAGTAGATTAACAATTCAGGGTATGAAAGTTATGAATGCAGAAGATGCCAAAAATTATCATAGTGAATATCTTGCCACTTTTGGTTCAAAAAGTAAGAGTGAAGAAAACCCTTTTGAAACCGAACATGGTACTCAAAAGCTTATGATCAAAATGTATAAAAATGTATTTGGCTGTGCACCATTCTTCGGTAAAGAAAAGAAAGTAAAAAATGATGATGGCACGAGAACTTCAACTTGGGAATATAAAGATGGTGAAAATGCACAATGGACAAAAATGTTTGAAATTCAAAAGGCAAGTAGATTTAATATGAAGAAAATGGCTATGGATAAATATGAAGAAGATTGTGCCAAGCCAGAATGTTTACTTGATGATTATGATGATGATGATGATGATGAGTGATTTGGTTGGGTCGCTTGTCGAGACTTTTGCAATTATTTATATTATAATTATTTTGGATATTTATAGACAAAATTAATATTTCTTTTTTTTTTGTTTATTCTTTTTTTTTGTAGCCCCCATTTGTTCAAATATATCTTGGGGTTTAATTTTATCTTTCTCTTGGGCTTTTTCTACGTCATGTTGTAAAGGCTGTTTATAAGTTTGTTTTTTGGGATCTAATGGCATCATAGTTTTACCTTTTGGCATTTATTATATATTTTTATTAAAAAAAAAAATTCAAAAAAATAATATTTTAATTAATATAAAATGTCATTAGTTATATGTTCAAATCAGGAGAAAGATGGAACAACCGAACGCCAACGTCAATCTGTTTATAACGCATGGGCTTTCAGAAACCCATTGTCTTCTACCATGACGATACCAGCCAATGCACAAGTAGCCTTACAATCATGTAAAGTAAATGTTGATGGGCGAGCTGTATTCAGTAGAAACAATCATAAGTTTTATCATTATTTCGGGGATAAATTAAATCTCGATGGTTCTACCCCACCACAGATTGAAGATAGTACTTCTTACCCATTAATTACAACCTTAACAAATGATAGTGAAACGGGGCAAGCCGTAGAAATGGGTGTTGAAGATTTAGCCAATAGAATTCAAGAACAAATAAGATCTACAACATATCACCCCAACGCCAAAGAAGCTTTTAAATGTTCTGTTTTAAGAAATGATGATAACCTTGATTTTGTTGGTTTCAAATATGAATTTATACAGAATGCCAGTAATGCAAATGTAAATAATAGACCAGCTAATAGTGGGTTTGAAGATTTTTACAGAGAAGATCAAGATGAAGGTATTTTCTCTTATATCAATAATATATTTCAAAGAGAGACAGATGACAGATATGATAAATGTTGTGCCATTGCCAAAGCTCAACCATTTTCATTAACCAATGGCTCATTTATTGTTGAAATCAATAATGGTTCATTTGCCAATGTAAATAGTTCAGGGGTTGAATGGCACGTTGGTTTATCTCGGGCTGTGAACCAGTTGGATAATGATGGATATTATATGCCAAATTATGCCGTTCAAACTGAAGATGATGATTTACCATTTGATGAAGAATGTTTTATGGATTTCGCTGTTGCCAGAGATAACGAAGATAAATTGAGATGTTATCATTATATTCATGATAGTTCTTTATTTGGTGGTGATAGAATTATGAAAAAAGAAGTTAAATATTATAATAATACAAATAGTTCATTTACAGCTGGTGAACCTTTTGATTTAAATGCAAGTGATAACGCTGGTGATTATTCAAAGGTTGGCTTCTTTTCAGAAGGTGAAAACATGAAAGTTATGTTGTATAATGGCTCATCTTCTAATTGGGAATTGATAACGGAGTTTGATAATGGTGAAAGTTATGAAACCTTTTTTAAACCAATTAATCAATCTTGTATATGTTTACACCCCGTGTTGTGTATTGGTGAAGATGGTAATGCGAGTAAATGCACGATGAGAATTGAAGAATTTTCTGGTTTAGATTTGGCTGATTATGATGCCACAAAAATAAATAAAGGTGGTTGGTTTGAAACTCTCGAAATTCTTGGAAGAACTTTTAGATGTAAAGAGTTAGAAAAAAGAGATTGGAATGATTATGGTGTTAATGACAGACAATATAAATTATTGAATGCGTCTGGTGGGGTTAATTATTCTTTTGTCATGATCACAGAAGAAAGTAATATTTATAAACCAACCTTTGGAGCTAATGCAAAAACAATTCTTGGATTTAATCGCGGTATTATAGACATACCAAATAGTGGGGCTGGTACAAATAATATTATCTTTCAGAGTGATTTTAAACCCAAGTTAACTTCATCAAAAGCTATATTTGTAAAATTAAATAATTTTGGTCAAGATGTAGTGAATGCACACCAAGGTAATAAATCAAAAATTCTATGTCATTTACCAAGATTTGATAATACAAATGAAACTGGTAGATTATATTTTGAACCGAATGAAATGGTTTTTATTGATCTGAATAACGCACAAGAATTAAAAGTGAATGAGTTTGATATTTCATTCTCATATATTAATGAACAATATGCCACAATCTTACAAGGTCAAAGTATAGTCTGTTTATATTTCAGAAAGAAACCAAAAGAACTAATGTAAATAGATTATTTAATTAAAAAAAAAGAATTGATTTTTTAGAAATTTTTAGTAATTTTTATTTATTTTTAGAAATATTTTATATATTATTATTATAAAATATGTCAGGAAAACAACCACCAAGAGTTCAATTAAATTTCGAGCCAGATTATGAACCGCCACCCATGCAAGAGAAACCCGATATTGATATTAATATAAAAGATGTTGACGTACAAGAAGAGACTAATGACATGATGCCAGAAGTAGTTGAAAAAGAAAAAATAAATGAGAGAGATATTTTTGATAATATACCAGATGAAGTAAATGAAGAAACAGGTGAAAAGAACCCGAATTTTATTTATGAAGAACCAACGCCCAAACCGAAGCCAGTAAAGGTTAAGAAGGCAAGAAAGCCCATGAGTGAAGAACATAAGATGAAGTTGGCTTTGGCTCGTGAGAAAGCTATGGCTGTAAGAAAAGCCAACGCCGAAGAAAAGAAGAAAATGAAGGCGTTAGAAAATGAAGAGAAAGAATTATTAAAAACACAAAAGATTAAGAAATTTCAGAAATTAAAGAAAGAAGTTGAAGAACCAGATGAAGAAGTTAAAGAAATAAAACATGTGCCACAACAGGCAATTTCTGGTTTAACTAAAAAAGATCTTGAAGATGCACAATATGAAGCCATTGTAAAATATGAGACATTGAGAAAACAAAGAAAGGCAATAAAGAAAGAAGAAGAAATGAGAGAGAAACAAAAGAAAGAATTAATGAGCCAATTAAAACCGCGACAATACCAATACAGAGATGGCAGTAATCGGTGGGACATGTGTTATTAGTGTTTTCTATTCGCTCTCTTGTCGAGACTTTGTCAATTTATCTTCTAATATTTATTTTGGATATTTATAGACAAGTTCTATTTTTCACATAGAAAAGAGAATATATTTATAGACATCGTTTATTTAACATTATTTTTTTCTAATTTAATATAAATGGGATTTATATTAAGTTGTTCAACCATACCTTCAAGAATTGAATATTTATGTCAAATTATACCAATGATGAAAATAAGATATAAATTTTTTGTGATTAATATTTGTACACATTATAAAAGATTTGGTGAATTTAAATTACCAAAATGTTTATTGAATTTATGTAAAAAAGATAAACGTGTTGTATTTAATTTTATTTATGATTATGGGGCTGTTTGTAAATATATTGGTGGCTTTCAATTCATGAAAAAAAAGAAGTTATATGATGATAAATTAATTATTATTGATGATGATACACTTTATAATAAAGATTTATTTTATGAATTGATGGATGAAAAAACCAAAAATAATATTACAACTGGTTCTGGTTTTAATTATGATCAAAATAGAAATTATAAAATTGTTCATGGTGAAACAGAAATGGTTGAAGGCTACGCTGGTGTTTGTTTTAATTATGATCAACTTTCAGATTTCATTTTATTTTATTCTAATTATTTCAAATGTATAGATAATTTTAAATCTGATGATTTAGTACAAAAATATTTATGTGCAAGTTTTCTTGGTGATGATTTTATTATATCTAATTGTTATGAAGATAAATGGGCTATCTCAAATGGAAGACAATTAATTAACCCACAAGGCTACGGGTTTACAGAAGACGCATTACATAAAAATAATATCTTTGGTTCTAACATGGGTTCATATAATTTCTTACATCAAAATATTAAAATATTAAATACATTCAAATTAAAATATAAGTTAAATAAAGAGATCAATGACAACCAACTCCCCAAGAGTTCTATTTTGTAGTTTAAGTAATAGACCTGAATTTTCAGAAAAAATATATCAATCAAATCGAGAATATTTTAATAGATATAATATTGATTTTATTATTGAAAATAAAGTGTTATGTGATAAAAGATGCCCAGCTTGGTCAAAGATATTATTATTACAAAGAGAATTAGAGAAAGATTATGATTATGTTGTTTGGATAGATGATGATATATTAATTACAAATCATAAAATAGATTTCAAGGTGATTATAAATATGTATGATTTTGATAATATATTAATTGATAATAATGGTGGTACTAATACATGGAAACTAAATTCGGGAATATTTGTTTGTAAAAATAATGTAGACACAAAAGAATTTTTAAAACATATTTGGTCAACCGCTGATAAATACCATTATCATAATGGAGTATGGGAAAATGATACCATGAATAATTATCATGTGGCTAACCCTGATGATAAAATAATAAAAATTATACCACATAGAATAATGCAATCATTTACTCACTATCATAAAAAGGGTGATTTCGCAATTCATTTTGCGGGAATAAATATGGAAAGAAGAATGAAATTAAGAGATGAATATTTATCAAAGATTATCAAATAAAAAAGATAATTAAATAAAAATAAAATATATATTATAATAAATGAAATATCAACAATATTTAAATCAGAGAAAATCAACATTTACAAAAACATTTGAATTATTGAAAGACAAAAATAATATTGTTATTGTTGAGTTGGGAACAAGTCGGAGTTTTAAAAGTTGGGGTATATCAAGTGATATCAAAGATTGGTATAAAGATCACCCGCAAATGTGGGCTTGGTCTGATGGTTGTTTTACAAGATTATTCGCTGATAATTTAGAAGGTAAAAATTATACAATCTATACAATTGACCCATGCCCGCAAGCTATTAAAGTTGTAAAAACTATGATTGGAGATAATCAAAAAGTAAAGATTTTACAAACTACAAGTACAGAATTTTTAAAGAATTTCAATGATAAAATTGATTTACTTTATATGGATCATTTAGAGAGTGGTGAAATGGCATGTAAAGTTCATTTGGACGATGCAAAGATAGTATTAAATGAAGATTTAATGAAAGATGATGGAATTATTTTAATTGATGATTGCCCAGAAGGTTCAATTGGAAAAGGTAAATATTCAATACCTTATTTATTAGATAATGGTTATCAAAATATTTTACATGAATATCAAATGATTTTAAAAAAATAATAATAAAAATAAAAATATATTTATTAAATATAAATGTCATCTGATGAAGAACCTGAAATTCTAACAATTAAAGAAAAGAAAAAGACAACTAAAAAGAGAGCCCCAAAAATATATAAAGTGAAAGATTTAGATGGTGATGAAAGGTTTAAAGATATTCACCCGAATTTACCCCAGTGCCCGAGCTGTTGTATTTTAGTTGGGGCAATAAAAAGTTCTAAATCTAATTTAATTGTCAATATGTTAATGAGCCCAGAGATGTATAAAGATAAGTTTGATATTGTAAGGGTTCTATCAACTACTTTACACATGGACGACAAAGGTAAATTATTGAATAGATATTTTGATGCCGATGATCATTATGAAGATAAATTCATTGATGATATCATACAATCACAAGGTCAATATTCAAAATTGGAAAGACCGACGTATTGTTTAGTTCTCGATGATTGTTTAACAGCTGATTTCTGTAAAAGAAATAATAAGCTTGCCTTTTTTATGACAAAAATGAGACACTATATAGATATGTGTGTATTGTCTGTGCAATCAATAAATCATATACCGCCACTCATAAGAGCCCAAGCCCGAGATATCATTATAGCTCGCCAAAATAACCACAAAGAAATAATTAAACTTCAAGAACAATTTAGCGGTTTACTTGGTGAAAATGGAGATAAGAAATTTATGGAATTATATAATCATTGTCATTCTCAACCATATCATTTTATGTATATGAAAGCTTGTGAGAACCCATGTGAAGTATATTATGATTTCACTGAAAAAATCTACCCAAAAGATTAACCATCTGGTTATTTTAGTTTTATTATTTTTTTATTCAAAATAAAATATTTTTAATAATATAAAATAATGGAAGACGTATCAAATCAGTCAGCGATAGCCAATGGCAACGCACGTATGAATTCTGTAAGGCAATTGAACGAACGTATAAGAGAACATAATGCAGATGTTGCCGATCAAATACAAAATGCCCGTGAACAATTAAAAACATCACAAACAATAGCCAATGCACAAAATGCGGGCATGGCACTTTGGAAAGGTTCAAAAATGCCTGACGCTGTAAAGGCTTACAAAGATTATAGAGCTAAAAACCTTGGTCAAAAACAAGGTTCTAACCCAACAAGTGATTATGAAAATTCAAATAAACCTGATACAAGTGGTGGTCTTGAAGATGCCCAAACCCCCGCTCAAACAACAGATACACCACCAGCCGAGCCAGTTGCAGAAGGTTCTACAACTGGGGCAAGTATTTCAGAAGATGTTGAAGCTACGGGATCTAAATTAACCGATGGTATGCCAAAGGGAGCTTTAACCGAAGCGGGTGAAAGTAAGATTGGTAAGATTGCTGGGGCTGGTGGTGAAGTTGCGGGAACATTAATGAGTGGTGCGATTGGTGGCATGGATTTATATGAAGATATTAAAAATCATACTATTACTGGTAATAATTGGGAAGAAAAAACTGGTAATATTTTACAGATTGGCGGTTCAATTGCAGATGTTGTTGGCACATTCTACCCACCAGCTAAATTAATTGGTGGGGCATTAGATTTAGCTTCTGGGGCAATTTCAGAAATTGGTGAACAACTCGATACAACTGATAGTGATAAATTAACACAAGAACAACAAAAAGAAACTATTTCACAAGTGGCAGTTGCCCCACAGACGACCGAAGCGTCGGCAACTATTCAGTAATATTATTTTCACATGTCGAGACTTATTCAATTATTTATATTATAATTATTTTTGATATTTATAGACAAAAGATCATTTATAACTTTTTTAATTTTTTTTTATTATTTATTTTTATATTTGTATAAATATAAAATGTCTTACTGGCGAGCTGATGATAGTGTACGCGTTGGTCAAAAGAAAATCTCAATACCTTCTGAAAATGGTTTAGAATATAAGCCTGGTCAAAAAATTCAACTTTTCGTTGACCCTTCTACAAGATTTCTCGATGGCAAAGAAAGTTATTTATCTTTTGATTTTAAGATTTCTCTACCTTCTGGTGTTGGGGCTAATGAAAGAACCCGCCTTCAACTTGATAAATGTTCTTCAACTTTAATCAAAAATATTAGAATTTATGATGGTTCACGTGGTCAACTTTTAGAAGAACTTTCTGAATATGCAACTTATGTAAGTGTAAAATATGACTATGATAAAGATAAAAATGATGAGAATTTAAGAGCTCTTCGTGAAGGTTGCCATGTATACCAGCCAGCCAATCGTGGTACAGAAGGCACAACTCAAACGCCCATGGCTAATACTATTACCAACCCATATTTCAAGAAAACTTCTGGTGATCAGAACGCTTCTTTTGGCAATGATGATTTCTTAACTGCCAAGCTATGTCTACCACTTCACACGGGTATTTTTGCACAGAGTGAAACAATCTTCCCTGTAATGATGACGCAAGGTTTATATATTGAAATTGACCTTAATGAAGCTGAAAATGTATTAACCCAGTTAGAAAGTGTTAATCGTGATCGTAGAACTGAACTCAACCCATACTTTCATTCTCTAAATGGTTCAAGTGCCCCTGATGACTGGGGTAATGGCGACGCTTCTGATACTTTCTATGTATCTCCGAAGAATGGCTACAACGCTTCAACCGCTGATGATATTGTGGCTCGCTTCCCATTTGTTGTTGGTGAAACTATTAATTTCTGCCGTTCTAATAATAATGGTTCATTTTCAACTCTTTCTGCCTTGGCTGTAATTTCTGAAATTAACCTTTCTTCAAATGCCAGTGATGATTATGGTTTAATTGAAGTTAAACTGGCAACTGCCGTCACCAATAATACGCCAACCGCGGTAGATCTTGTTAGTGAAGAATGGGTCATGTATTCGAGTGCGTGTGAGCGATTGGCGAGTTATGATGCGTCATATACAATTTCAAATGTAAATCTTGTTGTAAGCCAAGTAATGCTTGACCCTGGTTATGAGCGTGGTATGATACAGAAGGTGAGAGAAGGTAAGGCTATCGAGTTTGATATCATGACATACAATAATTATAAACATTCTATTTTAGCTTCTGAACGTCAAAGTAATATCCAGATTTTCGCGAATAATTCTCGGGCGAAATCTTTATTAATTGTACCACAAGATAGTTCAGTTTATAATAGTGCTGAAAAGAAGACTGGTAAGGCTGGTTATGCAATTAAAGGTTCTGAAGCTAATGTTTCTACCCAAACAGAAAAAGATGATCAAGATACGGCACTTATGAATAATAGAAGTTCTCATACTGGTATTATTGATTATCTTTCTGAAATTCAATATCTGATAGATGGCAAGCGTGTTCCATCACGTCCGATATCTGTTAAGAAAACGGCAACAAGAAATTCAGTTGATGCCTTCCATCTTTACGAGCTTGAAAAATGCCTTGATAACGCTGGTATTCAGCCAAAGTCTTTCCAGAATTATTTAGAGAATTTCTGTTTTGGTCGTGGCTTCTCGGCTGGCGGTCAGAAGGGGGCACAAGATTTAAGGGGCAAAGATTTATCTGTAATTCTCAAATATCAAGAGAGTACCGCACCAACCAAGCCGAAGCTTTTTAATTGTTTTGTATTTGGTCTACGCAGATTAATCTTGAAAGATAATTCAATTGATATTATCATGTAAATATTAACAATTAACTTTTTTTTATTTATTTTTTTTCTAAATATATTATATTTTAAATAATATAAAAATGACAAGTAGATACATTGAAATTCGCCCTGATAATATCCCCGCAGATGGTAAAATATCTTTTAAAAATGGTTTTCCCGTTCTTTCATTCACTATTTCAGCCCAAGATGGTCTACTTGACCCACGTAGTGTTAGAATAGTTGGTAATTTTAATGCATACAAAGATAATCTCGCAACTCCAACCCCTTTAACTAATGGTGATGGTTTAACCATGAATAATCGCCTTGGTATTTATAATTGTTTTGAAAGTCTTACAATTAGATCTCATAAGTCAAAAATGATCTGTGAAAATATAAGGCATTATTCAAAATACCTTAATACATACCTTGGTCTAACTGGTTCACTTCAAGATCAGATGGGTCATTTAGCCCAGACATGTCTTATTATGCCCAATTCTGAAACTTTCAGAAAATCAGTTGTTGAAAGCCCAAATACTGACGCCCCACAGACTAACTCTTTCAGCTTTCACATTCCAAGCGGGTTCATGATGGGCGGTAATCTTATTAATCTACGCCCTGATGCCTTTGGTGGTTTACAGATTGAATTTCAGCTTCAACCAGACGCAAATGTATTTTATGCAATTGGTGGTGTTGCCACTGGTCTACTCGACGCTCATTATGAGCTAACCAATCTCAAACTCTGTTGTGAAGTTCAAGATATCCCACAAGGTGAATTAACTGGTGATGAGAGCCAAGGTGTATACAATTTCAATACAATTACTTCTCTTTACACTTCTATCAATTCAGCCAATGCACAGCTTCAATATTCTCTTGGGTTAAGAAATGTTCAGAGTGCCTTTATGACTTTCATGCCCGTAGCCAATATTAATACTCTAACAAATGATGGTCAAGCTACAACTTTCCCGTCTGGTAAGGGTTCGAGTGATACAGACCTTGCCTTTTTCAAAAGAATTCAGTTTCTCAAAGGTGGCACTAAATACCCCGCAGATTTTGATTTTGTAAATAATATTATTACTAATGGCAGTTCTAAAATGCCAGACCCCCAGATTGTTAAGGGTTTTATTGAAGCTGTACAGCCAGATTATGGTGGCGATCGTGTCTCTATTTCGCCAGTAAATGCCAATCGTGATTACAACATGACAATCGCCAATAGCCCAGCTTCTTATTCTACTATTCCAGAAGGTGGGGCTCTTACTGGTCTTGGTGTCAAATATGGTCTTGGTGGTGGTGGTGAAGATTTCAGCCTTGAACAATTTGGCGTTAGTATTGAGAGTGAATTAGATAGAGATAATCCCGTTGGTGTTTACATATTTATTAAGGCACGTGCCCAGCTTGTCTATAATTCTAATGGCATTCAAATAATCCAATAATTGTCTATAATTATCCAGTTTTAATATTAATAAAATAATTGACAAAGTCTCGACAAGCCATTTTATTTTCTATTCACATATATTTTTTAATTTTTTTTTATAGACAAATTTTATATTTAAATTAATATAAATATAAACATGAGTGATCCAATGCCAGCTCCACCCCCGACACAGACGAACGAAGTGCCACTTGATAGTGGTGCCCCAATCCCCAACTTTCTCCAATTACAACAGATACCCGTAAATTACATACAACAAGTAGAAACTGATTTACTTGAACCAGTTGTATTTTCACAAGGTTCGGCAACTTCTGATGGTTTCTGTCGTTTCACATTACAGAACAAAGGTTTTCTTCATTCTCATTCAAAGATATTTGTAAGTGTACAGCCTTCGGCAACAAATGAAGATGTTTATTTCGCTCCCCATCTTGGCGTTGCACAGATTGTCAAAAAGGCAGTTTTAAAAATTGGTAATAAGACCCTGAATGAACTTGATAGCTGGGCTGGTCTCCACGCAGTTAAATCTTCTCTAATTTCAAATGAAAATAATTTAGAAAGAGAAATGTATATGAATGGTCGCAGTATGTCTCATAAATTCGTATACAATGCTTCAAGTATTGTAAACGCTTCGGCTCTTGGTCTTGATACTGGTGTTGAGAATGATGCAGACGCTGACGCTCTCTTCTTACCTGATGCCCTTACAATGAGTGGTGTAAATGCGACAGAGAAGGCTTCATGCCCTTCATTCATGATTGATTTATCTGACCTTTTCCCATTCTTAAAGGTTCACCAGCTACCGCTTTACATGATTAACGAGCCAATCAATATTGAACTCACATTTCACCCAACTACAAAGTTCCGTGCCCAGATTGCTTCTGGCGACACGGCTGATATTGCTATGAATATTGATCAGAATGAATTAAAATTCTGTGCAGATTATATTTTCTATGGTGCGAGTGATGAGATGGCAAGATATGCAAATGCCAATAAAGATCTAAATTTCTCATTTGTAGATTATCGTGTAATTGAAACTACAACAAGCTCTACGTCTCTATCGAGCGGTGTTATTAGAAATCTTGGTATGGCTAATCGCATGTGTCCACGTGTAATAACTACATTCCCTTATGATGAAGATACATACAATGAAGAGACTATACTTGGTCAGTATTCTTCTATGGCTCCATTCCTGAATGCATCTGGTGTTCAGACTGGTAGCCTTCGATATAATATTCGCTATAATGATAGATTTGAATATACTTCTGATGTTGATAATACGGCACGTCTATTCAGTATTTTTACTGATAGTGAAGGTGTACCATTTTTGACCCGAGCTGAATATTGTGGTCAAGGCGACGCAATTACAGATACAGAAGCTTTTGAAGGTAGAGAACAGAAGGGTAATCTTGATGGTCATTTCTTCTATCTATCTACAAGGTTAAGTAATGGTCGTGTTGGTCAGCGTGGTCTTGAATTACATATCAGCGGTGATTGGGCTTCAAGTGGTCGCCAAGTTAGTAAGCTTCGATGTTATTGTGAATACATGCGTGTAGCTCGTTTGACTGATGGTCATGTAGAAATCTACAATGCATAAATAATTTAAATTTTTTATTATTATTTAAAAAAAAAATCTTGATTATATTATAAATATAATGAAGATTAATTCTGAAAACACAACCGAAGATATTAAGAAATCTCGCCCCAACTTAAAAACCAATACTATTAAACAATATGAAATTCATTTGAATAAATTAAAGAAAATGTTTGAAAGTGATAATTATGATTTTCTTTCAAAACCAGAAGATGTAATGTCAAAAATATCAGCCAATCATTATACTTCACAGAGAAATACATTAAATGCAGTTATAATATTATTAATGGCTTTGAACCATGATGAGAGATATGATAAATTAATTGAAGAATACCAAAAAATTCGAGATAAGTTAAATGATAAATATTTAGAAGATCAAAGCTCGGGTAAGATATCAGAGAAACAAAAGAATAATTTTGTTGAATTAAATGAAATTGAAAACATGTTAAATAAGATGGCTGGTGAAATAAAAGATCAAGGTTTAAAAAAGAAAGAAACTTTGAATTCAAAAGAAAAAGAATTATTAATGGTTTACACAATTTATTATTTTTTAAAAAGATATCCATTAAGAAATGATTTGAGCGGTATGAAATATATTACCAAAACAGCTTATAATAAATTAAGTGAAGATGAAAAGAAAGCTGGTAATTTTATGGTAAATGAAAAGAATAAAATGACAGCTATTTTAAATGAATATAAGACAAGTAAGAAGTATGGTGAAAAGAAAATTCACATCGATAAAGATATTGAAAAGATTTTAAGAATGTATATTAGAAAAACAGATAAGAAGCTTGGTGATGTATTATTTGTAAGTTCAACTGGCAACCCATTAAGTCGCAATGCATTATCTCAATTATTAATAAAGACATCAAAGAAATATTTGGGTAAATCAATAAGTACTACCATGATGAGAAAGATAGTAGTATCAGATAAGTTTGGTGATATGGCAAAAGAACAGAAAGAATTAGCTGATGTGATGGGGCATGATGTAGCCACACAGAATTTAGTTTATAATAAAGAAAAATAATTATTTTAAAATAAAATATTTGATAGAATATAAATGTTGTATTATTTAGCTATCTTAAAAGAAAAGTGTGATTGTTTTAAAGATAAAGAAAAGAAAGAGAAGAGAGACAGAGAAATATTAGATATGATAAATGATATTGTAAAAACACAAACTGATTTAATTGAATTGTCCAGACAAATCCAAAAAAAAATATAATATAATAATTGGATAAGTATAGACAGATTGAAAAGTCTATACAGAAGTGATACTCCCAATCTTAACATTAATAACATCTCTATTTTGTTTGAAGCCATGTCCACAATCTCTAAATTGTTCTTCATTATAATAATCTTTTTTATCCCAATTAATTTTCCAGTAGAAATATTTACCTGAACATTTCCATACAATATAAAAATCAAATTCTTTAAGATTATTCAATCTTCTTCTTTTATTAAATTGATATGCAAATCTCATCTTGGGGGCATCAAAATACAAGCTATCAATTTCAATTACATTACCTTTTCTTGTAGTATGTAAGAATTTACCATTTTTAAATTCTGTGTTATCTCTTGTTTTTAATTCAACCATCATAAACTTAAACTTATTAAAATAATCAAAGTGTGCAAATTCATCTTCGTCATGTGTTAAATTAATATTAAATATTTTTTCGAGATCTGGCTTTGATTGAATTTCAGATTGTTTACCACGTTTGTAATCAATGTCAAATTGTGTCATTTACTTATATATATATTTTATTTTGGCAAAATGAACGCATAATCTAACATTATTAGTATTTAAAGGGTATAATAATGGCATTTTAAGGGTAATAATCTAAAATAATGACTATTTTATACTTAAAGTTATTGATAATTTTAAAATTAGTTATGTTTAAGTATCAATAATCATCATAAAGTTAGAATATTACCATTTAAAAGATAGAATATATATCATAATATTAGATTATGACTATATTTAATGGTAATCAAGGGTCGGTATGTCTTTATTATAAAGGTTTACTCATATCTTCTTTCCCACTCACAAATAAAAAAACTATTCAAGCTTATTTATATCAAGGTGAAGAATTAATTTTCAAATCAAAAGGTATTCCAATCAAAGTACAAATTAAAACTTATTTACATTTCTGCAATCAAATTTATAATAGAAAAATAAATAATCAACCAATTAGAAGAAGTGATCATATCTATTTTCTAAATTGTTTGACAGCTTTATTAAGATTGAAAATAATTGACAATGATGAACAGAATGGCTACATGTGTTTTAAAAAAAAGAAATTTAAATCATCTTCTTAATTCTTTCATCTTCCAATACTTCTTTATTTTTAATAATATATTGAATTACGCTCTCGTGTTTTTTCTTTTTAGCTTCTGCCTTTTCAGAAGCTGTTTTCTTTTTCGGGGCTGGTACAACTTCTTCAGCCTTCTTTAATGTTATTTGTTTTCCCCTTTTAACATTCGCAAATAATTTCTTTTTTTCATGGTCAACTGAATATCCATTCTCTTTTATTATTTTTTCCATTTCTTCTACACTTGCCCCACGTGGTATTTTAATTTTAGATAAGACATTATGAGCTCTTACAAGTTTTCTTATTTCACTTGCAGTTAACATTTATATTATTATAGACATTTTTATATTGCGTCTATTTTAATAAAAAAAAATATATTATATAGTAAAATGATCATTCACAAATCTCATTCTAAAACTGATTTAATTGATTTAATTAATCATCTCAATATAAAAATTGTTTTCTCTCATCAAGATAATAAAAAAGATATTCAAGATAAATTAATAGAAACATTAAAAGGCTCGATTAAAATTGAAAAGAATTTTTATAATATTGAAAATAAAGATGGCTTAATTCAATATCTTATTAATAAGAATTCTAAAAAAATATTAACTATTAAAGAGAAAAATAATGTCATGATGTTATGCAAACATATCATTCAATATTGTAAAAATAATTATGATTTAGAATTTACAAAATATGATAATGTAAAAGAACTACAAGATGATTTAGATTTCATAAAACAATTTGGCGATATACCTTCTGTAAGAAGATGTTGCCGTTTAATGAATAATGATCCCAAGTTTAAAGGTACAACCTTTACACCTTTAATTTCTCCACAAGTAAAAAAAGAATTAGATGATAAAAAAGTTGTTAAAAAAACTCATCTATATAATTTAAAAATAAGACATGCGACGCCAGAAGATCCAATCATTGTTAGCTTTGATTAATCTGTCTATACTTATCCAATTATTATATTATATTTATTTTGTGATATTTATAGACAAGTTCAAATGTTTAAAATAATATATTATTCATATTATAAATGACAACATTAATTAAAGGTGATTGCATCGAAGAATTGAAAAATTTAAAAGATAAAAGTTGTGATGTAATATTCACATCTCCGCCATATTGGAAAGGTTTTCAATATGAAAGTTATTTTAATAGTTATAAACAATATTTAGATTGGTGTGAAATATGGATAAAAGATTTAAAAAGAATATTAAAAGATGATGGATATTTTTTATTGAATATAAGTAATGACAGCGAAACAACAATTAAAGCTTTTGAAATTTTAAATATTGCATTGAAATATTGGAAATTATGTGATACGATAATATGGTTTGTATATAATAGACAACCAGCCAACACAAATCGACAACTAACAAATCAACATGAATTTATTTTTTTATTAAGAAAACATAGTAATAATATAAATATTCATAAAGAAAGAATTATTGATAATGATATATTCATCACAAAAAATATTGGAAATGTTTGGAAAATACCATTCAAAAAATCAGAGTTTAGTTTAAAGAAAACTTGTGGTGGTAAAAAGAATTGGGGACACGCTGGATACCCAGAAAAATTATGTGATTTAGTTATTCAATTATTTAGTAATGAAAATGAAACAATATTAGATTGTTTTATGGGTATGGGTCAACTTGGTTTATCTTGTAAAAATATGAATAGAAAATTTATTGGTATAGAATTGGATGATCATACATTCGATATTGCAAATAAAAGATTAAACTAATTTCTCAATCTCGGGTTCTGGCTCTGGTTCTCTCGGTGGCACTAATGATTGACTTTCTTGTCTCTTCAATATTTTATTCTCTTTTTTTAATATTTTTTTTTCTCTATCTAATATCTCATCTTGTTTTTTATTACCTTCATCATCGCTATCATTCGGGTCTGGTGGTGGTTTTCTTTCACACATGCAAACATTACAATTATCACTAAAACCAACTCTAAACTTGCAATAACATCTTGATTTAAAAATAACTACAAGAATACCAGATACAGCCCCGAGTATTAATCCAGTCGCACCAGCTAACTCATTTATATTAAACTTCTCCATTTGAAGTCCAGACATGTTTATTATATTACAGATAAAATTATCTAATATAACCTTTTAATTTTTTTTTTCTTAACTTATCAGCTAAATCTTTATCAGCTGTTTTATATGTTTTGCCTTTCATTACAAAGGCATATACTCTTGCCATAGCCCATTGTTCAGGTGATTTTACAGAAGGTCTTACAGATTGTGGGTTTGTTTTATAAGCTCCAACACCACGATCATATACTTCATCTAATATTTTCTTTGGTATACCAGTTAAACGTACTATATCATCTTTGCCATTTGCAGTATTTTTTGGCTGTTTATATTTCATGTTGAATTTTTGTTTATTTGTGAGAACCATTTATTTTATTTGATATTTTAATATTGAAATTAAAATAATCAATATATTATAATGTCAGAAAAAAAACCAATTGATGATGTTAAAGAGATTATCGAGATTGTAAAAGAAAATATTGAAGATATTAAATCTGATATTAAGTTAATTAAACAATATATAAGAAAAATTGAAATTAGAAAAGAAATTGAAGAACAAGAAGCCCAGAGACAAGAGAACGAATATGTGATTGAGAAGAAGGGTTGGTGGTGGTGATCTCTTTGTCGAGACTTTTTCAATTATTCTATTATATTTATTTTTTGATATTTATAGACAACGCGTTTAACTTTTATTTTTTTTCTAAATATATATTATAAATGACCGATGAAATTTCTGTACTCGTACCAACTTATAATCGCTCAAAGTTTTTACCTTTATTTTTAATGAACTTGAAGAGCCAATCATATCCCCATGACAAACTAAAAATAATTATTGATGATGACGGCACTGATAAGTTCATTAAAGATATAAATGAAGTAAGAAGAATTTTACACCCAATGCAAGTTCAATACATTAAAGATAAACCCAAAAGAAGTATTGGTAAAAAAAGAAATGATCTTATTAAAGCTTGTGATACTAAAATATTATGTTTTTTAGATGATGATGATATTTACATGCCATCTTATATTGAACATAGTTATAATACATTAAAAGAAAAAAAGGCTGGTTGCGTTGGTTCTGATAAAATGATATTTTGTATGACCGATAGAAATTTTGATTTACATGCGATAGATTGTGGTAATCGAGCTGTAATGATACATGAAGCTACGATGATGATGACTAAAAGATGGTATAAGGCTTCTGCAAGGTTTGCCAATAATTCAGCGGGTGAAGGTAAGAATATATTTGCGGGTCATGAGAAAAATGTTGCCATTACTGATATTATGAAATGTATGTGTTGTGTACAACATGGCGAAAATACAATCAGTAAATTACAATTTGCAAAAGAAGAAAATAAACTTGATTTTAATATTTCTGATGACTTTAAAAATATATTAAAAAAAATATTAAATATTAATACTTAAATATAATTTTCTATTATTAATTATATAAAACAAAACATGTTTGATTTATCAGAACAAGAAATAGAAAATATTTTAACTAAATATAAAATAAGAAAAGAGAAAGATAAACAAAAATATTTACAGAGAAAAGATAATGAAGAATTTATTGCTCAAAATAGAGCCAGAGCCAAGGCTCATTATGAAAAAAATAAAGATAAAAAAAAAGAAAGATATGAACAAAATAAAGATTTAGCCAAAGCTCGAAATTCTTATTATTATTATAAGAACCTTAATAAAATAAATGTCTTTCAAGAAAAATACCCAGAAAGATTTGACTTATTAAAAATGTATGGTTATTTTAATGAACAAAACCCATTCTCATCTACATCTACTTCATAATCACTTTCAGAAGTAGCTGAACCTTCATGGTCAGAATAATATTCTTTTTTAACATATTTTGGTGGTTTATAATCTGTATCTCTTAATACAGATATTAAATCTGGTCTACCATTCTTTGCAAGAATTGAAATAATTTCTTCTAATTCATCTTCTTCAATCTTGATCGTAAGGGTCATCTAATATATCATATTTATAGATTTTTTTTTCGGGAAATAAATTTAATAAAAATTCAACACAACCTTCAATTGTGGCATCTTCTTCTTCACACCAGTATTTCGTAAACTCTTTCTTACCGATTAAATCAAGTCGGTCAATCGCTTCAAGTTCAATTCTCATAGCTCTTTTAACTTCATGTGATACTTTTAAAGGCATTTTATAATATATTAAATAAAAAAATCTCAAATTAAAAAAAATAATATAATATTATATAAATGAATTCATACACAGATCTTCAAATCATAGAATGTAATAGACTTCATAGTGAAGAAGCCAAATCAAATAATAATGAAAACTTTTCTCTTTGGACTAATAATTTGCAAGATATCGTACATCTTGAACCAGGTGATAAGGTTTCAGTTCATGGGGCTATGATTTCAGAAAGGGGGGCTGGGCAAAGCTCTTCAATTGAAATTAAAGGTCAAAGCTTGGGTTTCAAACAAAAATTCTCTTATATTAATTTATCTTATACAAATGCGTCTGATGATTTACCAACAGGTTATGAAGTTATTAAAGCTATACCAACAACTGATGAATTAGAAGTAAGAGATGATACAGCTTATTTCAAAATATCTTATTATATAAATGCCAATGGTCATAATTATATTCATTTACCGAGAAGATGGTGGTGGAATGAAGACAAAGAAAAAGAAAACTTTTATAATAATGATGATAGAAATAATTATGGTATGGCATTAAATGACCCATTCGCAGAAAATGATTTTGTGTTGTATGATGATTTTTACCAGCTTGCAGGTACAAAAAATTATGGTGAAACTGGCACAGGTGAAAGTGGGTATTTAAGTAAACCAAAAAATGATAATTCGAGATTTACAATCATGGTTCGAGATAAGAGTTATTATTCACAAAAATCGGCATCTGGTAATTTAATACAACTACCAGGATTGAGAGACCCAGAAAATGCAATCTATTACCCTTATGAAGAATTAAAGAAAATAGAAATACCAAAAGGCTTTAATTCACCAGAATTTATTTCAGAAGAAATCACACGTCAATTACAAAAAATAAATAATAGAACAACAAGATTTACCCGTTCAGCCACAGACTTAACTGATAACCCAGAAAGACCAGGGCACCCGATACCCATGTATCAAGAATTCAACGCTGAATGTTATAAGGCTTTTAATGTCGCAAGTATTTATACAGATATGGGTAATGCAACCACTGGGGTCAGACAAAGAGATAGTTATAATCATTATATTTTAAATGGTTCAACTGGGCCATCTAATGCATCAGGTTTTGAATATTTACAAAATTATCATATTGTCGCATGTAAACGACCAGAAATATATAACACTGGAAGGCATATTAATATTGATACTACTGGTGTTAATAATGGAATATTTGGGGCAAGAGTAGATAATATTTATGATGGCAGTTTACTTCTTGGAACAACTGGAATAATTCTTGGCATACCATATAATGAAGAAAATGTCAATAAATGGCGTGATTTTATATTAGCCCAAGAACTATACCCAGAAGTCTTTGATATATTTACAGATGAAAGAACACCATATAATGGTAGTGATAATATTGATAATTGTAGATATTGTCATATCAATAGATATAATAATGCCAGTATGACATTTGACGGCAATTATCAATTGGGTCATGGTGGATACTTTCGACCAACTTGGAAAAATAATGCATCTGCCAATTTTAATAGTCTAATTCTACCATTTCAATATGATAGCTCACAAAAAGATATCTTTTATAAAAAACCAGAAGAAGGTAGAAATCAAAAATCTTATGGTTGTTTTGGTAGAACAGCTAATGGAAGTATGATCATTTACCCAACTAAAAATAATGGTCGGGGTTCAGCTTTATTTAATTTAATTGACGCTGGTTCACTGGCTGGGGGTGAAATTGAAGAAGGGAGAAGAATTGGATATGATATGCATTTTTCAGCCCCAGGGAATACATGGATTTTACCATATAGTGGAGTAGCTCAACAGCCTTCATCTTATGATGACAGGGCGAGAGTTTTGACAAATTATGTAATGTGTAGAAGTAGTGAAAAAACAATTTTACAAACTTATAATTATACAAAATCTACCAATCATTTAAGGGGCAAATTATATATGGGAGCTGATGCACCAAAAATAAATTGGAATGGTACAAATTTTACAATCTCGGATTTACATACAGCTATGAACCGCGGAAATAGTCAATCAGCGGAAGCCAGTTGGGTAGATAATGTGAGCGACAGAGACCCACAAGCCGACGACGTTGTTTTTAAAGTAAACCCAGTAGAACAATTTGGAGATTGGACACCCGCAAGAATGCCGTATGAAGAAAAAAGAAATTTTACAATAACAACAGGTGGAACTGATAAAAAAATCACATCAACAATAATAAATATGAACCTTGAACCATGGACAATTTATGATAGTTTATCTGGAATAAATATTGAAGATTTTGGATTGACAGAAGATCAATGGAACGGAACTTTGTGGGATTTATTGGGTTTTAGTTATAAACAATTTCATAGTAAAACAAATAATAGATTAAAAAGAATTGATACTGACAATAAACAAGATTTATCTGTAATTACAACAAATGCAAAAATACCAGAAGGTCAAACAAAATTCTTTTCTCAAAATATGTTTAATGTACCATTATATAATAGTATGCTTCAAAGATCGGGTATTTTACAAGATAAACACAATGTTTATCAAATAGCTTATTACCCACCAATTATAGCTAAAACTTCGAGTATTGAATTAGTAGCTGATAGATTGCCGACAAGAATGATACGTGGCTATTATACAATAAGATCTAATCTATTAACTGAAACACCATTTATTGGTGGTAAATTAAATAATACAACTATGCCCATTATTGGTATGGTTGATAAAATTAATGGTGATGGGGATTTTTATTTTGGTCAAGAAAGTTCATTAGAATTCACAATCACAAAACCTTTAAGGTTGGCTTCGTTAACATGTTCAATTCATGACCCCGATGGATCTTATGCAAATACATCTGAACAAAATACAATCTTATTTAAAATTCAAAAAAATAGAAATGTAAGCTTTAATGTTATTCAAGAAATATTACAACAAAATAAAGGTAAGTTGCCACCCAATTTATAATTTGTCGAGACTTTGTCAATTATTATATTAATATTAAAATTGGATATTTATAGACAGACAACATTTATTTAAGTTTGAACCTTCGTTTATAAGCTGAAATATTTTTATTTCTATCAGTATATGCCCCCCATAATATATAATAACTTAAATAACCAGCCGACATATAATCACCCTTCTCTAAATCTTTTTTATGACGATCTCTATATTTATCTCTGCGTGATTTTTCTTTGTGTTGGGTATAATCTTCATAGCGGATATCGCCAAATTGTGTCGTCTTTATTTTCTTACCTTTATCATCATAAAAAATAGCTTTTAACTTTTTATTTTTAGCCGTGCCTTTTTCAATTACCATTTTAACCATGTTTATTTTAATGTAGATAATATTTATTTTTCGAGAATTTTAAATATTATTGAATGAATATATTAAGTTGTAAAATTTTAGATTATAAACTATATAAAGAAATGATGTTCTATATATTTATAATAGAAAACAATGTCAGAAAAAATTAAGGTGAATTCTGAAAAAAAAAATATTTCTACTAATATAATGAATAATAAATA
>Ga0075480_10000412_pt1 | contig 25048 bp, 15 predicted proteins | sample DEB08_DNA_7_FD_81590 | JGI IMG/M metagenome (GOLD analysis project Ga0075480, IMG submission 81590) | Aqueous microbial communities from the Delaware River and Bay under freshwater to marine salinity gradient to study organic matter... | ecosystem: Environmental > Aquatic > Marine > Coastal ... | reverse complement strand
GGAATCCCGATGGATCGTTCGCAGGTGGCTTCATCACTGCGCTGAGTCTCCCTCCTGAATAGCCCCTTGGGGCAAAAGACACACTGATATCATGGCAATGACCAGAACACAGAAGGAGGCGACTGTAGACCAGCTCGTTGAGAAGCTTGAGCAGACGCCGACTATCTACATTACGAACTACTCCGGCCTGTCCGTTGAGCAAGCTACCGAACTGCGTAGCCGCTTCCGTGAGGCCGGTGTTGAGTACAAAGTCATCAAGAACACGATGCTGCGCCTGGCAATGGAGCGCATCGGTGGCTACGATGACATCTATGAAACCCTCCACGGTCCTACAGCCGTGGCCTTCTCCGAGGAGCCCTCTGCACCGGGCCGGGTCATCAAGAAATACCTTGAAGAGACCAAAGGAGAACTTCCTGAACTGAAAGGAGCCCACGTTGAAGGTGCCGTTTACCATGCGGATGCCCTCGACATGCTGGCTGCTCTCAAGTCAAAGGAAGAGCTCATTGGAGAAATCATCACATTGCTGCAGTCGCCGATCACGAACATCGTGGGCGGCCTGCAGGCTCAGGGTTCCAACCTGGTTGGAGCCATCAAGACGATCGCGGAGAAGGCAGAAGCCTGATCCCGGTCCCGCGCCGGTTCTGGCCGGTGGCAACGGAAAATAGTTTCCATAAACCCTTAATCAGCAGCCGAGCCCCCCGGGCGCAGACCGCTGCAGGAGAAAGAACACACCATGGCAGATATCAAAGAACTCGCTGAATCCCTGGTCGGCCTCACGATCAAAGAAGCCAACGAACTGGCACAGCTCCTCGAAGACGAGTACGGCATCAAGCCTGCTGCTGCAGCTGTTGCTGTTGCAGGTCCTGCTGCCGGCGGCGGCGGCGACGCTGCTGAAGAGCAGACCGAATTCGACGTGATCCTCAAGTCGGCCGGCGACAAGAAGATCAACGTGATCAAGGAAGTTCGCGGCATCACCGGTCTTGGCCTCAAAGAAGCCAAGGAAATGGTCGATGGCGCACCTTCCACGGTCAAAGAGCAGGTTTCAAAAGACGAAGCCGAAGACATCAAGGCCAAGCTGGAAGGCGCCGGAGCCGAAGTAGAACTCAAGTAAGCGTTCTACGGTGCAGCTCTCCAACAGCTGACGCCGATTGACCTGGCCGGTCCCGGATTCCGGGGCCGGCTTTCGGCGGTTGAATCAGGTCCGACCCCGACCATCGTGTCATCCTCATTCCTCAACGGTAACTGACCGCACCATGCCCAAGGTAAAGAGTCAAGCCGTGCGCTCCACATTCGCGCGCATCAAGACAATCAAGGACTATCCCGATTTTCTGGACGTCCAATTGCAGTCGTTCCACGACTTCGTACAAGACCACATTCCCCCGGAGGAACGGGAGGGTACAGGTCTACAGGCGGTGTTCAATGAACACTTCCCCATAAACGACAGTCGGGAGCGCTACACGCTCGAGTTCATCCAGTACGGACTGGATGCTCCGAAGCACTCCGTTGAGGAATGCATCGCCCAAGGTCTGTCCTTTTCTGTCCCGCTCAAGGCCAAGCTGCGCCTGTCGGCCAAGGAGGATGAGGACGAGGACGAGGCGGAGGAAGCCATCGAGCAGGAGGTGTACCTCGGGAACCTTCCGTTCATGACGGAACGTGGTACGTTTGTAATCAACGGTGCCGAGCGCGTCGTGGTCTCACAGCTGCACCGTTCTCCCGGTGTTTTCTTCGGGCAAAGCAAGCACCCCAACGGTACGGATCTGTACTCTGCTCGCGTCATCCCATTCCGGGGCTCGTGGATCGAGTTCTCCACGGACGTGGGCAACATGATGTGGGCCTACATCGACCGCAAGAAGAAGCTTCCGGTTACGACGCTGCTGCGTGCCCTCGGGTACTCGAGCAACGAGGAAATCGTCAAGCTCTTCGATCTGGCCGACACGGTTTCAAGCAAAACCAAAAAGTCGTTCAAGAGCGCAGTAGGTCGTCGTCTTGCCGCAACGGTATCCATCGAGCGGATGACCGAGGTTGTCGACGAGGATACCGGCGAGGTCATCGAGCAGCGTATCGAGCGCGAAGTCATTCTCCCGGCTCAGCACGAACTGGAGGAAGGCGACTACGATACGTTGAAGGAGGCGGGAGTGGAGAAAATCCACCTCGTCCGCGAAGAGACCGAGGACGATGAGCTGGACAAGACCACACTCATCAACACCCTCAAGAAGGACCCGACGCATTCTGAAAAAGAAGCGCTCGAGTACCTGTATCTGCAGCTGCGTGGAGCGGAAGCGCCCGATCAGGACACCGCACGTGGCGTACTGGAGCGGCTCTTCTTCAGCGACAAGCGCTATGACCTGGGCGAAGTGGGCCGCTACCGGATCAACTCCCGCCTGCGCCTGAGCGAGGACAAGAAGCTGCAGACGCTTTCGCGCAACGACATCATTGCCATCATCGGCGAGCTGATCAGCTTGCAGAACGGCAAGAGCAACGTCGACGATATCGACCACCTCGGCAACCGCCGTGTCCGGTCCGTCGGCGAGCAGCTGGCTTCGCAGTTCTCCCTGGGTATGGCCCGCATGGCACGTACCATCAAGGAGCGCATGAACCTGCGTGATGCCGACAAATTCACGCCGCAGGACCTGGTCAACGCTCGCACCGTATCGAGTGTGATCAATACGTTCTTCGGAACCAACCAGCTCAGCCAGTTCATGGACCAGACGAACCCGCTGGCCGAGCTGACGCACAAGCGCCGTATGTCAGCCCTCGGTCCGGGTGGTCTGACGCGTGAGCGCGCTGGTTTCGAGGTTCGCGACGTGCACTACACGCACTACGGTCGTCTGTGCCCGATTGAGACGCCTGAAGGGCCGAACATCGGTCTGATCTCATCTCTGTGTGTGCACGCACGCATCAACGACTACGGTTTCATTGAGACGCCGTACCGCGTGGTCAAGAGTGGCAAGGTCACGAAGAACATCGAGTTCCTCTCGGCCGAGCAGGAAGACCATGCCATGATCGCACAGGCCAATGCCCCGATCGATGACAAAGGTAACTTTGTCAACAAGCTGGTGCGCTGCCGTCGCCGTGGCGACTTCCCGGTCGTGGAGCCTTCGGAAGTCCAGTACATGGACATCTCTCCGAACCAGATCGTATCCCCGGCCGCTTCGCTTATCCCGTTCCTTGAACACGACGATGCCAACCGTGCCCTGATGGGATCGAACATGCAGCGCCAGGCCGTGCCGATGCTGCGTGCCGAGGCGCCGCTTGTGGGTACGGGTCTCGAGGGTCGGGTTGCCCGCGACTCGCGTGCTGTGCTCGTGGCCGAAGGCAATGGGGTCGTCGAATATGTGGATGCCCGGGAAATCCGCATCCGTTACGACCGCTCAAAGGACGAGGAGACGCTGTCCTTCGATGAGCCGGTCAAGTCCTACAAGCTGACCAAATTCCGTCGTACCAACCAGGATACGGCTGTGAACCAGAGCCCGATCGTCAAGGTCGGCGACCGCGTTGAAGAGAACACCATCCTCACAGACGGTTTCTCGACGGACAACGGCGAATTGGCGCTCGGAAAGAACGTGCTGGTGGCTTTCATGCCGTGGCGCGGATACAACTTCGAGGACGCCATCGTCATCTCCGAGCGTCTCGTTGCGGACGACGTCTACACGTCGATCCACATCGAGGAGTTCGAACTGCAGGTGCGGGACACCAAGCGCGGCGAGGAAGAACTCACGCGTGAAATCCCGAACGTGTCCGAGGAGGCTACAAAAGACCTCGATGAGCGCGGCATCATCCGCGTAGGTGCCGAAGTCAAGGCCGGCGACATCATTGTCGGCAAGATCACGCCGAAAGGGGAGACCGACCCGACGCCGGAAGAGAAGCTCCTCCGCGCCATCTTCGGTGACAAGGCCGGAGACGTGAAGGACGCATCGCTGAAGGCACCTCCGGGAATGAAAGGTGTCGTCATCGATACGAAACTTTTCAGCCGTCGCAAGCTGGATCCGGCGTCCAAGAAAGAAGAGAACAAGCGCCTGGCTGAGATCGAGAAGGATCTCGAACTGGCCATGTCCGAACTGGTCTCCACTTTCTGGGACAAGTTCTTCGGTCTGCTCGATGGCAAGAAAGCCAAGGATCTGGTTCAGCGAAATGGCGAGGTCCTCGTATCTGAGGGCGCCAAGATCGACAGGAAGAAATTCAAGGATGTCAATCCGCTCGACATCGATCCGCGCTGCGCCTTCACAGGTGACGAGAAGCTTGATGCCGATGTCAAGAAGATGATCCGCAACTTCGAGCGTGCCCATCGCACGGTCGAAGGCAGTGCCAAACGCGACAAGCACCAGGTACAGATGGGCGACGAGCTGCCTCCGGGCATCGTCCAGCTGGCCAAGGTGTACGTGGCCAAGAAGCGCAAGATTTCGGTCGGCGACAAGATGGCCGGTCGTCACGGCAACAAAGGGGTCATTGCCAAGGTCGTCCCGCAGGAAGACATGCCGTTCCTCGAGGACGGTACGCCTGTGGACATCGTGCTCAACCCGCTCGGTGTGCCATCGCGAATGAACCTCGGTCAGATCTACGAAACCCTGCTCGGATGGGCTGGCAAGAAGCTCGGAACGAACTTCGCCACGCCAATTTTCGACGGAGCAACGGTAGCCGATGTAGAGGAGACCATGAAGAAGGCAGGCCTTCCGGTCGACGGTCGTACGCAGCTGTACGATGGTCGTACGGGAACGCCGTTCGATCAGCAGACAACGGTCGGCTACATCTACATGCTGAAGCTGAGCCACCTCGTGGACGACAAGCTGCATGCCCGTTCGATTGGACCGTACTCGCTCATCACCCAGCAGCCGCTTGGTGGTAAGGCGCAGTTCGGTGGCCAGCGTCTCGGGGAGATGGAGGTCTGGGCGCTCTATGCCTACGGTGCCTCCAACGTTCTCCAGGAGATGCTGACCTACAAATCGGACGACGTTCAGGGCCGCTCCAAGGCCTACGAATGCATCGTGAAGGGTGAAAACATGCCGGAAGCCGGCACGCCAGAGTCCTTCAACGTCCTCGTTCGCGAATTGCAGGGGCTGGGACTGGAAGTCAATCTCGACTGATCCCTCCAGCCACCGTCCCCACGCATCCTAACCTTCGTATTCCGACATGCCCTACGGAAAACCCCAGAAGATCAAGAAGAACTTCAGCAGCATCACCGTCAGCCTCGCTTCGCCCGAGGCCATTCTCGAGCGGTCTTATGGTGAGGTCCTGAAGCCTGAAACGATCAACTACCGCTCCTTCAAGCCAGAGAAGGAAGGTCTTTTCTGCGAGAAGATTTTTGGTCCCGTAAAGGACTGGGAATGCCATTGTGGTAAATACAAGCGTATCCGCTACAAGGGCATCATCTGTGACCGATGTGGTGTCGAAGTCACCCAGAAATCGGTGCGTCGCGAGCGCATGGGACACATCACCTTGAGTGTGCCCGTCGTTCATATCTGGTACTTCAAGACGCTTCCGAACAAGATTGGTCACCTGCTTGGTATCCGTTCGAAGGATCTCGAGAAGATCATCTACTACGAAAACTACGTCGTGGTCAACCCGGGCAGCGCGGCAGCGTTGGGTGTGGAGGAGAAGCAGCTCTTGACGGAGGATGAGTACTTCAACATCCTCTACCAAATCCGCGAAGACAATAATCGTCTCGAGGATGATGACCCGGAGAAATTCGTGGCCATGATCGGTGGCGAGGCCGTTGAAGAACTGCTCAAGCGCACTGATCTTGTTCGCTCGGCACAGGAGCTTCGCTTTCAGATCAAAACAGAGACAAGTCAGCAGCGCAAGGCGGAAGCCCTGAAGCGTCTGACAGTCGTCGAGTCGTTCCGCGAGGCCAACCGTCGCATCGAAAACCGTCCTGAGTGGATGGTCATGCGTGTCATTCCGGTCATTCCGCCCGAACTGCGCCCGCTGGTGCCGCTCGAAGGAGGTCGCTTTGCCACATCCGACCTGAACGACCTCTACCGTCGTGTCATTATCCGGAACAACCGCCTCAAGCGTCTGATCGACATCAAGGCGCCCGAAGTCATCCTGCGCAACGAGAAGCGCATGCTTCAGGAGGCGGTCGATTCGCTGTTTGACAACTCGCGTAAAGCCAACGCCGTTCGTTCGGACTCCAACCGCGCGTTGAAGTCCCTTTCGGACATGCTGAAGGGTAAGCAGGGACGTTTCCGTCAGAACCTGCTCGGAAAGCGCGTCGACTACTCCGGTCGTTCGGTCATCGTTGTGGGTCCCGAGCTGAAGCTGCACCAGTGTGGTCTGCCCAAGCAGATGGCTGTTGAGCTGTTCAAGCCGTTTGTCATCCGCAAGCTCATCGAGCGCGGCATCGTCAAAACGGTGAAGAGCGCCAAGAAAGTGGTCGATCGCCGCACGAGCGATGTCTGGGACATCCTGGAAAAAGTAATCCAGGGCCGACCGGTCCTTCTGAACCGCGCTCCGACGCTTCACCGACTGGGTATCCAGGCATTTCAGCCGGTCCTGATCGAAGGCAAGGCCATCCGTCTCCACCCGCTCGTCTGTACGGCCTTCAACGCCGACTTCGACGGTGACCAGATGGCTGTCCACGTTCCGCTTTCGCACGATGCGGCGCTGGAAGCACAGCTGTTGATGCTTTCGAGCCACAACATTCTCTCGCCCGCCCACGGTGGTCCGATTGCCGTTCCGACGCAGGACATGGTCCTCGGTCTGTACTACATGACCAAATCGTCCAACGGCGAGCGCGGCGAAGGGATGCGTTTCTCATCCATTACAGAAGCGCGTCAGGCCTACGACCAGGGCGTTGTTCACCTTCATGCCAAGGTCAAGGTCCGTCTCGACGATGGTGCGGTCATCGACACCACCATGGGACGTATCCTCTTCAACGAGATCGTTCCTGAGAGCGTGGGGTACATCAACGAGGTGCTCACGAAGAAGAACCTTCGTGGCATCATCGGTCGGGTACTCAAAGCAGCCGGATTCCCACAGACGGCAGCCTTTCTCGACGCTATCAAAGAGCTTGGCTTCGAGAACGCAACGGTTGCCGGTCTGACGTTCTCGATTGCCGACATCGTCATCCCCGAGGCCAAGATCCAGTTGATCGAAGGTGCTCAGAAGGAAGTGGAGAAAGCTCGCGGCAACTACGCCATGGGCTTCATCACGGAGAACGAGCGCTACAACCAGGTCATCGACATCTGGACGCACATCAACAACCAGGTCTCCGAGGTTCTGTTCGAGTCGCTCAAGCAGGATCGCGATGGGTTCAACGCCATTTACATGATGGCGGACTCTGGTGCTCGTGGTTCGAAGGAGCAGATCCGTCAGCTGGGTGGTATGCGTGGTCTGATGGCCAAGCCGCAGAAATCCCTCGTGGGTTCTGCCGGTGAGATCATCGAGAACCCGATCATTTCCAACTTCAAGGAAGGTCTGACCGTCCTCGAGTACTTCATCTCGACGCACGGTGCCCGTAAGGGTCTGGCCGATACGGCCCTCAAAACGGCTGACGCCGGTTACCTGACGCGTCGTCTTGTGGACGTCGCCCAGGACGTAACGGTCAACGAGTACGACTGTGGCACGCTCCGCGGTATCCGTATTTCTGCCCTCAAGGACAACGAGGATGTGGTCGAGCCGCTGGCAGACCGGATCCTGGGTCGCGTTTCGGTGCACGATGTGACCGATCCGCTGACCGGCGATCTGATCGTTGAGGCGAATGAGCTGATTGACGAGGAGAAGTCACGTTCCATCGCCGAAACCTCGATCGAAGAGGTAGAAATCCGGTCCGTGCTCACCTGTGAGGCCCGCCGGGGTGTGTGCGCGCTGTGCTATGGACGAAACCTCGGATCGAACCGCATGGTCGAGACGGGCGAATCCGTCGGTGTCGTAGCTGCCCAGTCCATCGGTGAGCCGGGAACGCAGCTGACCCTCCGAACCTTCCACATCGGTGGAACGGCCAGCCGTATCTCCGCTGAATCGACGATTCAGACGAAGTTTGCCGGTAAGGCGGTCTTCGAAAATCTCCGCTCCGTTGAATTCGACACTGGAGAAGAGACCAAAGACGTGGTACTCTCTCGCCAGGGTGAAATCCACATCGTGGATCCTGAAGAGGGCAACCGTCAGCTCATCTCGTACCTGATCCCCTACGGCGCAGAAGTGCTTGTCGGAGACGGCGACATGGTAGAGAAAGGCGGCGTGCTGGCTGCTTGGGACCCCTACAACTCGGTCATCATGTCCGAGTTTGCGGGTACCGTTGGCTTCCAGGACATCATCGAAAGTGTGACCTTCCGCGAGGAGTCGGACGAACAGACCGGTTACAAGGAAAAGGTCATCATCGATACGCGCGAGCGCTCCCTGACCCCGGCCATCCTGGTCAAAGGCAAGGAGGGCGAACGCGAGTATCCGCTGCCGGTGGGTGCCCGTATTCAGGTCGACGCCAAGGACAAGGTGGGTGCCGGTCATGTGCTGGTGAAAATCCCGCGCCAGTCCGCCAAGACCCGCGACATTACCGGTGGTCTGCCGCGTGTTACGGAGCTTTTCGAGGCCCGTACGCCGAACGACGCCGCCAAGGTATCCGAGATTGACGGTATTGTCAGCTTCGGCGGTCGTAAGCGCGGTTCACAGGAGGTGGTCGTCACGAGCCGGGATGGCTCGGAATCGAAGACCTACCTTGTATCCCTCACGAAGCACCTCCTTGTTCACGAGAACGATTTCGTCCGCGCTGGCGACCCGCTCTCAGATGGTCAGGTAGCTCCGCAGGATATCCTTTCCATCCTCGGCCCCCGTGCTGTGCAGGAGTATCTGGTCAATGAGATCCAGGAAGTCTACCGCCTGCAGGGTGTGACCATCAACGACAAGCACATCGAGTGTATCGTGCGCCAGATGATGCAGAAAGTACTGGTCGTCGATGCCGGAGATACCACGCTGCTTGAGGACAACTACGTCGATCGTTTCGTGCTCGAAGAGATGAACGACAACCTCTACGACAACTTCGTCGTCATCGATGCCGGAGAATCCGATCTTTCCATTGGTGAGGTTGTGGATCGACGTCGTCTCAGGGAGATCAATTCCACGATGAAGCGTCAGGACAAGAGGGAAGTCTTGGTGCGCGATGCGCAGCCGGCTGTGGCCGAGCCCGTCCTGCTGGGAATCACGCAAGCGGCGTTGGCAACAGACTCCTTCGTGTCTGCGGCTTCCTTCCAGGAAACGACCAAGGTTCTTACGGAAGCGTCCATCGCGGCCAAACAGGATCCGCTCTTCGGGCTGAAGGAGAACGTGATCGTGGGTCACCTCATCCCGGCAGGTACCGGACAGCGACAGTTCAAGGATCTCATCGTTGGCTCGCAGAAGGACTACGAAGAGCTTCAGGCAGCAGTCGGAACCGAGTCGAGTGGTGATGGCTCCTCCCGGGAGACCGTCGCTCCCTGACAGCCTTGAATGCATCCCGACGCTGAAGCAGCCCTTCAGCCTGCAGGATGCGTAACAAAGCTGCTGTCAATCCTACGTATGGGCGCGGCCGCTGCAAGCGGCCGCGCCCATATTTTTTGGGGCTATCGTGTAGCCCCATTTGAGGCGCCGCTACGTTCTTCTCCGACGTATCACACAAGCGGCGCATCCCCTTGCAGCACGCTCCATACGCACTTATCCAGCCCCCTGGCTCCTCTATTCCCCCTGCTTCATGCTGCGAGATATTCATGCCTACGTTGGTAGCATCGGAACCCTGCTTGCAACGGTGGGCATGCTCGTTGTCTTTCTTGGCTGGTGGATGGCTATTACGGCAACGGTCGTCCGCGAGGGGGTAGGGACGTGGGCTAAAGCCATACGGATCGTCATGATTGCTGTGTTTCCGCCGCTGGGAATGTTGTTTCTTCTGCTTTATGTCCGCTCAGACAGAGCCGTTGTATCCCAAGCCATGCGATCGGCCTCCCTGCCTGGTCATCCAGAGCGCTCCCCGGACAGCAGCGGCGTGGATCCCGTGTTGGTGCAAGCGGCCTAAAAGGTCGACCAATTGCGACTGGACGGACTGCGGGCAGGGGCTTACATTGGATTAACGCCGTTATTTGGGTCCGGACATGAGCGAAGCAGAAGAAAAAGGACTACGCAGAGCCATTCTCGATACTGCCCGTCAGCTGTTGACCACGGTCGGGTATGCGCACCTCTCGATGCGCAATATTGCAAAAGAGATCGGATACAGCGCGACAAGTATTTATCTGCACTTTGAGAGCAAGGACGATCTGATTCATGCCCTCATCGATGAGGGGGTCGATGTCCTCTTTCGCGAGTTGAGTCAGGCCGATGTGGCCTCTTCAAGCTCCGAGCAACGACTGGAGGCCATGTGTCGCGCATACGTGCGGTTTGGCCTGGAGCGCTCCGAGTATTACGGAATCATGTATGTGCTCCATCCGGAGTACATAAAGCGCTATCCCGTCGATAAATACCGCAAGGCGCGCCGCAACCTCGAGATCATGGCACAGGCCGTACAGGATGGGATTGAGGCTGGTGTCTTCAGGAAAGTCGAGCCCATGTTGGCGGCCAATCTGGCGTGGGCCCAGCTGCATGGCATTGTAACCCTGCTCAGCTCTGAGCGCGTTGACAAACGCATTGACCCCGACGTGTTTGTGGATGCCGGCTGTCGGCACGTCGTATCTGGTCTTTTTACTCCGGAGCGGCTTGCAGGTAGGCATGCTTCGTGAGCTTGAGACCCTGGGCTCTATGAGGCACTCCGTGCTTCTCGACGTGCCCGGGCTTCTTGAAGCACCAGAGGGCTCAGCCATGCCTTCCCTATAGAGTACGTACTGATTCACCGGATGCAGCCATCAAGGTTGTGGACCATCATGCTTCCGTTCTTCTCCTTTTTCGATACGCTGGCGCCTGACTGGATGGTTTGGACATTCCTCGTTCTGGCCATTCTCCACATGGGTTTTCACGGGTGGGGACTCAAGGCCTGGCTTGGTGTGCTGGCTGTCTTCCTGTATGGTATAGGGGCGTCAGGGGGGGTATGGATAGCCTGGGCGGCTCTGGTCATTCTCTTTGTCATCCCAGCCCCGCGGCGCATGATCAGTGCCGGGGTGATGAAGCTACTGGACGCCATCAATTTCCTACCCACCATCTCCAGGACCGAGCAGGAAGCCATCGATGCAGGCACCACGTGGGTGGAGCGCGAATTGTTTTCCGGTCAGCCGGATTTCAAACGCATCCTGGCCGAGGAAGGGTATCCCGGGTTGACCGAGGAAGAACAGGCCTTTATTGATGGGCCTTGTCAGCAGCTGTGTGATGCTACCGATGACTGGGAGGTCTTCCAGCGCCGGGATCTGCCTCCTGACGTCTGGGCGCTGCTGAAGGAGCATCGGTTTTTCGGCATGATCATCCCGAAAGAGTATGGTGGTTTGGGTTTTTCCGCATCGGCCAACAGTGCGGTGGTCGGGAAAGTGGCCAGTGCCAACACGGTGCTTGGCATTACGGTCATGGTACCCAACTCATTGGGTCCGGCCGAGCTGCTCATCCATTATGGTACCGAGCAGCAAAAGAACTATTACCTGCCACGTCTTGCTGCCAATGAAGAAATACCGGCCTTTGCCTTGACCGAACCGGGAGCAGGATCCGATGCCGGCGCCATGTCTGCACGGGGTGATGTATTCCGAGGGGAGGATGGGCGACTGAAGATCCGCCTGAATTGGAGCAAGCGATATATTACCCTGGCCCCTATTTCTACCGTGCTTGGATTGGCCTTCAAGCTCTATGATCCTGACGAATTACTCGGCAAAGGCCGGCAATTGGGCATTACCTGTGCACTCATCCGCTCGAGTACTGAGGGTGTAGACAATGGGTACCGCCACGATCCGCTTGGCATCCCTTTCTTCAACGGTCCCACCTACGGCAAGGACGTGGTCGTGGATCTGGAGGAAGCGGTCATTGGTGGTGCCGATGGGGTAGGCCGGGGATGGCGTATGCTCATGGAATGTCTTGCCGCCGGTCGAGGCATCTCACTCCCCGCCGTCGGGACGTTCAGCGCCAAGAAAGTGGCGCGTGTAGCCGGTGCCCATGCCGTTATACGTCAACAGTTCGGTCTGTCCATCGGCACCTTTGAAGGGATACAGGAGCCTCTTGCTCGCATTGGAGGAATGACCTACATACTGGATGCAGCACGGCGATTCACGAATGGCGCATTGGACAAAGGGGCGAAACCGGCGGTTGTTACGGCCATGATGAAATACAATGCGACAGAGGCATTCCGCCATATCATCAATGATGGGATGGATATCCTGGGTGGTAACGCTATTTCCCGCGGTCCTCGCAATGCCCTGGCACACGCCTATATTAATACCCCCATTGGCGTTACGGTGGAAGGGGCCAACATTCTGACACGCACGCTCATTGTTTTCGGTCAGGGCGCTATCCGCGCCCATCCCTATGTATTGAGGGAGGTAGAGGCTCTTGAGGCAGGAGATGCAGACGCCTTTGACAAGGCCTTTTGGAGTCATGTGGGAATGGTCGTGCGCAATGCGTTCCGGTCGGTGTTCCTATCACTCTCCAGAGGTCGGCTGGCACCATCCCCCGTTACCGGTCCAGCAGCTCAATACTACCGGAAGCTGGCGTGGGCATCAGCCTCGTTCAGTATTCTTGCGGACCTCGCACTGGCCATGATGGGCGGCAATCTCAAGCGACGCGAGATGATAACGGGTCGCTTTGCGGACATTTTCTCCTGGTTGTACCTGACCACAGCCACTCTGCATCGCTTTGAGGCCGAAGGTCGCCGCACCGAAGATGAGCCACTTCTTCGCTATAGTATGGCTGTAGCATTCAACCGATTGCAAGATGGATTCGATGCCCTTTTCGCCTCACTTCGGCTGCCGGTGCTCGGACTGCTCTTCCGCGGTCCCATCGGGGCATGGTCGCGATTGAACCGTTTTCATCCGCCAGCAACAGATGTCGATATCCAAAGGGTTGCTGCCGTATTGATGACATCCGGCAAGCAGAGGGATCGCCTGACGGAAGGGATGTATGTGGCAGCGACACCCGATAAACCCACCGGTCGCATGGAAAGGGCGATGGCTGCGTGCTTGAGAGCTGAGAAGGCTGCCTCCGTTTTGAAAAAGGCATCACGCAGGGGCCATCTTCCGCGGGGTCCGTTGGAAGCGCAGCTCGGAGCTGCTGTTGCTGCCAACCTCGTGACGCGTGAGGATGCTGAGCTGGTTCGCGATGCCGAGCGTTTTCGAAACGATGCTATCCAGGTAGATGCTTTTTCGCTGGATGAGTATAATCTGACCGCCCATGTCGGCTCGAGTGGCTCATAGATCATTTTTATGCCGGAGTGCGCCTGCACGACGCCGTCCCACGGGATCCGCCCGGCTTCGGATTCGCAAGATGGTAGACGGATTCGTATATTAAAGGTTCGTAGCTACGAAGCAGCCAACCCCGTTTTTCCATGGCAACCCAAAACATGAACGATAGCTGGACCCGCGTTGTTGATCAGATCCGCTCGATCTGGAGTGATCAGGACTTCGACGATACAGAGATGAAGAAGGCCCGCGGAAAGTTCAACAAGATGGTCGACCTCATTCACGAGAAGACCGGAGAGCCTCGCCCGGAGATCATGCAGAAAATTTCAGCTTTTCTGTAGGGTCACGTCCCCACCGACTCCCGAAAGCCCGGCCATTCAGGCCGGGCTTTTTCTGTTTCTGATCGTTTCATACCATGTCAGGGCTTTGCCCATCATCCTGACAATCCACGGTACCTGATGTCCATCTGGAAAAAGCCGATCGACCTCGAAACCATCAACCAATTCAGCCTGGTTGGACTGGTTGGCCATCTTGGCATACACATTACGGGTATCTCGGATACCTCCATGACGGCCACCATGCCCGTGGATGAGCGCACCAAGCAGGCGCTGGGATTGCTGCACGGAGGTGCATCGGCTGCTTTGCTCGAAACAGTAGCCAGTGTTGCGGCCAACTGGGCGGTGGCCGATGATGCTTTTTGCGTTGGTGTGGAGCTCAATATCAACCACCTGAGGGCGAAAACAGAGGGGCAGGTGCATGCCACCGCACGTCCCTTGCGCCTTGGGCGCACGATCCAGGTCTGGAATGTGGATATACTGGATGAGAAGGGTGAGGCTGTATCATCCGGTCGAATGACGATGGCGGTGCGTCAGCGGTGATACCAGCCCTATCTGATGGCCCTTCAGTTGGGTCGGTCCTGCTAAAAAGACCCTTTGCTCTCCGGTGGAGTCAGTCAGGTTGATCGACCACATCCTCTGGCGCTCGGGAATGGTTGCTGGATTGGGATGACTGGTGGGTATATTGACGGAGCCCGATCCATTGGGCCAGCCTGTTGGCCCCACCCGGCTCGGGACGTCTATCCCCCCCGATCGACCTCATGAAAGGTATCTCTTCCGGTATGCTCCAACTCCTGATGAAGGCACCTGTGGTGCTTCTCCTGTCGTCATTCTTGTTTGGATGCCATAACGTATCAACGCAGATACCGCTGGGTACAGCGCAACAGGCTGAGAGCACGGGATCTGGATTCAGGACGGGCGATATCCGTGAAATATCGATTCCAGGTACGGGTGTCTCCTTTACCATGGTCTATGTTGAAGGAGGTACCTACCGTATCGGAACGCCCGTGGGAGAGCCGGGACGGGAAGATGACGAGGGCCCGGTGACAGACGTGGCGGTGGGGGGCTACTGGATTGGTCAGTATGAAGTCACGGATGATGAATTCAACGTTTTCCGCTACCCCGACAGGGATTCAGATTCCACTGCCGTCCCCGATGCTAGTTATGATGTGGATGCGGTTTCCCGGCCAAGTCCACCCTATGAGGACCCAGCCTTTGGTATGGGTGGATCCGGAAAACCTGCTGTGGGCATGACCCAGTGGGGCGCGCTGCAGTATGCGAAATGGCTGACGGAAAAGACTAATGTGTTTTTCCGCCTGCCAAAGGAGACCGAGTGGGAAATTGCCTGTCGCGCCGGTGCGGCCCCAGGCGAATCCGGGGTTTATCCCGAGTCAGAACTGGATGCCGTGGCATGGTATGAAGCCAACAGTGATCTTTCCCTCCAGCCCGTAGGTGCAAAAAAGGCTAATGACTGGCTGCTATTCGACATGCTGGGAAACGCAGCCGAATGGATGCTGGACGAATACGTGCCGGACTATCACGATCAGATCGGGGAAAGTGGACCCAATCCATGGATTGCCCCGATTAGATTGCATCCCCGCACGGTGCGTGGCGGAGATTATGGAGAACAGGAACAGGCGCTCCGATGCGGGGCACGGCTGGAGTCCACGACCGACTGGAAGCGTCGTGACCCCCAGATTCCCAAGAGCTTCTGGTGGAACACCGACTCTCCCTTTGTCGGATTTCGGTTGGTTGCGCCGGCAACCCGGCCCACAGTTGAGGAAGAAACCCTGTTCTGGATGCAGGTCCTGGGAGAGTAACGCGATGCCGACGGCATCAGGGATAGGTGACGAGACGCGATAAAGACAGGAGCAGGGAGTGGCATCCACTCATCGAATCGGCTACCTTGTGCGCGTCTCTTTCACATCTCCTTGACAAGCCATGTCCCGTATCTCGAATGGATTCAGCCGTCGCGACTTCATGAAAAGCGGTTCCGCCGCGGTTGTCGGTTCGGTTGTTGCATCCCAGTTTCCCATGTCCGCCAATGCCTATTACCCTTCCAATGACGAAATCCGCATTGGATTGATCGGATGCGGCGGCAGGGGCACTGGTGCCGCCTCGCAAGCCTTGCAGACGGATCAGAACGTCAAACTCGTTGCGATGGCAGACGCCTTCCGCGATCAACTTGACGAGAGTCTGACCAATCTGACGAATCCGGATGCAGGATTTGCTGCCAGTGTGGCCGGCAGGATTGATGTGCCCGAAGAGCGCAAATTCGTGGGTTTCGATGCGTACAAGGACGTCATTGCCCTGTGCGATGTGGTTCTGATTGCGACGCCTCCGGGATTTCGCCCCATCCATTTTGAAGCAGCCGTTGCTGCCGATAAGCATGTGTTCATGGAGAAGCCGGTCGCAACCGATGCAGCTGGCGTGCGGCGTGTTCTTGCGGCCGCTGAGCAGGCCAAGGCCAAGAAATTGAATGTCGTTGTTGGACTGCAGCGCCATTACCAAACGGTCTACCGTGAGTGGATGGAGCGTATGCATGGCGGCATGATCGGGGATCTGATGACGGCCAGGGTATACTGGAACAGTGCAGGCGTTTGGGTACGGGATCGGGCTTCTTTGGAGGAAAAGGCAGGACGCCCATTGACGGAGATGGAGTACCAGATGCGCAACTGGTACTACTTCAATTGGCTGTGTGGGGATCACATCGTGGAGCAGCACATCCATAACCTGGATGTCGGGAACTGGGCGTTCCAGGATGTTCCTGTCCGTGCCCAGGGGCAGGGGGGTAGATTGGTCCGTACCGGAAAGGATCACGGCGAGATCTTCGATCATCACTACGTGGAGTACGAATACGCCGACGGCCGCCGCATGATCAGTCAATGCCGTCACATGCCCAATTGCGCCAGCCGCGTCTCAGAGGCTTTCCACGGCACGAATGGCAGTGCTCCAAGCCCTGGTCAGCTGATCTCTTCCAGCGGATATACCCTGTACAATCACAACGGTCGCAACGATCCAAACCCATACCAGGTGGAACACGACGAGTTGTTCGCTGCCATTGCCAAGGGCGAGTACGCATACGCTGATGCAGAGAACGGTGCGCATGCCACCATGACAGCCATTCTCGGCCGAATGGCGACCTATTCCGGTCAGGTTATCGAATGGGATGCCGCATTGGCCTCTGAACGGACCATTATGCCTTCCACCTATGCCTGGGATGCTGATCCACCGGTCATGCCTGATGCAGATGGTTTTTACCCCATCCCTGAGCCGGGCGTGACAAAGGTGCTTTAGAATCCCTTTTACGCACGTTCGTTGAACCAACCCATCCCCGGTAGCATACAGGTAGACGAGATCATGGACAGACGCACTTTCGTTCGTAATACGGCCGCGATGGCGGCTGGCGCCGCCATCGCGGCCCCTGCATCCCGTGTCGCAGAAGCTTCAGACCGTTCCCGGAGCACGAAAGGAGATACCGGGAGCACGTTCAACCTCAACTATGCTCCGCACCTGGGCATGTTCAGGGAGCATGCTGGTACGGATCCCGTTGACCAGCTGAACTTCATGGCGGATGAGGGCTTCCGCGCATTCGAAGACAATGGTATGAAGGGGCGTGAGCTGACGGTTCAGGAGGCCATGGCCCAGACGATGGCCAACCGAGGTATCCAGATGGGTGTCTTCGTAGCACATACCATCTTCTGGAAAGAACCCAACCTGGCATCGGGGAGAGAAGATTGGCGAGAGCAGTTCCTGACCGAGATCCGAGAATCCGTGGACGTTGCCAAGCGAGTCAATGCCACGTGGATGACGGTTGTCCCGGGCCATGTGGATCTCAGAAAGGATATGGGGTATCAGACGGCCAACGTCATTGAGAGCCTGCGACGTGCCTCGGATATCCTGGCTCCTCACGGACTGGTCATGGTGCTCGAGCCCCTCAATCCGCGCGATCATCCCGGGCTATTCCTGAGCGAGATGGCGCAGGCCTACGCGATATGCCGCGCCGTGGACAGTCCAGCCTGCAAGATTCTGGACGATCTGTACCATCAGCAGATAACCGAGGGCAACCTGATCCCGAACATTGATGCCTGCTGGGATGAGATCGGTTATTTCCAGATGGGTGACAACCCTGGTCGAAAAGAGCCCACAACCGGTGAGATCAACTACCGGAACGTGTTCAAGCACATCCACTCGAAGGGCTTCAAGGGCGTGATGGGTATGGAGCACGGCAATTCCCTGCCGGGCCGGGAAGGGGAACGCGCTGTTATTGACGCCTACAGGACAGTGGATGCCTTTTGATGGCTCTATTCCGGACCTTGTCTACCTACATGCCGGCAGCGGTCATGTCGTCGATCCGCTCCGGAATGCGATAGTTGACTCCCATTCGCTCCAGATGGAGCAGATTGCGGGCCAGTCGGTTGTAAAAATCGTCCAGATTACGGGATTCCAAGGGGGTCCAGTTGACCTCGGCCAGGGCCAAGGCTCGAGGGAACGCCATGTATTCAACGTATTCCGGCGTTGACATGTATTCCGTCCAGACATTTCCCTGTGCGCCCAGGATGTGTCGGGCTTCCTCCGCTGTCAGCTCCTCTGGTATGGGGTCGTACACATATACCGTATCCAACGGAATGATGCGCTGCGCCCAATTCATGGCCAGTGGCTCGGTGTCCGGGTCGCCCTGATAGAAGTCGAAGTACATGTAGTCCGTCGGCGTCATGATGACATCATGACCCATCCGGGCGGCTTCAATTCCGCCACTCTCTCCCTGCCATGACATGACCGTGGCGCGGGGTGCAAGGCCTCCTTCCAGAATCTCATTCCAGCCGATCAGTTTCTTGCCGCGGCTGTTCAGGTGTTGTTCTACTCGGCGGATGAACCAGCTCTGCAGCTCTTTCTCATCGGCCAGTCCCTCCCGACGCATGACCTCTTGTGCCAAGGGGCTTTCTTCCCACTGATTCTTGGGCACTTCGTCGCCGCCAATATGGATGTAAGGCGATGGGAAGAGCGCTGCCACTTCATCGAGCACCGTGTAGAGGAAATCGAACGTGGCTTCGGAGGGGCACAGTATGTCCTCTTGAATACCCCAGGTGGTTTTGACCTCGTAGGGCCCATCGTGGCACCCGAGCTCCGGATACGAAGCCAGAATGGCGCCCGCGTGCCCCGGAATATCGATTTCGGGAATGACGGTCACGTGGCGTTCGGCAGCATACGCAATGACCTCCCGGATCTCGTCCTTCGTGTAAAAACCCCCATGGGGAATGCCGTCGCCGATGTACGGGTCCAGATTCTTCTCGACCACTGTTTCGCGACGCCAGGCGCCCACCTCGGTAAGCCGAGGATAGGCGTCGATTTCAATACGCCATCCTTGATCCTCCGTCAGATGCCAGTGGAATACGTTAAGCTTGTAGCGTGACAGGGTGTCGATGTAGCGCTTGACGAAATCCACGTCGAAAAAATGACGTCCCACGTCCAGGTGAAGTCCTCTGTATGAAAACCGGGGAGCATCCACGATATCAACGTGCGGCAGGCTCCAATCCGTGGTCATGGCAGGACCGGCACCGGATATCTCTGGCGGGAGCATTTGGTGGACAGTTGTAAGACCATAGAATGCTCCCGCTGCATCTCCAGCTGTAATAAGGATGCCACCATCGTCAACTCTGAGTTCATACCCCTCTGCAGGCAAGGTGGTATCCAGCTTCAGAACGATATCCCCGGCGTCCGGAGCAACCGGTAAGGTTCTCCCCATGGGCACGGCCCACATTGCTGCGAAGTGATGCGCTGTCGGCGCAAGTTCTTCACTTGCCACGTGAAATCCGGAGTCCGGGGTCAACGCGTACCTCCCCGTGCCCATATCGATCGAGACAGGCCTCGGAATGACCGGGGCGATTGTATCGCGAGTGCTACCGGTGGAGGCAAGATCGTTGCAACCTGACAACAGCAGAAGTGCCATGACAAAGAGGGGTACCATCCGTGAAAGAGGCATGATCGTTTTCCTGAATTGCGGTTGATCGTGTTTCATTGATGGTTTCAACATGTTGGTGAGCTCCGTATACGGGCGCCGGGTTCGATTAGTAAAGCCACAGTATAGCCTGCGCTGTCCAAAAAACCGCATGGAAGCCCCTTCCCAATGGTCTGAAAAATCGGATTTTGATCGCTTAATGCAAGCCCGTCCCACATCAGAACTCTTCCTCGTCGTCAGGCGGCAGATCGGGCATGAGTGTTTCAGGAATGGGAAAGCTGTGGCTGGCAAGAGTGATATTTGAGGCGTCAAAGCCGAACAGATCTTCGGGAGAAAACATGGCGCGAAAATCCGAGGGAGCGAAAAAGGGCTCAAACCGTGCAGCCAACTCGTCCAGACGTTTCAGATAAAACGACTGATTCTCGTCGGGGTGGTCCGGATCCCACTCCGATAAGGATTTGGCCAGCTCGAAGGCAGGGGCGGATGTGCCCGATCCGCTGACATACCATGTAACCCTGTCACCCTTGCGAAAGGATTGGGTACCATTTCGACCGAGCCTGCTCGCAACTTCGTAGGGTGCGCTGCGCGAACGCTTTCCGGCATCCACATCCCGTTTGTAGACGGCCAGGGAATCTCTGAGGACGTCTGTGCGGCAGAAATCGCGTGCATGCTCCCAAGCGTGCTCCGTGATGCGCTCCCTTATGCTCAGATAGCAGTCGTGAACCGCCTTTATATCCCGGTCAAGCAGCAGATGTACGCAGTCCCGGACAAATTGCTGTCCAAATGGTTCAAGTGATCGGGAGATTAGTGCCGAACCCCTGATTGTCGTGCTCCCGTTGTAGCTGCGAAGGGCATAGTTTTTCTTCTTGTAGGACAGAATACTGTCGTAGCGTCCATCGAAGCCTATGCGTATTCCTTCTGGCGTGCGGTTGCTGATCTCCTCTACGAATGCTCGTTCTGCCACCTCGCCCTGTATGTCCTCGGGGGGCACGAAGTAGACGCCATCCGTGTCCACCTCAACCAGTTGTCCCCCGCGGTCCACGATCATGCGCATGATGGCCAGGAGAATATCCTGTCCCGTGGTTGCAACGCGATCGGCCTCGGAATAGTCATTGAACAAGGCAGCTGAGAAGCCAAGGTACCCATAGAAACTGTTGATGATCACCTTGTAGGAATTCTGTCGAGCGTCCAGCGCGCTTTTCAGCTCGGTATCCGTCTCTGACCGCATGCGCTCCTTGGCGTCCAGTCGTAGTCTTGTCAATCTGCCCAGTAGGTCCGGGAAAAGATGGAGTGCATCTCCATCCGGACGGACATTGAAGTGGAGCATGATAGAGGGATACAGGCTCTCGACATCCGCATGCACGACCGGGCCCGTAATGCCCGTAAAGAAGATGTCGGTATACCCACCGTGGGATTGGCTGCCCCACTCGGATCGGGGAAGCGCGTGTCGTCTGCGCAGATGCTCCCGGACGAACAGGCTTTCGATCTTGGCTGCAGGTCCCACGCGCGCCACCTGCCCGTATTCCATGGGCAGCATCTGGGTCAGGTAGAAGTTTGACTCGGACAGGTGGCGCGCGAGGCGCTCGGTCTCGATGACATCATCGAGGGCGTAGCGCACCAACTGATCAGGATCGCTTTCCCAGAGCTGCGTTATCCGGCCTCCCTCCACATACGTTCGGTCGGCCGGCGCAAAGCCGAAATGTCGGGAGACCTCCTTCAAGCCGAAACCCGGAAGGTCCCGTTTCACGGCATCGTATTCCATGGCCAAAAAGAACGTATCAATGACATGGCGTCCGGTAATGTCCAGGCCAGTGAAATCGATGCTGCGTTCAGCAAAGCGCGTCGAGGTGGCAAATGTCCGTGGCTCGTCGCGATGTCTGCCTATGGCAAAAGGAATACCATGGATGGCGCATCGGCGCATCAGGTAGGGAAAGTCAAACCGGAAAATGTTGTGTCCCTCCAGCACGTCCGGGTCGTGGGTCTGAATGGCGCGAACCGTCTCTTCCAGAAGGCGCTCCTCTGTCCATTCGTGTCCTCCGAGCACACGTCGCCAACCCCGGTTATCAGACAGTGCAACCAGAATGATGCGGTCCTCCGGACGGTCAGCATGGGGGAAATCCCCGTTCGACACACACTCGATGTCCAGTTGCATTCGGTGCAGTTCGTCAAATCCCATGCCTCCGAACAACGTGCGCCCTGATTGCATCAGGTATTGTTGTGTGGGGGAGGCAATCGTGTAGGAGGGGGACGCCTCGTTCGCTTCACGGGCCTTACGGCCGATGTGGCGAACGCCTTCCCGGTAGTCCTTCCATTTATTGAATACGACAAGGTGCTGATAGTGCAGATTCCCTTTCAAAGACTGGAATCGGTACTTCTGCCGATGGAAACCATGGAGGAGACGTACATCCGAGACAAACACGAATGGGTAAAAAGGCGCCTCCGACAGCGTCACTTTCATTCCATCCTCGGACCGCTGCCAGATATACGCCATCCCATGTGCCGCACGCCGGTCCGTGGCCGGGTGAACGGCTACGATACGTGGCGTGTTGTCATGCCCGTAGAGCAGCGGATCTTGCCGTCGTTGACTCATCGCAGAATGGGCAGCAGGCGGGTCAACACGACATCTCCCGAGCCACCGCCGGCAGACATCGTCATGGCTCGGATGAAATAAAGACCAGCCGGCAGTTCACCCACAGGCAGCTTGGTGACACCGTCAGATCCTGCCTCGATGGTGCTTTGTAGCACCTCACGACCCAGTATATCAGAGACAATCAACCGTAAAGGTGCCTCCGATGCCTCATGGAACTGTATGGTCACACGATCGGAGGCCGGAAGAGGGAAGAGGTCTGGTTCCGTTCGGGTCGTACCACTCGGCAGGTCGACACGCGTTGGCTCGGTCAGGGAGAAGGTAAGTTGGTTGATATTGAAGCCTGCCGTCCTGCCCACGGTAAGGCGCAGAATCTGGGATCCCGCAGTAAGGGGCACATCAGTCAGCGTATGCGTTTGCCAAAGCTGCCACCCCCCCGTTGCCTGCGCCGTTACCTGACCGATACTCTGGCCATTCATGTACAGGTTCAGAGTGCCACCGCCTTCGGGAGAGGCAAGCCGTGTGTCAATACGATAGGTCCCGCTCTGCTCCACGTTGACGGTATATTCCATCCACTCCAGTGGAGCAAGCCATCCCACATTGTAGGCGTGGCCCTGTGTGTCCAGGGAGGTCTCGATGTCCACGCCGTCATTTCTGAGGTGGGTGCCCGAATTACCGCCTCCAGGCGCACCGGAGACAGCCCAGTAATCGGAGTCGAAGTAGGTGACGCCCTGATTTCCGAGATCGTAGTCGACAGCGTTGATCGAGCCGGGTATACGATTCTCAGCCGTGGGCTGTCGGTCCACCTCCCATGAAGCGTTCATGAGCGAGGGCAGGACACCGATATTCACACGTGCCGAGTCCAGGTCCAGCGCGCGCGCCTGCGTAAAGAGAGACGTTCTGGCGTCATCGGCTGAGGGACGCGGTCCACGGTCATGCCAATAGTCGAGCACGCGCTGATAGCCGGCTGTAATCGGGGAGGACAGCGGAGCCGTCGTGGTCCGGATTTTTTTGTGGGTCCAGAAGTTCCACGGTATGCTGTGCTCCTCAGCCAGTCTCATCGTCTGGAAATACCACACGTTGCTGTTTTCTCCTGTTTCGCCCAGCCAAAGGGGTCTTTGCCACTCGTCCCGGATGTTCAGCAGGTACCAGATGGTTCCCAGGTCAGGGGGATTCCAGTACTTGTGGAAGGTGTACACCATGTTGTCATCGAAAGGAGGCGTCAGGTGGTCGAAGGTCGTCGCGAAGTAGTTGCCTTCGATGAACACGATATGATGGGGGTCGTGGGTTCTGATGGCATCCGTTACCCGTTCGTAGAGAGCGCGTAGCGTCTGACCCGGGTCCTCAACCGTATCCGGCGTGACCGGTTCGTTCAATAGATCGTAGCCGATGATGGTGGTGGAATCCGCATAGCGCCGCGCAATCTCTGCCCAGATTTCGACAAGAAAATCCTGGTAGGGGTCCGGCTCGGTCCATAACCGGGCCTCACCGTCTGAGTCGGCTATGGGACCATCACTCTGCGCACCTGGCGCAGCATGCATGTCCAGAATGACGCCCAGGTCATGGCGCTCGCTCCACGTCACAAGAGAATCGATTGTGGCGAAGCCAGACTCAAGAAAGGAGCCATCCCACGCGTCGTAGAGCAGATTCCAATGCATTGGAAGCCTGACATGGTCGAAGCCCCAATCAGCAATGGCTGCGATATCCTTTTCCGCAACGTGGTGTGCGCGGTAGAGCTCCCAGAACGTTGCGGCTGCATCCCCTCCAATCAGATCCACGATGGCTTCATTGATTTGCTGCGGCCCCCAATGCCCCGGTGTATGGAGCATGTACCCCTCTGGCACGAGCCAGCCACCGAGCCCGATTCCGCGGTTCATTTCAGGCATCCCGGCAGGCGCTGCGATGCGGGTGCCTTCCACGCGGTAGTGGTCCTGGCTGGATGCAGGAAGGATGCTGCTCAGGCTCAAGAAGAGTAGGAAGCCCATGCGGGCCAGGAAGTCCGATGAATTACCCATGTTTACATGCTGATTGCCGGGACGGGGTGGGTTTGCATACCATGCTCACCCCTTCAAGGGTTCCAGGGATTGATATCTGCGACATCACACCAGCCGTGGTCGATACGGTGCGCATCGGCTATTTTACGGATGCAGCCTGTTTGCGCGGCCAGCACGGACGCCTGGCACATGCACCACATGCAGCCAGGATGGATGCCTGGCACATGCGGTCTGCAGGTAGGACCTGCCCACCCTCATTCCTGATCTGAGTCCCCATTGCAGCCCCCTGTCCCCATATCACTTCCTCCGTCACTTGTCACGAATCGCTTGGGTCACCGATTTGGTCGGAGGGTTCTCTTCCGCAGGATGGATCTCCAGCTTGTTGGGGGTACGACCACGGCCATTACGGGGCCTAATGGTTCGGGCAAGTCCACGCTCGTGCGCATCCTGGCAGGCGTGCTGACGCCTGCAAAGGGTTCCGTGGAATTGACGCTGGAAGGGAAGAAGGTTGAGGATGAGGTCCGCCCCCTGCAGTGTGGGCTGGTGGCACCCTACCTGAATGTCTACGATGGCTTCTCGCCCAGGGAGAACCTGCAGTTTCTTGCGACGGTTCGTGGCTTCAGCCGTCGGGATCCCCGCATTGACGAGGTACTTGAGCGCGTGCAACTGGCTTCCCGTGCCGACGACATGGTTCACACCTTTTCGTCCGGAATGATTCAGCGTATGCGTTTGGCCTGTGCGCTCGTATCCGATCCTCCTGTTCTCCTGCTGGACGAACCCACGGCGACCCTGGACAGTGATGGAGTGAGCATCGTGCGGTCCGTCATCGATGATGCCCTTGAGCGGGGTAAGCTGGTCCTGGTTGCTACCAATGAGCCACGAGAGGCCGAGGCCTGCCAGCACCGGGTCGACAT
>Ga0075480_10000409_pt1 | contig 25101 bp, 35 predicted proteins | sample DEB08_DNA_7_FD_81590 | JGI IMG/M metagenome (GOLD analysis project Ga0075480, IMG submission 81590) | Aqueous microbial communities from the Delaware River and Bay under freshwater to marine salinity gradient to study organic matter... | ecosystem: Environmental > Aquatic > Marine > Coastal ... | reverse complement strand
TGTGTTTGGTCTGTAGGCTGTGACTTCTGATACCGTCACCGCTTCCAGGATCTCGCCTTCGTTGCCAACTAATACCGGACCAGCAGTTATCGATTCTATCAAGATATCACTGGCGCCAGTTGTTGGATTGTACACCGGCATGTTCTCTGTGAATGTGCCGGCAAGTGCCTCTGTGATCTTGTCTTTGATGTAGGCGATTTTCGTAGTTGTCGCGGTTGATCCGTCAATGGCAGTTCCCACGTTTGGAACGAACTGGTCCGTGTCAAACACGATACCAAAAGCCAATGTAGAGATAGCAGTGTCACCCGCATCTGAACCATAAGTTGTGACAATGTTGACAAGGTTTAGGTTTGATCTAACCTGTAATACTTCCAGCATTTTTTTGAATCTTAGAGCACCTCTGGAAACCAGTCTACTTTGAGCAAGTGTTGTAGGCTGTGTGGCGAAGTCTTCGGCCACGCAAGGTGATATTCTTCCACCGTTGTTCGTTTCTGTGTCTAAGAATCCTGTGCAGTCTATTGAGACTGTGTAATAAGCACCTTGTGGTTGTGCTGTGACCACTTTGTTTGCTATAGGTAATACTGTTGCCATTTGTTAAATTCCTTTGCTGTATTTATACAAGAGTATTTATTTCAGGAATATCCAATTGCCACCAAAGTCTTTACAGGCGTTGTTAGTAAAGTGCCTAGATGCTCCATTTACCTGTATAAAGGCCTGATATGTGCGACAGTAGCCTGCTGATGTTGGAAATTGATGGACTATTCTCACTTTGCCCCCGGCCAGTCTCTCTTTGCTGTACCAACTTGTAGTGGCTCCTATCTCGGCATTGTTTAATGAATGGAATACTGTGCTCTGATGTAGCATTTTTTCTTTCCTGTTTAGATTGAATCTCATATACTGTATGCCGTTCCACAACATACCCGGCATAGTCCATAGTTCTTTGTCACTCAACATCATCGGAGCCGGCATTGTCTCGCGAATGCTCTCTTGTGTTTCCTTGACTGTGTTTACACCGTGTGTGGCACAGTTCTGAAGTAACACTAGGCTACTCAACAGAATGATAACCCGGAACAATTTCATACCCTCCATCTAACTTTTTACAACTGATTGATCTTTGTTTCACTACTGTTTCTCCCAAAGGCATATCCCAAGTGAAGAACTTGCAGTTTTTTGCTATCTTGGCACCGTGTAAGAAGTCCATTACACCATCTTCGCATTTCACTGTTTCTTTGGTATTTTTACTTACAATATTACCTTGTGGGTCTTTAACTATTATGGTCTCTGTTGAGATGTCACAGTACTGGTCTGACCAAGGACCTCCCGCTTTGGCCGATGAACCTATTGTGGCAATTATCATCGCTAAAGCCAGCATCGCCAACGAGATGAGATAGAGAACAGTTCTCATACTAGATGTTTTCTATTTCTTTTTTACTAATTTCTATAAGGACGTATGCTCTATAACTTTTGTTTTTGGTCATAAAGATCTCGCTCTTTATAACTTTGTATCCTTTAGCAATGGTATCTCTTATCACATTGTTCACGATATCTTGTGAATTGCCAACAACTGATAGGTCTTCATTTGTACCTGACTCAGTTTTGTTTATCACTGTGTCATTGTTCATCTCGCCATTAACTCTGTCAACTAATTTTGCCTTGGCCAATAGTACGGCCTTCTTGACGGCAAGTTCCATATCGGGAGACACAGATGTACCAGACTCTTGGTATTTGAACAATGTTTCTCTGTCATACTTCACATACCATTTTGGAGTTTTATCTACCACTCCGTTCTTGCTCATATCATTTTTGATCTTGTATGTGGAACACTGGGCAACCATCAGACCAAAAATAAACACGGTCAATATTTTTGTTATCTTTTTCATTTTTACTCCTTATTTCCAGTTTTCGATTGTTTCAACGATGTTGCCAATAAAATTGTTCACACCATCGAACAAACCCTGCAGGTCGAAATCGTCAGTGAACTGGGCATAGCCCTCGCCAATCATTGGATACACAGCGAAAAATATCGCAATCAGTAGTATTAATCTAATCATACACAAATTATAACACAGTTTCCAAATGCGTCAACCAGGGTTGATCTTGCTAGAAATATTGATTTCATTGAGTTTTTATGCCAGCCAATTGTACACGCCACGAACTGCCAGTAAGAGATACATCAGTTCCATCAGTGCCCTCGGTGTGTCTTGGTCCTTTACGCCCATCCATATCCATATGCTACAGGAAATAACTGCAACAGACCATCCCAACCATTGGATGTCAGGATCACCACCACTTAATGTAAAGGCACTGACCATTGCCAGAATAAATCCTAACCATCTCCAACCATCAATCTTATGATAGTATCTGATTTTCATTACTTGTTGCCCTTCATTAGTGTGATCTCTGTGGCCGCTTTTCTGCCCGACACATCGTCATCGTCGGCGAACACAGGCACCTGATTGGATTTGTGCATCGTTGCTATACCTATCAATCTTCTCTCGCCGGAATAGGTCTGGGGTTGTGACTTGCCTTTTACAGCAACAGGTATCCTATCACCGCAGGGCACACCGGTCCTGTCAACCAACGGCTCTATGATCAAAGTCTCCGAAGTGTCTCTGGGTTTGATATTGTCGAGTCCGTGTCTACGCAACCATTCTTTGTGTTCTCTTCTGGCATCTCTGAGAGATTTTGTGTTGGCCAATTTGATTTTGATCCTTTTCTTTAGCGGTGTCTGTATAAAACCCATACCTAATTATACTGTATTTTGTGCTATTGTCAATTTAGATTGTTGTCTTGAATTGTAGCCAAGATCATATTAGTGTAATTTTCATTGATACTCCAGGCACTGAGTCCAGGCACTAGTTTTTTGTAGTCCCAAAAACCAAGATCAAGTTGTTTTTCTCTTTCTATCCTGAAATCTTCATAGGCCGGATGGTTATTCACTATCCTGATCATATCTCTCACACTCTGACATTTTGTATTGTATTTTTTTACTCCGAATTTCGCATTCGGAATCGCTCTAGGTTTCATATGAGGTGTGGTAAGATCCCAAGTCCTGACCCCAAACAGTGCATTGCCTTCCTGGGCAAATCTGGATGTGCCAAAGGCACTCTCAATGATCGCCATAGCGGCAATAATCGCTGTCGGAACTCTGTACTCGACATCTTGAGTATAGTTGAGATAGTTTATGCATTTATATACGGCACTCACAAACGATTTGTTGTCCACAAATTCAAAAGGTGGCTCAGTAGTAAAAGACTGGAACCTTTCAGAAAATTCGTGTTCTTTCTGGGTGTTGAATTTTTTGACAGCATAATGGTTGGGCAAAAAGGTACCAATGGTGTACGCAACGCCAACCAAGAAAACCACAGCAATAAATTTGGCAAAAATTGCTGTAATATGTTTCTTTAATCTGATCGTCATAATTTCAAAGTGTATGGCAAGGCCCTAAGGCCTTGCCTAAGTGTTTATGCTACCTGACTTTTTACTTCTTCAGTTGGTTTTGCTGAAGCGTCAAGATCCTGTTGGTATAAAGACTCTGCTGTCTTCATATAAAGATTCCAGTCTGCTTTTGACAGTCCAGTGAATCTTGTGATGTTTCCATCGGCTAGTATCTTGTATGATCCTGCCAGTCTGTGAGAACCATCTTCTTGGAATTTATGAACAACACCTGTTGCCTTTCCATCAGTATTTTCTCTGCCCGGAATGAACATATACTTTCCTGATTTTCCATTCCACGTGTTTTCCGTCTCTGTATCTTTCTTGCATCTTGCGATTACTTGATCGATAACCAATTGTGCTTTTGCTGAACATTTATACATTTTTGTTCCCTCCTAATTACCTAAATTATAGCATAATTTGGAAATAGGTCAACCTGGTAAAATACCAATAAAATAGCGGTAAATTAACCATTTATAAATATGATCAATACAATGCGAGCAAATATTAATCTAAGACCAAGAACAGATGTGCCATATGATATTTGGTGTCCTATGTCATTGGGTGTTAAGCCTTCATCTGCATTCCACATCAATTCAGTCGAAAAAGACTGCCTTGAATTATTTCAAAACATAGACAAGTCAGAAAAACTAGAAATATACAACAACGGAGAACCGCCGGCTTGGGCAGAAAGGATTGCCAACATCCTGATAAAGAATGGGTACCAAAATGTCTCGGTGCATCTCGGAAACGATACAACCTATCTGAATAAACATAGAAAACTTTTCTCCGATGTCCGTAAACCTTACCACGTACAGCCAATAGGTGACTTAAAAAATAAAATAGAGAATTTTTTTGAATTTTATAAAACTAAAAAATGGAATATAGAGCATCCTAAAGACGGAATGATGGGACACTACCATAGGGGTGTGATGTTATGGACACAGATACAACCCAATGACGAGCCTTTATCTAGTGCTAATCCAGAACTCATGTCAGAAATGAAAAAATTAATAGAACCTACACTGGAATTGATTAGGGAATTACTCGATTCACACGATATACAACTTAATGATTTGGAAAAGAAAATAACCTTAAGGGCATTGGAGTATGTGAATGAAAATAATATAAATGGCAAATTGAACAGCCATATTGACTCTAGTCTGTTGACTGGACTTTTATATCATGACGAACCATCTCTGCACATTTTGGAATTCAGCAGTGACGTATTGACCAAAGACCATTCAAAAATGATAGATATTTCTGACCGGGTATCCAACGGCGATTGTTTTTGGATACCAGGTTTTGTGTATGCTGATATAATGAAATCTTATGTATCGCCTTGTTGGCACGGAGTTTCCATTCCCAAGGGCGTTAAAAAAAGACTTTCCATGGTGGTAAGAATAGAGGATGATCTTATGCACAAAGGATCACAAATCGAACTGCCGGATCATTATTGGCATAGTGAATCAAAATCTTGGGTGAAAAAATCTAATTAAGTCTATCGTACTGTTTGAGTAAGTGTAGGTAAACTTTTTCCCAGTAGTCACGGAACCATTGGTGTTGGGCATTCTCCATCATGGTTTTTGCATTTTTGATGAGCCTATCCTGGCTGGCTTCAAACAGTTTTGCTAGATCAGTCATTTAAGATTCTCTAACATCCGTTGTTCTTTTCGTTTCTTTTCTTCTTTTTCAAATTCTAATTCTGCCGGAGTCTTTTGTGGTTCTGGTTCTAGGTCGGATGGTGCCTCCATTGGAAATCCTGTGTTGTCAAACCATCTGCCGTCCGCGGTAGAATAACATCTGCTGTAAAAATTGTTCTGTACTCCCAATATGTTGCTCTTGATCAATCTACGTTTCTTGTAAATTTTACCAGTGTATCTGGTACCATCTTTCTCGATAAGTCTGTCCTCGAACAGGCTACCATATAATCTATCGATCCAAACGTATTCGTCGCCGTCCTCGTCTTTGTGCTTCTTGGCCTTGTCATATATTTTTGGAAGTTGTCTTATTATGTTATCCAAATAAAACATATTGGTAGAAGGCAGTTCTTTTTTCTCTGGCTTCTTGGTTATGTTTTTTAGATTTTCTAATAATTGTTCTTTTCGGCTCATAATATCTAGAACTACTTATAGGTGTAAAGTTTGTCTCGAGGGGTTACCTCCACATTGCATAGGACCTAAAGGGTCTCTCTAAATGATAAAAAATGAGAGTCACTTTAACCTATAAGTAATTCTTCCTTTGGTTAGGTCATATGGACTGATAGCCACCTCGACCGTGTCACCTTGTAATATCTTAATCTTGTTTTTCTTGATCTTGCCACTGGCATAAGCCGTTATGTCATGACCATTGTCTAATTTTACTCTGTACATCTGCGACGGCAACACTTCGGTTACCTTGCCTGTGTAATTAAGAACTTCTTCTTTTGCCACGTTTCTCCATCAAAATCTGTTTGGGTGTTTTGGCACCCGGTGATAATTTTACTATCCTACAACTGAACAATTTCTTCTTGCCCTTGTTTGTAAGTATAACAGGTTGTCCGTTTTCGTCAACCTCTATGCTTTTTATTTTTGTTTCCACATTACGGAATCTGCCTACATTTACCAAATCTCCAACTTTTATTTCAACTGTAAATTTTTTCATACAAATATTCCATTAAATTTCTTGCTCATAAGATCAAACATTTTTTTATCTCTTTCCACCAACACTGCCTGTCTGTTGGTTTCTTCACAGGCAACACCCGTGGATCCTGATCCTGCGAAAGTGTCCAACACTGTGTCTCCTTCTTTGCTACACAGTTCTATAAAATATCTCAGCAGTTCTACAGGTTTCTGTGTTGGATGTATCTTGTCCTTGCCCAAACCTCCGGAAAATGTTATTGTGTTTGGTATCACACAGTGCACCACGTCGTCGTCTCTTTTTTGTTTAGAAAGCATAGTTTTCACTTCTTTGAGTGCTTCAGAAAATACAGTATCAACGGATTTATCTATGTTGTCCTTGACCATCCTGTAGACTATAGATGATATTTTGTCGGCTCTGGCATATCTTTCAACCATTGTGCCTTCCACAGCAGATGCATTGAACGTTCTCTGTCCGCCGGGTTTGATACCCCATAGCACGTACTCACAGCCACTGACAGGATTAACTTTCCTGTTGAATGGCACAGCGGCCGGTTTTTTCCAGGTGAATATCCTTTTTGGTTCGAATCCTGTTTCTTCCATTATATGCCACAGATGGCTGATGTATTGATCTGAAATAAAAATAGAAAAAGCACCGCCCTTACGTAGTTTCTTGAACCACATCTTGCTCCAAGATTTCATTTGCTCAAGGAACTCTTGATGTGTCACTGAGTCCCAATTTGAATCAAAATTTTCATCAAATCTCTGAGAATGTATCGTGTTCTTGTTTTCTCCAGTCTTTGGGTCCTTCCATTCTGGTTTGGCACCATCGTCTGAGATATTGTATGGAGGATCTGTCAGCAGATAGTCGATAGAATTGTCCTCGATCTGATCAGCAACCAAAACACAATCACCATTGATAAGTTTCATTCTTCTAGTATATGCTATTTTGGTAAGAAAGTCAACTATGGAAACACAACAAATCCAGGACGATTGTTACCTGGTTTGGTAGTGAATGCGTGATAATCAAACTTGAAATTAAGATCCTTGAAATCCTTGATTTGGAATTTCACTATGCCGTTGGCATCAACAGAAACAAAACCTGCTTTCGCCTGCACGGTCTTCATTATGTCTTTCAGCAGATTGCCATAGGAATCCTTATCCACGCCATTTACTATCACATTTTCCAATCCTTTTCCTAGACCATAGGTCAACACATATGCCACATAGATTTTTGGATCCTGTTTGTACTTTCTCACGGCCTTTGGTGTGCCTCTGTCTCTGGGCATTCCAAACGTCTTACCGCTCGCACTCAATATCTTTTCTATCTTCTGCATCGTTGTATCGTAAGGCAATAATTTTCCCTGCTGGTAAATTATTTTTTCTACTGCTTTCAACATTTGGTCGAGATTGTATATTTTCATTTTCCTGGTAGCCGTCTCAAGGGCAGTCATTTCTGGTGAATCAACATCCTTGGCAATTTGTATTATGCTGTCTATGACATTTATACTTTTGTCCGCTAATTTTTGGAAAGTCCTGACCTGGGCTACTTTCTTGACATCTTTTTGGTCTAAAGTTTCAGCATAAGCATCTATTATCTCTTTCAACTTGACCATACTGTTTCCAGAACCTGAAAGTGATTTTATGGCGATACCCACGTTGCCAACTTTTATGTCTATCACTGGCTCATTGCCTACCGGAAAATCTATCTTGCCTGTGGCACTGTATAACAAAGGACCTATTGCTTCACCAAAGTCCTGACTCACCTGCTTCATCATTGTTGGGTTTTGTAATACATATTTTAAGTTTTCAGGCAAAGGTTTTTGATTGGAATAATTTAAAGAATTATTCATCACGTGCAGTAGCACCGCACCTCTATCATCTTTATATTTTTGTTCGATACTTTTTTTGATATCGTTGGCCAATGATTTTTTATCATTGTAACTAGTTGCTAATCCTAGCACACTGGGAGTCAACTCTTTCTTGTTGAAAACTTTTATTTTATTACCAGAGTCGCTTGAAACTGTTTTTTTTGCCAAAATATAGAAAGTCTTTCCATTGTAAGAAAATTGTAAAGGATCGCCTGCACCAAAGTTAGAAATTTGTTTTTGGGGATCTGTGATCGGTTGGAGTTGTATAGAACCTCCTTGTGGCAATTTTCTTAGAACTGTTTCTAATTCTTCTCTGTCTAATGGATTGGCTTTCTGCACTGCTCTCAGGTGTAAAGGTCTTTGAAGTTTAGTCGTTTCTTTCACATTGTGAATCTTTATGATGTCACTATTGCCTGTGATTTTTGTAAGTTGTTGTTGAATATTTTTAAGGTCTTCTAGGTCCGAATCTTCCTGTGTGTTTTCTTTGATAAACCAAGGAGTGTCGTGTGATTCTGTCTTCACACCGAATTTATGTATAAGGTCTGAGTATAATTTAGAATAAACTTTGTCAGAAATTTTTCCTGCCTTTAATTTGGTGTGTAGATCTCGCACACCATCTATAAATGAATCGTATTGCTCCACAGAAGGCAATTTCAATACTTTCTTGTCCTTTTTTGGAAAAGGAATAATATCACCTTCATTGTAAAACCAGGGTTTCATACCCAGTATTTATTAGGCCTTGACTGTACCTATCAAACGGAAATGATCTTCTATGCTCCAATTCTGGAGGTCGATAGGTTCTCCTCGTAGATTTTTGATAGTCTTTGTGAATCCGGCCATTTTATACCTTTGGAAAGGAAATTGCCAGGTCGCATTTTGTTGCCATTCTCCACCAAGTATGTGTTTGTCTGCATCTGATATAAGACACAACGGCATATGTATCGCTTCAACTGAAGAAATATGATCGTCCAAGTATGCCTGGAGTATCCTGTTCTGAGGTATCACGTGTTCCAGATGTCCTTTTCCGTCAGTGGCACCACTTGCTGTGTAATGTGCTGGTCCTGGACATCTTGCTTTTTGTGTATCTCTCAAATACCTACCTAGGAAATAAAAATACCTGCCTTTTACATCTCGGTCAACATTTTCACTTAATAGATCATTTTTGAATCTATCAAGAATTTGGCAATCGGCCTCTAGAGATATTTTAGTAGACGCTTTGAACTGCAGTCGTCCCAACTGCTCGCGATCCAATCGCATATATCTGTCTAGTTCAAACATTTGATTTTTTCCAGTAAGGTGCAAAATCAGTACAGATATCGCCTGCCAACAATCCCATTGATACCTTGGGTTCGTGAGGTGGATTGAACTGGTCTTCCTCTGGTGCCTGTAAAAGGTAGGCCTCTCTCATCAAGGTGCTCATTGCCACTGGTGCGTCCCAAGAAGTACCTCTTGTGTGTTGCCATTGTTTCTTGGCGGCCGAGTGTATGCCCTGTGCGTTCCTGCCGCATACTTTTATCAAAGCAGAAAGTATTTTGTCAATCCAGTCCTGAGGTAAAAATTTAGTGGCACCATCTTCTTTGGCCAAAGACCACATCTTGATCAGTCCTATGTAGATACCTTGGTTGATCTCCCCACCGTCCTCGTCGCCGTAATGCTTTTTAATTCCCTTGAGCACCTGTTCCAGCACGGCATCGTTTTGTGTCATTTCTAAACCCTTATAGGCATAATCGAAATGCGAGAAGTAATGTTTGTTAGGACCACACTTGCCAGGACTCTTCCTAACACGTTTTGGTTCTAGATCTATTTCACATCTTCTGAATATCGTATCCACTGTAAAGGCAGTTTTAACTCTTGGATTTTTCCTGTCGTTCTCGGCATTGACATCGTTATGCCATCTATGCAGAAGTCCTCTATGTATTTCTTCTGTTCCTGCTCTCAGAATACCTGTGTCATTCAGTATTTCAAAAGCCACAGCATCAAAACTTTGATGTGATGTTTCTACATATGTCATAGGAATTGCTTGGAATCCCAACACTGCCAAAGCAACAGAAGTGTGCTGTCCGTCATAAAGATAAAATTTGCCATCTCTCTTGACTGCTGATGCTGGTCTGACCACCCTGGGATCAAATTTCTCACAGATTCTGAGCACGTGAGCGTCTCTTAGATCTCGTTGTACAGAATAGTTGAAACAAATATCATCATTGATCTCAACCAGGTTGATACCCTGTGGCAACTTCATTTCGGGGTCTTTCTGTAATTCCAACAGCCTGTCTCTGGCTGTGGCTAGTCTTGTTTTGAAATTGGCTACTTCGTCTTCACCGCTTTTGTAAAATTCCTCGACAACTTGGTTGAGGGTTTTTATCTTGTCATCTGACATCCTATATCTCCTTTTTATAGTTGACTGTGAAGCACCCAAAGGGTACGCAGTCTTTATGTGCTACCCCGAATATAAGCGGGATCCGAGGTAGCAAGTTTATAGACATTTACTTTAATATGTCTTCTTGTTCTTATTGTAACACAGATTTAATATCTGTCAACTAGGTTATTATCTTGCTTTTTTCTGGCTGTTTGATACTAGATGTTGCGTTAGTATATTCTGTTTGAACTTTACTGTTTGTCACACCCATTGTCATTATGTGTTCTTTGGCAACGTTGATATCTTTGTCGTGATCCATTGTGGCAACCCAAGTTCCAAAAGCGAGTCCTTGAGGTCCCATCATTATCACAAGTGGTTTCACAATAGTGATGTAATTTTCTAAGTCAACCACAAACTTCGCGATTACTTCCTCACCGGAATCTAACTTGATAGTGACTATAGAATTTGGTTCTATGTTGTGCATTTTTTATCCTTTTGTTCTAGGGCGATTGCTCGCCCTATGATTAACCTGCCTTGTAGGCGTCTAATGTCTTCTGGAATTTACCCGCGTGTGACTTCTCTGCCTTGGCCAATGTCTCGAACCAGTCCGCGATCTCGTCGAACCCTTCTTCTCTGGCTGTTCTTGCCATACCTGGGTACATATCTGTATACTCGTGTATTTCACCTTTGATTGCTGAATTTAAGTTTTGCTCGGTGTTACCCATTGGTTCACCTGTTGCAGGATCTCCCACTTCTTCTAAATATTCTAGATGTCCGTGTGCGTGTCCTGTCTCACCTTCTGCTGTGCTTCTAAACACTTGTGCCACTTCATTGGCACCTTCAATGTCTGCCTTCTGTGCGAAGTATAGATATCTTCTGTTTGCTTCACTTTCGCCTTGGAATGCGGCTCTCAGGTTGTCTTTTGTTTTACTTTCTTTTAGTTCCATAATGTCTCCTTTTGACACATTATAAACTTAAAAGGTAATGACGTCAACTATTTAGATAGTTTTTCTCTGTTTTTGATGTGGGCGGCCTCGACAAGTTTCTTGTTTTGCCCATAGTAGGCAACAGCGTGACCTACTTTTACCATTTCGGAATTGACTGACTTGCCATCGACCCAAACATCGCCAAGTATTCTACCAAACTTTCCTGTTTCGGAATCTTTGTATGTCTTGATAGTAATTTTCTTGGCCTGTTTCAGTTTTTCCTGCAGAAATTTTTTTGATTTCAGTCCATAAACTTTTTCTACTTTATCTCTTGTTCTGCTTTCTGGCGTATCTATTCCAAAAAGTCTAACTCTTTGGGCGAATAGGATATCAAAACCCATATCAAGGATGACGTCAATTGTGTCACCGTCGACAACTTTCGTGACTTTTTTCACTCTGTAACTAAAATCTGTTGGATCTCCAAGTTTTGCCATACTTGGTATTTATATTTTTTTCTTTTTATATACGTCTATAATCAAATCTTTACAAGATTGGTTCCAATATATGCCTGAATCTCGTAACAGTTCGTTGGCAGTTCTTAATTTTTCTAATTTTTTTATCAATGCGTTGGCAGTCCTTTCGGTCAACAGTTGTGTTGTTGATGATAGTTTTTCTAATCTTGAAATGACATTATCGATAGCAGGACAGGTAATGTCAGGTACCTTGGGTGCCTTCTTTTTTAATTTGGAATAAACCAACCTGTGTTTAGGTTGTTTCCTCACTTATTTGCCCTGTCCCCTATAGGCTTTCCAACTTCTTTTCTTACTTTTGTTCATTGTAGAAAATTTTGTTGTTCTACGTCTTTTTGATATAGATGTTTTTCCCCTAGAAGACTTACCTCGGTATATGCTAAGACCCATTGATTTTGCCATGACTGTACACTCCTGTTTGATATTTAATGCTGGATGGTTCTTATTTGATGTGCTAACTTAATGGAGGCAACCGTTCTGTTGCCAGGTGGTTGCCAGTACCCCGTGATCAGCGGACTAGGCCGCTAATCTCATTTCAGATTGGCCAACGGTTAAGTCAGCGAATCCTAATGCTCTTGTTTTAGCATTTGTAAAATTGGACGTTACTTCGTGCCTACTAGGTAAACTCCATCGTGCATTCATAACACGTCGATACCTTGTCACCCCCGGAAGGGATTACATAAGCCACCAATCCTAATATTGGTGGAGGTGCCCGGAATCGAACCGGGGTCCGTAGAAACTATCTCACAATTTCAACGTCTACATTACTATTTAAACACAAAATTTTTCTTTGTCAACTCATTTCGGTTGACTTTTAAACGGAAATAGATAAAATAGTGTGTATGACAAAGATGCGTAAATTTATTTTCATTTCTCCAGAAGAGACCAAAGAAGTTGAGGCAGTGTCATACAAGAAAGCAGTTAAAAGTTTCCAGGGCAGTACTAAATTGAAGACAGTCAAAGTACAATGGGAAGCCAAAAAGGGCGGAATGTATGAGATGGATCAACTGTTACCTATGGGACGTAAAAAGAAATTGGCGAGATAATGAAAATAAGTCACAACCCGTTAGTTAAACTACTGGTCAAACTGAGAATGTTTTATGCAGATGTAAGAGGACACCATGGTAAAGTCTGGGACTACGAGCCTGGAGAATACTATATGGGCGTCAAAAAAGGAAGAGTGAAACACGCGAAGAGACACGGTATCAAGTGAGCAACAAAAGATTTAACTTAGAGTATTAACTTGGTTATGCAGGTTAAGTTCTGCCTTGACAGTTTCCCTGTCAAAATTATTCATATTATCTAATAGACTTTTTGAACGGGCATATACATCCTTGTTGTCAGTGCTGATATTGAGCAGTGTGCAGGCCTCGTCAATAATTTTTGTTACCGTTTTCCTGGCGTTTCCTAGTTTCGTACTCAATCGTGTATCTCTCACAGCCTTACGAGCAACAGATTCTATGTCAACATAATCGGTTACATCTGGAAGACCTCGTAACCTTAACACTGTGTTTATAACTTCTTCTTCTGAACTGTCTGATTGAGCATTGTTGTATATCGGATTGTCATTTTTGGCTCTAGTTTCATAGTTTTCAAAATATTCTTTCCAAGTTGAATTTTGACTGGCTCTGACTAACAGTGATCTAATATCAGAATTTTCGTTGAAGTTAAGGTATCTGTATTGATCAGCCAAACTGTCGTCGTAGGTCCTGATTGTTCCTAAATTTGTAGTTTCCAAAGTAATTTGTTCAGTGACTTTGGATCGGGCTTCGATCAATTGTAGCCTTTGATTGACCGTGCCTCCGCCTGCCAGTACACTATTAAGATTGTTTGCTCTAGTTTCAATGTTGCTCAACAGCGAATTGAATGTGCTTTCATCAAAAGCAGAACTATCACCCAATGTGTCTATAAAGTCGCTGAGTGCCTGCACTGAGTTTTTGTACTCGCTTAATTGTGTTGAGCCAGTGTTTTCGATTAGATCAGACGCTGTTTTGACATTGTTGAGAAAAGAGTCGATGCTTCCCGAAAGTGTGCCAAAGTGTCCAGTTATTCCTTTGTTGATTGAGTCTGCGGAGTATCCGTAAAGTGTTGGAATAGAGGTCACAAAACTTTGCACCTGTTGTAGATGATCCAGGAAAGTTCCTGTGTTAGGTGTGTCGTCATTGGGATCCTGTTCTCCGAGAATTCCGGTCAAAATCTTGGCAGTGTGGTTGTCCAGGTCCACAAGGTATCTTCCCACATCGAGGTAACTCTGCACATCCATCGAATCTCTGATGTCGGATTTGTTGCTGTTAGTCAGCACATCGCTGGCATCTATTTTGGTTGCCAGTGTTTTTGTTTTTAAGACAAATTCTGCTGTGATGGCGTTGATTAAATTTTGCGTTCCTTGATTTGAAAAACTTGGAGAGTTGGTTGTTAAATTTTTTAGTCCTTGATTGACAGCCATTCTAACCTCCTACAAACACATTTGGTGAACCTTGAACGACGGATGTACACGTTGGGTCACCTACCCTACCCACTCTGATTCCCTCTGCAAATACAGACCTTGTTGTGGCCTTGAGTGTAGCGGTGTGTGGACAACAACAGGGTGGACATTTACAAGGTAATAGGTGCACGGTGTTAGCGTGTCCGTGTCCAGATACAGGAATACCGTTTGAAAAAACCGATCTAAAGTGCCCTTTCCTGTAAGGTCTAGAACAGTGTACGGCTTCTCTGTCGCCTCGTCTGGCAATTGGTCTTGTCATACCAATATTTATGGATTGTAATAAACCGCGTATATAATATTAAAGAGAAAATTTCTTAAAAGAATCTTTTTTGACGTCTTGTTTTATACCACCAACGATGTATGATTCCACTTCAGTCTCCTGTGGTGCCACCTGCATACCTTTGCTTGACAGCCAGTGTTGTGTCCACGGTAGTGGATTTTGTGTGGCCGACGTTTCGAAAACCTGATCAAATCCTAATGCCTTTAATCTTTTATTGGCAATATGTTCAACATATTGTCCTAACAATCTTTCGTTTAATCCGATGATGCTTCCATCTTTGAATAGATGTTTTGCCCACGCTTTTTCTTCTTCCACACATTTTTTGAACATTTCAATAACGGTTTTGTCTAACCCTTTCATTACTTTGGTCATTTCTTTGTCATCACCTTTTTGCCAGGCTTTTATCACGTGTGTTGAAAGATTTAAATGTGTTGCTTCATCTCTGGCGATCAGCGACAGAATCTTTGCTGATCCTTCCATTAGTTTAAGTTCGCCAAAAGCGAAAGTACAAGCGAATGAAACATAGAACCTAAGTCCTTCGAGTAGATTCACATTCACCATTGCCAGGTATAATTGTTTCTTGACTTCTGCAATGTCGCCTTTGCTTTTAACAAAATAATCCTGTGCCAGTTGTGAGAATTTATCGTAGTTTTCTGTCACAGACACAGCACGTTTTAAAATCTCTTCATCATTTAGGATTGTGTCAAACACTTCTGACGGGTCCGAATACACATTCTTCATGATGTGTGTGTATGCTCTTGAGTGTATGGTTTCGAAGAAGTCCCAAGTAACAATACAACCTTCCAACTCTGGATTACTACAGTATGGCAAGAACGATAGACAAGGTCCTCTGCCCTGTACTGAATCTAATAGTGTCTGGTACTTCAAGTTACTTGTGAATATGTGTTTCTGTTCTGGTCTGAATCCTTGATAATCTGCTCTGTCTTTTTGTAATGAAACTTCTTCTGGTCTCCAGAAGTAACCCAGCATGGTTTGATTCAACTTGTCAAACTGTGGATATTTGAATACATCGTATCTTTGAACGTTCTGGTCTTCTCCAAAGAACATCGGTTCTTTGCTCCAGTTCACATTGTTTCTATTAAAAACTGTTTTTGTCATACTTAAATTTTACAAGCATCACAATCATCAGCATCAAGTACTTCTTCCGATTGGACGCTCCCGTTTACTCCGTTTACTCCATTTACACCTTGAGACAATTCAACGTCTTCCCCTTGCTGACTTAAAGTAGTCTCGATTCCGCTTGGCTGTCTGTCTTCTTCTTCGTCGCCTTTGAAATCATAAGTGTTTTGGTAGTACGATGTCTTCCAACCATACTTATATGAATTTAAAAAATCTTGTGCCATTACAGACAACGGAACTTCGTTGTTTTCGTAATTGAGAGGATTATAACTCCAGTTACCAGATATGGCTTGATCAAAATATTTCTGCATCATTGCCACAACATTTATATAACCTTCGTTGCTGGGCATATCCCAAAGCAGTGTGTAGGCATTTTTAAGTTTAGGATAGCCTGGCACTATCTGTTTGAGTGGACCTTTTTTAGATTTCTTAATTGATAATAATGCTCTTGGTGGTTCTATGCCGTTCGTTTCGTTACTGACAACGGAACTACTCTCTGATGGCATCTGTGCTGACAATGTTGAATGTCTAAGTCCATGCTTGGCAATGTCTTTTCGCAGACTTTCCCAGGCATATCTTTGTTTGTGTGGAATAATTTTGTCTACATCTTTTTTGTAGTGATCTATTGGTAGTAGACCATCGGCATATTTTGTGTGTGAGAAACCTTCACAGGCACCTTTTTCTTCTGCCAGTTTGTTCGACGCTTTCAGTAAATTAAACTGGAACGCTTCTGACAGTCTATCAACGGCGTCCCAAGCATCTCTTTCGTCGTATTTCACTCCTAATTTTGCCAGGTAGTGTGCCAATCCTATGTATCCAATACCCAAACTTCTTCTTGCTTTTGTAGAAACTTCTGCCGCCTTGACTGGATATTCTTGATATTCTATTATTTCCTCTAGTGCTCTAACAGCCAGGTCACATAGGTTTTCGAGCTCTTCTAAATTGTTCAAAGCACCAACGTTTATGGCACTTAAAATACAGAGAGCTATTTCACCTTTGTCATCATCGATGTGTTGTATCGGGGTAGTAGGCAAAGTTATTTCTTGGCAAAGGTTTGACATATTAACTTTGTCTTTGAAACTTGAGTGAGAATTGGCATGGTCGATGTTCATAATATAGATACGACCCGTCTCTGCTCTTTCTTTCAACAAATCAAAAATTAATTCCTGTGCCGAGATTTTTTTGCTTTGTATTTTTTTGTCTTTTTCGTATTTTTTGTATAGGTCATCGAATGACTCAGTACCAAATGCCTCATATAGGCCCGGAACATCATGCGGACTGAATAAAGTAATTTCTTCATCGTTTATAAACCTTTCATAAAAAAGTTTGCTCAACTGTATAGAATAGTCAAGTTTTCTAACTCTGTTGTCTTCTGTGCCTTTGTTGTTTTTCAATACAAGTATGTCTTCAATCTCTTGGTGCCATATAGGAAAGTGAACAGTTGCTGATCCACCCCTCACTCCATTCTGTGTGCAACATCTCACGGTTGATTCGAATTTCTTTAGGAACGGAACGACACCAGTGTGTTGAACTTCGCCACCACGTATCTTAGCGTTGATGCCACGAATTCGGCCAGCGTTGATACCAATACCAGCCCTACGAGCCACGTAAAGACCAATAGCCATGTCAGTAGAGAAAATGCTAGGAAGAGTGTCATCACTATCGACGAGTACACAACTTGCAAACTGTCTGATAGGCGTACGTACACCGGCCATGACCGGAGTTGGGATATTAATTTTGAAAGTTGAAATCGCATCATAATATTTTTTAACATAACTCATCCTTTTGCTTTTTGGATATTCAGAAAAGAGTGTGGCAGAGATAAGCATATACATATCCTGTGGCGTTTCATACAATGTGCCTGATGATCTATCCTGCACAAGATATTTGTCTACCACCTGTCTCAATCCTGCATAGGCAAAATCTAGATCTCTTTCTCTCTTGATCCAGGTATTCATTTTCTTTATTTCTGTCTTTGTGTATTTCTCAACAATGCCTTTGTCATAGACTCCAAGTCGTATGTTTCTTAATATTAATTTCAACAACGGAAGATATTCATACTGTCCGTGTGCTTCTTTCCTTACATCATATAAAAGTAATCTCGCCGCGGCATATTGATAATTTGGATTGTCTAGAGTAGTCAAATCATTTGCTGACCTAACAAGAACGTTCTGTATATCCTTGGAAGTTATTCCATCATAGAATTGAAGGTTGGCATTTATTTCTATCTGTGAGGAACTGACTCCCGACAAGCCTTCACAGGCTTCTTCAACTACAAAATGTATTTTGTTGATGTCTAGGTCTTCAGTCTTGCCGTTTCTTTTTTGAACTTTGATTGTGGATGTATTGGTGTTTGTCATTATTTTTATTTCTTGTCTATTAATATTGGCATTTGATTTCTTGTTAAGAATGTCAGTATTTAGTTGATTTTTTGTATCCAAGGATGAAACTGTTTTTACCATAATAAATTACTATTTTTTGTTTAATAAGTTTATTATAGAATCACAATTTATGATTGTCTAGTTTTTTTTAATCTACGTAGATTATTTTTTGTTACAACTGTTGATATAATCTAGCAGTTTTTGTTCCAAACATTTGTATTGCTCTGCGTCGTGATGGTGTAGCAACTCGTTTGTTTTTGACTTGGCTGATTCATTCATGGTATTCCACATATACCTATTACCACAAAAGGAAAAAATATCTATTATGTTTTGGTTAGATTCGATAAATTTTATTTTTGAGAATGATTTAAAATTTTCTATATGACTTTTTTTGAAGTCGTTACACATATCAAACATTAGGTACTTTATTTTTTTTGAATCTAGGAAACTACAAAGCGATATGATTTGTGTGAAAATTAAATCCCAGTGTGTTCTTATGTCTGGTATGATTCCGTAGTAATTGTCTATGTAGTTTTTCACCATTGCGGGATTTACTATTTCGTTTATCTGCGTATCGTCTATGAGTTCTTTTCTCTGTATAGGAAACCAGGTGCCTTCCAACTCATTATCTTTTTTGGCAATAGACAGTTCTGATCGGTGTGACAGAGTAATCGGTATCACTACCATGGTAGGGTTTCCATTTTGTGCCACCCATTCGATCGTTGTTCTTATTGTTCTCGAAAAACTTGTGCCTCTCTTTCCTAGGTTTTTTATGTTTGAACAACCTAGTGTGGAAGCGAATTGATTAGAAACAGGCCATACTTCTGCGAAACTGCAACCATTTATTAACAATGTCATTAAAAATAATTATACCATTTCGGCCACTTGGTGATCCATAGTGGCAGAGGTTCCTGTGCTGGTAGTGGCGTATTTGACTATTACTGTTTCATTGCCCGATGTGGAATCAAGATTGTCGAGTTCTACTGTTAGCGTCACGCCGGCATCTGAATTTTCTTCATAGTCGTCATTGTATGTCACAGCAGATGTAGAAGCATTAATGGTCAGCGTACCTACTCTGAAAGCAGTGTCTCTTTCTATTTTATAATTGACTGTGATTTTTTTACCAGCCAATGCAGGTAAACGAATTCCAGTGGTGGTGGCCGATTGATTGTCTAGTAAAGTGATTTCTTTTATCTGCTTTGTTGATATACCGATTCCCTGCACTTCCGGTACAGGATTCAAGCCAGTTGAACGTCTCTGGCTGATATCAAAATAATCAAGTTCGCTCACACACTCGTCGGCATTGAATTGAATGATAGGTACTTCATTGATTGTGTTCACGCCATCATTTCTTGTTCCAACTGTTCTGGCAAAGAAATTATTGAAACTTACAATGTTTCTTATTTCACCCACGCCAGAATTGGCACCTGTGGCAGATGCGTCAACCTTGATAGCGTTAAGGTAAATGTTGGCAAATTGGCTATTCAAAATTTTTACATCTTTGGGACCTATAGTTAAACCAGCAGTTGATCCATCAACAGATTCTCCAATTAGCACACCGTAATAGGCTGTGTCAAAATCACAGTTGTTAAATTTGATGGAGGTGCTGTCATAACTGAAATCTACCAATCTGGCAAATTTTGTAAATTGGCATTGTTCAAATACAATATTAGAACAAGTGAGTGCCGTTGTTGATCTTACTGTGACTGCTTTAGAGTTAGAGTTGTCACTGCCTCCTGCGGCATATGTTCCTTGAAACTTGACATTATTGAAAAACATTTTTGTTGCGTTGTCTATAGAGATACCACCATAAGCCTCACCGTTTTTCAATGTAAGGTTAGATACTTGTATGTTGGTAGGGAAACTAGCATTCAAAATACCACCAAATGTATTTCCACTTAAATCTTCTGTAACCATGACAGGTGCATTTCCGCCTGTTTGATAAATGATTGTGCTGTCAGGACCTTCGCCTACTATATGAGAAAATCTAGGTATTGTAATAGACGAAGACACCTTGTATGTTCCACCCGGAAAAAATAATATTCTGTGTGATCTCGTGTCTGCTTCGTCTGTGTCCGAATAGAGTTCATCGATTGCTCTTTGAATTGCTGATGTGTCATCTGTAGATCCATCTCCCACCGCGCCAAAAGATTTGACAGATACATAATCATCTAATCTTTGTTGCAGTGTTCTCGTAAAATCGCCAGAGGCACCTGTTACTATAGGAGTTGAATCACCTAGGTAACCTTTGTACAAATAACTTAATGCTGTAGTAAAACTGCTTGATCCAGCAGTCATTATCTCGGTGTTACCAACAGCAGGAGCACCGTCGGCCACAGTTCCGTTTCCGATGTATAATCTTTGGTCGTCTATTACCCAACCCAGTTCTCCCGCCGCTAATTGAGGCAGGTCTGTGGCTTTTCCACGTCTATGTTGAATACGACTTATCTGAACTACTGGCATATTGTTGTTATTTATTACAGGATGGACTTGTAGTATTGTTCCAATTTGGCGTACCACTTACCTGTCCATTTATTATAATCGTCTATTTCGAAGGTTTGGTACTCGTTGTTCTGTGTGCATATAAAGATACGTCCGGTCTTGATGTCTGTGTTGTACATCTTGTTGTGGGCCTCTGCATAGGCTACTAATTGTAAAAAGTAATCTTCTACCCATTCTTTTTTCTTCAATCTACGTGCCTGTTTGAAATCCATTATGGCCGGTGATCCTTTATACACTCCTACAAGATCCGTCGTTCCTGCATATAGTTCTGGATAGTACAAAGAAATTTCTGATCCCCATACTTCTGTCACGTCGTTTAGTCCGTTGTCTATTATGACGTTGGCCATCTTGTGTGCCTTCTGCTGTATTAAATTAGATCCCGGCGTCCTGTCCTCGCCCTTGACGTGCTTCTCTAGACTACGATGCATCACGGTTCCTATGTTGGCACTCTCCGTGGTGATCTGTTGTGCCTTGGCTTCTCCGATTCTCTTACGCCATTCCATCAAGTGCGTCATATCCTTGGTTGCACTGAGCACAGTGGTCACGCTGGGCACCTGTCTTCCGTCTGGTGTTTCGTAATGCCTTTTTTTGTTTTTTGTTACACGACTCAACTCTCGGTAATCAAACTTATCGTTGAACACAATACCTCTTTGTTCAAGGATGTCTTTATTAATTTTCATTGTCATATTATACTAGTGTTTGGAAATATGGTCAATCATTGCCTGTTCTAGGTCAGGTAACAACTTCCTCCACGTCTTATCGAGGTTTCTGAATTTATCCTGTGCATCATTGTACCTCATAAAACTCTTTATATAACCTGTCTTTTCTTTGTTATCCATTGTGTTGCTTCTTAAATTTTTAATCATATTTTGATAGAAAGGATCGTCATGATCAAACTTCTCTAATTTGTCTGCCACTTTGTCTTTCCATTCTTGTGGTGCTATGTCAAAGTTGCATATTTTTGGATACCATACAGTCGCTAACCAGGTAAAGTCAAATTTGTAATTCATTTCACCACCTGCGAAATCCTTCCACCATTTGATGATATCATCAAGTTGATCTATGTTCAAAAGTTGTATTGCCGGACTCAGTGTAATTTTTCCATTGCCATGTTCCAGTTGGTCTTTGTAGAAATTCAAATTTTTTATTATTGTTGGCCAACGGCTAGGATATCTAATATATTCAGTACGTTCTTTGACTCCATCCACACTGGCCCAGATTCTCCAGTGTTTAATTTTAGGTAACCATTTCATCATTTTTGGATTGATAACTGTGAGGTTAGACACTATGGTTATATTTTTGTCTTTCAATGTGTCATCGCTGTGGCATTTTTCAAACAATTCATAAAACTCCGGAATAAGTGTTGGTTCTCCACCTATTATGCTCAATTCAGTAACGTTGTTGCTGATATGTTCAAACAGTTCTTTTTTTGTTGTTTCGTTTTTGTACCATTCCTCTTTTTTGCCAAGTTCGTTGGTCCAATTATTGACCACGGCACCTTGTTCTTTGACCCACAATAAAAAATCTGGATCATTTTTACCCATATCGGCCAGTTCCAATCCATTAAGGTGGCTGTACATCTGGCTACACATCTTGCATTTCAAATTACAAATGTTACCCATTTGTATCTGCATCGTGTCTGCTACACCGTGATAAGTTCCATCTGGGGCAGTCTGTTTGATAAATTTTTCCATGCCGAATGTACTTCTAAGAGACTGCACACCATTAGATTCTTGTTCGTAACATCTCTGGCAATCTTTTGTGGGCTTTCCGTTGATCATGTTTTTTCTTATTTCCTTCATCCTGTCACTGTTCCAGTATGAATGCAGACTGTCATTGTTCATGTCAAACTGTTTGTATTTGTCATCCTTGTGGATGTTTTGGATCGTGGTACAGCAGAGTCTTACTTTGCCGTTGGTGTGGATGTAGTTATGGTTCCAGGGTTTGTCGCAAAAGACTTTACTCATCTAACTCTCCTGTGAATTTTTTTTGGAACACTAATTTTTTGTCAAACAAATAATTTGTAAAATTTTCTTTGGGTTTTCCAAAGTCCTGAAAAAACTTGTGTTCAAACTCTATTTTTTCACATATGGGAAATTCAACGTTCAACATATTTTCGTAGTAATGATAGATTTCGTAATCGTCACCGGGTTCATCGAAATTGATGTCACAGGGCTGGATGAGAATATTGTGGCTGTCATTGTATTTTTTATAGGTGTGTATTTTTTCTATGTCCTTGCTCTGGCTGGCACAGGCAACTATGATCAAGGGTTTACCGTAAAGTTTATCGTAAGTCATGAAACCACTTCTCAACGAATTTAGTCTATAAAGTTTATGGTTGAATTTCATACAGTTATGTATGTGAATTTTATGTTCTCTTCTTAAGTGCTGATTTGGCCATTTTTTTGACCACGTCCGTTGATCCCTGATCGTCTATGTTCATTTCTGGATCTTTTTCTGTTTCTTTATCTGTCTTTAGAATAATTTTTTCGTTGTTGAAATCGTCAACCACGCTTTTCAAGGTTTCCGAATCGTCATACATCTGTTTAAACAACTCGTAGTTAAACATGGAATAGCCTGTGTTCTGGATTATCTGCTGAAGAGCCGGAAAACTTATTTCACTAGTTTCACCCTCTTCATCGGCCTCGCCTCTAAGATTGTTCAAGGTATTGACAACCACCGATTCAAGTTCTTTGTTATTGGAATCTTGGAATTCAAAAAATCTCACAGGATTATCTCCCTGCGAGTTTAGAAAAAATTCTTGAAGTTGTTTCGAACACTTCCCTTGATTCTCTCTGATCTCTGCCTTCTGGTTCTGTGCCACCTGCTTCTGCGTCTGCGGCACCAAACTCATCGGAATCTGTGTCAGTGTTCATTGTGTCTGGTTCTAGATTTAAGTCTGTGTCCATATCAGGTTCTCCCATTGGGTCTGTCGCTGTTTCTTCACCTGTCAAGATAGCCACACCTGATTCTAATTCTTTTCTTGTTTGTGTCAATGCCTGTTCAGCACTGTTGATTGCTGGTTCAATTTTTTGTGTGAAAGCATCTGCCTTGTCTGCTCCCATCTCGTCTCTGATTCTGTCTGCCAGTTCCAGCATTCCTTCTGTCTTCATAGATGCTAGGTCTTCTAGGTAACCTGTAACCTTGTCCATCATGTCTTTTGCGGCAAGTATTAATTCTGATTGTTGTTCTACACCCTCGTTTACATCTTCTTTGCTCATTAGGTCTCCGATCACTGCTTTCTTTTCTATATCTTTGAGAGAAGGGTTTCTCTCAATTTTTTGTATTAATTCTTTTGTTTTTGCGTCAGGCATTGATATTCCTGATCCGTATTCTTTAATGGCCTGGTTAACCACATCCAACATTGCCTGTGATTTCTGATACTGTGAATTTGTCAATTCCTGCCCAAAGTGTGTGTTGTCTGTTATGGTATGAATTTTTGTTCTGATCTTGTTGGCCATGTCTTCGAGTTCTTCCTTGGCAAGTCCCTCAAGATTTAGTGTTTGTCCAAACCTTGTTTCAAATTCTTTGACCAAACTCTCAGTTGTGATAGGTTTTGTAAATTCTTGGCTGTGCATATGCTTTTATTTATTTGAGTTGGTTCTGAACACCGTGTCAAATTCGTCCTGTATTCTGTGCTTTAAGTAGTCAGCAAGGCGGTTTGTCTCTATAATTTTGTTCTCATACACAAAAATCTGGTGTTCGTTGTTTTCTTTCTCGGCCATTCGTAAAAGCCTTTTGAAATTCTTTATTTCAAAAATCTTGCTATTGAAATGTTCGTCGGCCTTAAGAATGTGCTGTGGCACATTTTTGCCATCCGCCAAGTAGTGTGCTATCATGATGGCGGTCTGTTTGAGGCTTATTCCCTGATAAAGAATCTGGGCATTTACCATGTCTGCGATCACGTACTCGTATCTAGAATCATAACTTTTCTTTGGCACTATGGCTATGTTGCCGATCAAGATTCCTTTAGAGAATTGTTTTGGTAAATGTTTGAAAGGTCTTTTCTGCTCGTCTTTTTTCGCTAGATTCTCAAGTTTGGCCTTGAGATTATATGCCTTGATCTGATTAAGTATTTCTTTTGTTTTTTCCATTTTCAAACTTTACATACCTATTTAAATTGTATAAGGTGTCGTGGTCAAGTTTTTTCCTTACCAATATTCCTTTGTCTGAAAGTATCTTTGCCGTTTCAATGTCATTTATCTCAAACTTAGACTGCAACATAGGCCACAGTCCTTGGTGCCTGGCCAGGAAGTCTATTTGTTTTTCATTCACATAGATTCGTGCGTGACGAGAAATTTTAGCAAACATAAAGTTTTTTGTTGGATTACATTTTCATTAGAATCACTACTATCGTGGACAGCAAACCTGCTACCACTGTTCCTGCTGTCATGATAAGAGTTTTACCAGTGCTCTTGTGGTTCACCATTAGATCGTTGTTCATTCTGTTAAGAGTTGTTTCGATCGCAGACAGCCTGTCGTGTAAGCCTTTGTACCTCTCGGCACATAGGTCCACGTGTGCTTCTAAATTTTGTTTTTCTAGTTCTGTAGTGCTCATAATTTACTTTCGGTCAATT